>Ga0208879_1000426_pt1 | contig 43373 bp, 33 predicted proteins | sample Knorr_S15_td_Bot_FD_185605 | JGI IMG/M metagenome (GOLD analysis project Ga0208879, IMG submission 185605) | Marine microbial communities from Southern Atlantic Ocean transect - Knorr_S15_td_Bottom_ad_5009_LV_A (SPAdes) (version 2) | ecosystem: Environmental > Aquatic > Marine > Oceanic | place... | reverse complement strand
AACTGGGTGGGCAAAAAGATAACAACACGCTACAACCCTTATATACACTAGGAATAATCAAATTATTGGGCATAAAAAAACCCCACATTTCTGTGAGGTTTTAGAGTGAGCCCGGAAGGATTCGAACCTTCGACCGCCTCCTTAGAAGGGAGGTGCTCTATCCAGCTGAGCTACGAGCCCATTTTCATGGGATGCTCCATTTACATCCGTGGCGCTAGCGGAGAGTTATTTAAACTCATCATGTTGCCAGGCAACAAGAATTTCGTCGGGGTGGCAGGATTCGAACCTGCGACCTCCTCGTCCCAAACGAGGCGCGATGACCGGGCTACGCTACACCCCGAAATTCTTTTACTCTTTCAATACTGCGGAGAGACGGGGATTCGAACCCCGGGTACCCGATTAGGGTACGCTTGTTTAGCAAACAAGTCCTTTCGGCCACTCAGGCACCTCTCCTAATAAATGAACTCCCTCTTTTGAGGAGTGCAAATATAGTTTGCTATTTTGAATGAAACAAGCCTTTTTTAAGAGTTTTTTTTATCTCCTAAATAAACGACTAAAACACAAGTAAGTAAAGACTTATAATGTTGGATATTCAATCCTTAAATGATGAATATTCAAGAGCTTCTTAATAAACACTTTCTTTATTTGACCGATTTCTTTTAAGGTAATTGCAGCCTGATCAAACTGTCCTGAATTCATCTGACTCTTAATGATTTTATCAACTAATTCGGTAATGTTTTGAGCGTTCTTCTCTGGCAGACTACGGGTTGCAGCTTCTACAGAATCGGCCATCATAAGTACAGCAGTTTCTTTAGAAAAGGGTTTTGGACCTGGATAACGAAACATCTCAGTCTCATTCATCTTATCTGGAAACTTTGTTACATACTGACGATAGAAGTATTGCACCATTCCCTCACCGTGATGTGTTCTAATAAAATCAATAATCTGTTCGGGTAATTTATGCTTCTTGGCTTTTTCTATTCCTTTAATCACATGCGAGATAATCACCTTAGCACTTTCGTCTGAAGAAAGTTCATCATGTGGATTAACTCCTGCCATTTGATTTTCGATAAAAAACAAGGCATTATCCATTTTACCAATATCATGATACATGGCTCCTGCTCGTACCAATAATACATTCCCTCCTACTTTCATTATGGCACCCTCTGCCAGATTACACACTTGTAACGAATGTTGGAAGGTCCCTGGAGCCTTTTCAGCCATTTCTTTCAGTAAAGGATGATTCGTGTCGGCGAGTTCCAATAATGAGATGTCTGACACCAATGAGAATAACTTCTCGTATATATACACCAGTGGATATGTAAACAGTGTTAAAAAGGCACTCATAAACAAGAAGCCATAAATTAAATAATCCTGACCGAATATATCGCCTTTGGTAATAAGCGATATCCCCATAAAAGCGACAAAGTAAACTAGAGCAATTTTACCAACTGAGATAAACAAATCAGAACGCTTATATAAATTCTCAATCGTAAGCACAGACAATATACCCGCCATTAACTGAATAAACACAAAGTGAAAAGGATCTGGCGCTAACCAGCCCACTAAAAGTATGGTAATTGTATGTACAAACAAGGCTAAACGCAAATCGTAAAATGACCGAATAACTAAGGGTAGGGCACAAAAAGGAACTATATAAATTAAATTATTGTTTGAAAATAACAATGAAAATCTCGCTAGTGCTAAAAACAAAACAATATTCAATAAAATGAATTTCAATGACTTAGAATCACTAAACATAGCTTTCCTATTTTTCATCACAAACAAGAATATAATAAGGAAGCACAAACTAATTAATAGCGTTTGACCTACCAGAATAAATTTATTTGAACGATTGCTAATCTGCTTTCCTTCAAATTCTTGTTTAAAGGACAATAGCTTTAAGTAGGTCTTTTGATTAACCAATTCTCCTTTTGATACAATTAACTCACCCACTTCTACCTTACCACTAACCTTTGAAGTTTTCGCTAATTCTATATCAAGATTAATCTTAGTGTCCTTGGAATTAAATATCACATTCTGGGTTAAGGCTTTAGTCAATATATCAACACAATCGTTATAATCGTCTTCATCGCTTATATCAATCGTCTTAATAAGCTCTATACACTGCGATATGGTGTAAAATTTACTTAAATAACTTTTACTCGCACCATCTCCTCTATCTATATAGATTACATAATTCGCTTCTTTACCCTCAATATTCCCATTGTTTCGGATGACTCCTTTCTTGTATAGTTTAGTCCAAGTTCCTCGAACTTTCTTTTCTAAATTAGAAATGTATTTGTTATGCTCTTTTTGAGTTCTTAAAGTCGGCTTGTCATCAATTTTATCTTTTAGAAAAGCATCTAATTCATAATTTAACTTTCCAAAACCTTCATCTTGTTTTTCTTTCTCCACTCTAAAGAAAAAAGCCTTTCGATCTATGATCTGTTGTCTTTCGGCAGCAATTTTATCCAAAGGTTTAAGGATAGAAAACTCCAGATCAGAAATTAAATTCTCATGTGGCCAGGGTTTTCCTTCAATGGGTTCATATTTGAAACTCTTTTTTCGAGGCATCAAATAAACACTTAAAGCGATAGCTATAATAAAAAGACTGATTCGATAGATTACACTATGCTTATTTCTAATGAATTCCAATAATTTCTTCATATACAATTCCTTTACCACGAACTTAAACAAAATAGCAAAGCACACAAAGAGAATTTCTACTCATTTGAGTTCGCATTTTTTGTAACTTGCGGTGCTTTAAAAATCTAGAGATATGAAAGACGTAGTAATCGTTTCTGCCGTAAGAACTCCAATGGGTAGTTTTGGTGGAGTATTGTCATCTGTTGCAGCTCCTCAATTGGGTGCCGCAGCTATTAAAGGTGCTTTAAATAAAATCAATTTAGACCCCACACTTGTTCAAGAAGTGATTATGGGTAATGTATTACAGGCGAATAGCGGACAAGCCCCTGCTCGTCAAGCGGCTTTAGCTGCCGGACTTACACACGATGTTCCTTGTACTACTGTAAATAAAGTTTGTGCTTCGGGTATGAAAGCGGTTATGATGGCTGCACAAAGCATTAAAGCGGGCGATAACGACATCGTTGTGGCTGGTGGTATGGAAAACATGTCGGCTGTGCCTTACTATATGGATAAAGCGCGTAATGGTTACCGTTTAGGTGATGGTTCTATTATAGATGGTTTGGTAAAAGACGGCCTTACCGATGTGTACAACAAAGTTCACATGGGTGTTTGTGCCGAAAAATGTGCCGACGAAATGAACTTTTCTAGAGAAGAGCAAGATCAATTTGCTTTAACTTCTTACGAGCGTTCTGCTGCAGCTTGGTCTGCGGGTAAATTCTCAGACGAGATTGTTCCTGTTGAAGTTCCTCAAAGACGTGGCAATGCTATTGTTGTTACCGAAGATGAGGAGTACACAAAAATTAATAAGGAAAAATTCTTAAAGTTGCGTACGGTATTTAAGAAAGACGGTACAGTAACTGCGGGTAACGCATCTACTTTAAACGATGGTGCATCTGCCCTAATCTTAATGTCTGCAGAAAAAGCAGCTGAATTAGGTTTAACTCCATTGGCTAAGATTTCTTCTTATGCTGATGCAGCTCACGAGCCAGAATGGTTTACAACTGCTCCTGCTAAAGCGGCTCCTATTGCTCTTACTAAAGCTGGAATCGATATTAAGGATGTTGATTACTGGGAATTAAACGAGGCCTTTTCTGTAGTTGGTCTTGCCAATATTCAGAAATTAGGTTTAGATGCCGATAAGGTAAACGTAAATGGTGGTGCTGTTTCTTTAGGTCACCCATTAGGAAATTCGGGTTCTCGTATTATCGTTACTTTGATTAACGTGCTTAAACAAAACGGTGGTAAATTTGGTGCTGCTGGCATTTGTAACGGGGGTGGTGGTGCCTCTGCTATGGTGATTGAGAATTTGTAAATAGCTGTCAGCAGTCGTCAAAAATAGAAATGTCATCCTGAGCCTGTCGAAGGATAAATGAATACTGAAGTGAATCTCCAAAAAGAGATTTACTTTTTTTATGCTTCTAAATGAACAAGACGTAAACTAGATCTATTGATGTCTTATTCGAGAATCATACGACACTGAACGTTGTAAACCAAAAATCCCCTTCCGAAAACGAAAGGGGATTTTATTTTACACCTAGTACTTTATACCCTAATAAAACTTCTTTCCAGAAGCAGCGTATTCTTTCAATAAATCACAAGCTTGGAAACGCTCGCCGTAGGTAGTTCTCAATCTCTCGAGTTCTTTTAAAACAAAGTCCGCTCCTACTTGGTCTACATAACGGAAAGGACCTCCTGTAAACGGACGGAATCCCAAACCGAAGATAGCACCTAAGTCACCGTCTTGAACCGATTCTATAATCCCTTCTTGCAAACAAAAAACTGCCTCGCTTACCATTAATAAAGTGGTCCGCAATTGTACATCAGCGGCATCTAATTTCTTCTTAGCAGGATTTCCAAAGAAACCATAAGCAGCAGGATTTGCTTTGCCCCTCACTTTCTTTCCTTTTTTATCGTAAGCCAAGAAACCTTTTTGGTTCTTTCTACCTTTAAAGCCCGCTTCGTTCATAAGGATAAGACCATCGTTCATGATGGCACCTTCACGCTTTTTGAACATCTCCGCAAGATCGCCGGTCATTACGTGCGCACCAACATCAATTCCTACTTCATCCATTAAGGCAAAAGGACCTACAGGGAAACCATATTGCTTCATCGTTCTGTCTATACTTATAATATCGCCACCTTCTTGCAATAATAACATTGCCTCGTTTAGGTAAGGAGCCAAAATTCTATTTACATAAAATCCTGGGCCGTTGTTTACCACAATATTGGTTTTACCTTGTTTTAACCCTAGGGCGTAACAGGTTGCAATCGCTCTATCGGAAGTTTGAGGCGTTTTTACAATCTCCAATAATGGCATTTTAGAAACGGGTGAGAAATAATGCAATCCAATTACATTTTCTGGATGCTTGGCATATTTCCCAATTTCTTCGATAGATAAAGCAGAAGTATTGGTTGCAAAGATAAAATCCTCTTTGGTATGTTTTTCTACTTCAGCAAGGATCTTTTGTTTCATTCCCATATCCTCGAATACAGCTTCTACCAAAACATCCACCTTATCGAAATCGGTATAATCTAACTGTCCTTTAACTGCAGCAATGGCATTCTTCGCCTCTATTTTAGTTAAGGATTTACGTTTTACTTTTTTACTTAAACTCTTCCAAAGTGCCTTTTTAGCTGTTTGGATAGTATCTGGATTGATATCTTTCAATACAATGTCTATTCCCTTATCAAGGGTGACTTCAGCGATTCCAGAACCCATAAATCCAGCACCCAACAAACCTAAGGTTCTCAATGTATCGGTATGTGCATCCCAAGGATTCTTCTTTTTGTCGGTCATGGCAAAGAATAGATTTCTCAATTCTATAGAAACCGAACCAATCATCAATTCTTCGAACTTAATAACTTCTGCTTCGTAACCTGCTTTAGTTCCTTTTTTCAAACCTGTTTCAATACAGTTGATAATTTCTATAGGAGCAGGATAATTACCTAGAGTCTGACGCAATACTTTTTTACGAGCTTCTTTATAAACTATAGAACGCCCTACAGAAGTATGGTCTAAGAATTTGTTTAAAGCTGAAACTTTGCGTTTGCGCTTCATTGGTTTGTCAACCAATTTTAATGCTAATTTTTCGGCAGCAATTTTCAATTTTGAAGGATGAACCAATTCATCTACCAAGCCCATTTTTTTAGCCTTCGCAGAAAATATATTCTTTCCGGTAAGCATCATGTCTAAACTAGCTTGTAAACCTATTAAACGAGGTAAGCGTTGGGTACCACCACCACCAGGAAGCAATCCTAATTTCACCTCTGGTAAAGCAAATTTTGTACTGCGGTGATTGGTAGCCACACGAGCTGCGCAAGCCAAAGGTAATTCTACCCCTAAACCATAAGCAGTACCGTGAATAGCAGCCACAAAAGGTTTTGGTGAATTCTCTAATTTGGCTAGCAAGTCGTGTCCTTTACGAGAAATAGGTTGAAAATCGCCTACTTTATCAGCTTTAAAGGATTGAATATCCGCTCCTGCGATAAAGTCTTTTTTAGCAGAAATAAATACCGCAGCTTTAATCGCATCGTCTGCAATAATCTCATCTATAATTTGCTCAAACACATCAATCAATGTTGGAGAAACCACGTTTACTTTTGAATCTTTTTGATCTAGATAGAGAAAAGCAACTCCGTTACTAACTTCTCTTTTTATATAATTATCTACCATCTTAGGCTTCGTATTTTTCAATTATCATAGCATGTCCGTGTGCACCTGCAGCACATGCGGCAAGGATTGCATACTTACCACCTTCTTTATGCAGTCTGTTTGAAGCTGTGGTTATCAAACGAGAACCTGTTGCTCCAAAAGGATGCCCTATTGAAAGTGAACCGCCCCAATTGTTTAATTTAGATTCCTCGATTATTCCAACAGCTTTATCTCTTCCTAACTTCTCTTTAGCAAATTCATCCGATGCTAAACATTTGATGTTGGTGATTACCTGTCCAGCAAAAGCTTCGTGTAATTCAATTACATCCATTTGATCTAAAGTCAAGCCTGCTTTTTCTAAAACTTGAGAAATGGCATAAGCAGGACCTAAAAGTAATTCATCTTCTACATCTTGTCCGGTGAATATATATTCCACAATTCTCGTCTTTGGAGTCAAGCCTAATTCCTTGGCTTTATCTTCAGTCATGATTAAGGAAGCTGCACCACCATCGGTTAAGAAGGATGAATTAGCAGCAGTTAATGTTCCGTGTTTCTTATCGAAAGCAGGTCTTAATTTTGCTAATTTATCTCTTTTAGAATTCGGACGAACACCATTGTCTACGGTTATCGCTTTGAATTTAGGCGCTAAAGTTACTTCACACATCTCTTCTTTCAGAAGTCCAGCTTCTTGAGCTTTTCCAGCCAATTGATGGGAACGGAAAGCAAAGTCATCTTGCTCTACGCGTGTAACACCATAGCGAGCTGCCATAATATCACAATCTTGCCCCATCGTTTTTCCCGTCATATATTCTGCTACTGCAGGACGAACAGGAATAAAATCTGAAGGACGCAAAGAGAAAACGAATTTCAATGTATCGCCTAAGCCTCTTAATTTCTGCGCAGCAAAAAGCTTGTTGCGCATCTTTTTAGGAAAACCAATTGGCGTATCTGAAGTGTTCTCTATTCCACCCGCAATTACCACTTCGGCATTACCGACCAATATTTCGTTAATACCATTACAGATTGCTCTGTTAGCCGAAATACAAGCTTGACTAACAGTAGAGCAAGGAGTGGTATTAGGAAGTCCAGCACCTAAAGCAGCTTCGCGAGCAACATTAGAAGTTTGTACATTGGAAATTACCGTACCCATAATTACTTGGTCGACTTCCTTTGGATCGATACCCGTTTTTTGGATCAACCCTTTAATGGCAAACTGACCTAATTCGTAAGACATCAAGTTAAGGTAATCGGTACCCGACTTTAAAAATGGCGTTCTACAACCATCAATAAAAACTATGTTTTTTTTATTCATTTTAAAATAATCTAGTTTTTTTCTTTTTTATCTAACCTTGCATTGTATTTTAGCCCCATGGATGATTACGAATTATACGCCGAACAAATCATTGTTCACAAAGTACGCTCCGCTTGGTTCGAGATGTCTCGAATGTTTAACCAAGTTGCTGCCGCACACGACATCACCTTGTCTGTAGGGTTTACGCTTATTGCCATTTACGAGAAAGAAGGCACTCCAGTCACTAAAATTGCTCCTCGTATGGGAATGGAACCCAACAGTCTTTCGCGTATACTCAAATCGATGGAGAAAGACGGTTTAGTGGAACGCGTTCCCGATACACACGATAAGCGTAAAGTATTGGTTAAGCTAACAGAAAAAGGACAAGATAAACGCAAGGTTTCAATAAAATCCGTTTTCCGACTTAACAATGCAATGTTAGACGATTTAGATCCGATTAAAGTTAAACACTTCTACGAAGTAATCAACGCGGTTCCAAAATCTACTTCAAAAACTCTTGATAAAATGCTACAGGAAATTGAGGAGTCTAACTAAGCGAATAGTCATTTTCGGCTATTAAATGCATAGCAATTTCTCTTCTATTTTCTTTGGCATTAATATTATAATCAGGCACTAGATTGTTGAGGAATTTCTTCATCATTTTATTTTCTAATCCTGTAGTATAAGCGTTAATGACTTCTCGAGCTGATTTTCGTACGCTCTCGAAAGCATCGTAAGCTTGAACTTCAGCAATCTTAGCGAAGATTTCGGCCTTATCATTCTTATCCTCTTTGGCTTTTTCGGCTCTTAAGAAAGTAGACTCCAGTACAAAGATCTCTGTAAGAATATCCGAAAGGTTCATCACAATTTCTTGCTCGTCGATTAAGTCTTTCTTTAACTTATTACCAGCACTACCCGCTAATAATAAGAAGAGTTGTTTTAAGTTTTCGATGCGTTTCTCAATCGATTTAGAAGCACAAGAAACAAATGAAACAGCAGCCTTTAATGGTGCTTTCTTCATAGCTGGTAAAACAGCAAGCTCTTTTGTCTGGAAAGCTCTTTTCATCAACTCACCAACAATCAATAAGCGGTTAACTTCGTTGGTACCCTCGTAAATCTTTGTGATACGGGCATCTCTATAACCACGCTCTATACCAGTTTCCATGGCATAACCCATTCCACCGTGAATCTGAATCGCCTCGTCTGTAATATAACATATCACATCCGACCCGTACACCTTAGCAATAGAACATTCTATAGCATATTCGCGAATGGCATTTATTTTGGCTATATTTTGTGTAGCTCCTTCAGCTTTTAAAGCCTTATATTTTTCATCGATTAAATTACCAATACGGTAAGTAGCCGATTCTATAGCGAAAGCCTTTACAGCCATATCCGCTAGCTTATGTTGTATAGCTCCGAAATCTGAAATTGGCTTTCCGAACTGCATGCGCTCATTTGCATATTTCACAGATTTTCCTATAGCAACTTTTGAACCTCCTACAGCACTTGCTCCAATCTTAATTCTACCAGAGTTTAATACGTTTAGGGCAATCTTAAATCCACCTTGACGCTCACCTAAAAGGTTGTCTTTTGGCACTTCACAATCGTTAAAGAAAACTTGTATCGTTGAAGAACCTTTGATTCCCATCTTCTTTTCCTCTTCACCTAAAGTGATGCCACCAAATGCTTTCTCAACAATAAAAGCTGACAGGTTTTTATCATCATCAATCTTAGCAAAAACAATAAAGAGGTCTGCAAAACCACCATTGGTAATCCACATCTTTTGTCCGTTGATAATATAATGAGTTCCCTCATTATTAAGGATGGCTTTTGTTTTACCAGAATTGGCATCAGAACCAGCATCTGGCTCAGTTAAACAATAGGAAGCTATAAGCTCACCACTCGCTAATCCAGGAAGGTATTTTCCTTTTTGGGTCTCGTTACCATAGTATACAATTGGTAAGGAACCAATCGATGTATGCGCTCCAATAGCCGTTGCGAATGCGTGACCGTGCGCCGTAGTCTCACCAAATATCAATGTGGTGACCATATCCAAGTCCATACCACCTAATTCTTCGGAAATATTCACTCCCATCATCCCTAATTCTCCAGCTTTCTTTAACACCGATGGCATCAAAGACTTGTCCGACATCGAATCGAGCTTCTCTAAATTAGGTACTACTTCTTGATAAACAAAATCGATAATCATTTCTTTGATCATCAACTGTTCCTCGTTAAAATCCTCTGGTACAAACACTTCTTTAGCAGATGTCCTCTCGTAAATAAAAGCGCCTCCTTTCATATTCATATATACATTTTTGTTGAGCAGCACAAGTATACAAAAATATATTCAATGCACGCATTGTTTAATTGAAAAATAATGAAGACATAGGACTTAATTGAAATTGTAAACTGAGAACTAGTACCAAATACTTGAAACTCGTATAATTCACTACATTTGGGCAAACAACAAGAATGAAAAAACTACTCTTCCCTCTCGCTATACTTATTGCAACATTTGCTCAAGCACAAGACGACCAAAAACAAATCCGTTCTATTTACGATGCCGCACTTACTGAAAGTGAAGCTTACGAAAACCTTCGAGTACTTTGCAAAGACATTGGTGCTAGATTAAGTGGGTCAGAACAAGCTGACAAAGCTGTTGTATGGGGTGAAGAAGTGCTCAATAAATTAGGATTGGACTCAGTATATCTTCAAGAGATTACCGTCCCACATTGGTATCGAGGTAAAAAGAAAGAGAGAGCTTACTTTTTTAACGAAAAAGGGAAAGTATATCTAGATGTTTGCGCACTAGGTGGATCTGTAGGTACAGGCATGAATCAGTTTATCTCTGGAGAAGTAATTGAAGTCCATTCTTTAGAGGAAATTGCTGAAATGGACAGCAATGTAGTAGCTGGGAAAATTATTTTCTACAATCGTCCTATGGACCCTAAACACATCAGTACATTTAAAGCTTATGGTGGATGTGTAGATCAAAGATATAGCGGAGCAATTGAGGCGGCAAAAAAAGGGGCTATTGCGGTTTTAGTACGCTCTATGGGCTTACGTCAAGATGACTTTCCACACACTGGGACTATGGCGTATGAAGAGGGAATTACGAAAATACCTGCCTTGGCTGTTTCCACCAATGGTGCAAACTATTTAAGTGAGAATCTAAAGAAAACGCCAAAACTTGACTTGGCTCTAAAAACAAGTTGCGAAACACTTCCCGACAAAGTTTCCTATAATGTAATAGGCGAAATAAGAGGTTCTAAATACCCAGACATATTCATTACTGTTGGAGGACATCTAGACTCATGGGATTTAGGTGAAGGGGCTCACGACGACGGAGCTGGAACGGTACAATCGATTGAAGTACTACATTTATTAAAGACGCTCAACATAAAACCTCAATACACCATTCGCTGTGTATTGTTTATGAATGAGGAAAATGGAAATAGAGGTGGCATTTCTTATGCTGAAAGAGCTATACAAGAAAAAGAGAAACATTTGGCTGCTTTTGAGAGCGACCGTGGAGGGTTTAGCCCAAGAGGATTTAGTGTAAACGGATCGGCAAAGAGATTGGAGTCTATACAAGCATGGGCTAGTCTTTTAAAACCCTACGGCTTACATGAATTTGAAGCAGGCTTTGCGGGTGTAGATATCAACCCATTGAAAAACGACACCATTTGTTTGATTGGATTATCACCAGATTCTCAACGCTATTTTGACCATCACCACACAGATGATGATGTTTTTGAAACAGTAAACAAAAGGGAATTGGAATTGGGAGCAGCCTCTATGACTGCCTTGATTTACCTGATTGATAAATACTGGAAGTATCCAAATTAAAAGTAAATCAAATTTACAGGAACAAACACCTCTTGCCCAGCCTCGATATCGAAATTACACTCGCTAAAGGTTGGCTCACTAAAGCCTATGCTTGGATTGTTTGAGAATCCAAAGCCTTCTAGTGGTAAACCTAGTACATTCTTATCCATTTCACCGTTAGAATTTTCGTCATGAAAAAGACTAATGGCGTAGGTTCCAACATCAATACTATTAAATTCTACGGTCATATCAGTAGCATTTACCGACACGAAGGTATCTCGATAAACTGTAGACGAATTGAATGTAGAGGCGTTTTCGTAGATAGCAATACCTAAGTCTCCACTTGTTGGACTAAAGCCATATACATCTAATATAATACGGGTACTAGCTAACAAACTATCTTGAACCTCTGCATCGGGGCCATCTTCAGTATTAAACTTTTTACAAGAACTTAAAGCCATAGAAAAAGCCGCAAATAGTAAAACAAATAATTTAAAAGAATACTTCATCATCGAAGGAGATTTAAGATTCAAAGATATTCTTAATTTTATACTGTATGAAAAATCTACTATATATATATATCATTCTCCTATACAATCCTCTCGGTGCTCAAATTCCCGACAGCACCATTGTAGATGGCGACACCATTGCGGTTGAATTGCTCAAAGAAGTTACCCTTTCCCCTTATTTTTCAAATTATGAAGATCACAAGGCTTATTATAGATTGAGACGAAAAGTGATTAAGGTTTACCCCTACGCACTTATGGCTAAAGATCAACTTATGGAAGTAGATGAAGATCTAGTATATGTAGAAACTCGGAGAAAAAAGAAAAAGCTCACCAAACTGCACGAAGATTGGCTTCAAGATCAATTTAGCAAAGAGCTAAAGAAACTCACCCGTAGTGAAGGTTTAATCTTGATGAAACTAATCTACAGAGAAACGGGGCAAACTTGTTATAGCTTGATAAAGAAATATAGAAATGGCTGGATGGCTTTTATATGGCAACGCCTAGCAAAACTATACGACACCAATCTCAGAGCAGAATTTCATCCAAACACCATTAAAGAAGATGAATGGATTGAAAAGATTCTTAACGATGATCAGAGGCGTCAAAAGGTCTTTAAATAAAAAATCCTCCCGAAACTTCGGGAGGATTTGAATTATTTTGCGAACTGCTTGGATAATTTCTTATTCTTCGGCCCATCGGAATAATCGTAGAAACCTTCTCCACTTTTAGCACCGAGCTTACCAGCGGTAACCATATTTACTAACAAAGGACAAGGAGCATACTTTGGATTCCCAAATCCACTATGAAGCACTTCCATAATTGAAAGACACACATCTAGACCAATAAAATCAGCTAAATGCAATGGCCCCATCGGATGCGCCATACCAAGCATCATCACGGTATCGATTTCCTCAACACCAGCAACGCCTTCGTATAAAGTATAGATAGCCTCGTTAATCATCGGCATCAAAATACGGTTGGCGACAAAGCCAGGGTAATCGTTTACCTCAACTGGCGACTTTTTAAGATCGCGAGACAAGTCCATAATGGTCTTAGTAACTTCATCTGAAGTAGCATAACCACGAATAATTTCCACTAACTTCATTACTGGAACCGGGTTCATAAAATGCATACCGATTACTTTTTCGGCACGATTAGTAGCCGCAGCAATTTTCGTGATAGAAATGGAAGAGGTATTGGAAGCTAGAATCACATCATCAGCACAAATCTCATCCAATTGGCTAAATATTTTTAGCTTGAGATCCATATTTTCTGTCGCAGCCTCAACTACTAGCTCTACCCCTTGTAATCCATTCTTCATTGAAGTGAATGTCTTGATATTATTAAGGGTATCTGTTTTATCTTGTTCAGAAATTTTTTCTTTTTTCACCATGCGGTCCAAATTCTTCCCAATAGTTGCAATTCCTTTCTCTAAAGAAATTTCGGCAATATCAATCAAAGATACTTGATAACCACATTGTGCAAATGTGTGTGCAATTCCATTCCCCATGGTTCCTGCACCAATAACTGCTACTTTCTTCATTCTTGTTTATTTTCCGCGTCCTTGAAAGACAATTTTTAGTGTATAAATCAAAACTTTAAAGTCGTTAAATATCGACATATTCTCAATATATATTACATCGTATCGCAAACGCTCCACCATTTCATCTACCGTTCCTGCATAACCAAACCTCACCATTCCCCAGGAAGTAATCCCCGGTTTCACTTTTAAGATATGCTTATAATGAGGTGCTATATTCTGAATTTTATCCGCATAAAATGCTCGCTCTGGCCTTGGTCCTACAATAGCCATATCTCCAATCAGTACATTCCAAAATTGTGGTAATTCATCTATGCGATATTGGCGCATAATCTTCCCCCATTTGGTGATTCGAGTATCGTAATCGCTCGATAATTGTGGTCCGTTTTGCTCAGCGTTAACGACCATAGAACGGAATTTAATAATGCTAAATGATTCACCGTAAATTCCATTTCGCTCTTGATAGAAAAATATTGGTCCTGGAGAGCTTAAGCGTACTAAAATAGCTGAAAGCAGATAAATTGGAGACAATACAATTAATGCCAACATAGAAGCAATAATATCGATTAACCTTTTGAGAGCAAATTGCCAGACAGGCATCAATTCGTGTTTAATCTCAATTAAGGGAACATCAAACATAGATTTCATTTTCACCAATCCGGCAAGAATATCATAGGTATTAGGCATCACCTTTATAATCACCTCTACACCTTCGAGCTTATTAATAATTTCCTCTAGAATTTGGTGCTGCTCAGTTTGTTCTATAGCTATTAATACCTCTTCAACATTCTTCGACTTGATAACGGATTTCAATTTCTTGTATGAGCCTAAATAAGGGATGTGTTCTTTTAACAAACAACCTTGCTCATCCATGCCGTTCACAAAACCGATGATGATATTCCCTCCTGACTTTGGACTATGAGTAAGATTCTGATACATCTTAACAGCACTTTCACCGCCACCTACAATTAGGGTTTTGTAACCAATTTCTCCACGATGAATTCTGTGAACCGTTTGCGTAGTGAAAATAAATCTAAACAGATAAGTGATAGAAAAATGAATCGCTAAGAGTGTGGCTATAGAACTATAGTAATTTTTATAGCTAGGGATAACATCATCTAAAAGTGCAACAAAGAAAATAATCAAAACCCCTATAGCCGTCTGAACTATGGTTTGTCCAAATTCAATTAATCGCGATCGACGGTATACATTTTTATAAAAACCAAGCAGGGCGTATATAATAATCCAAAAACAACTAATGAATACTATACCTAACCAAAAGCGATTATCGAAATCCAAAGGGATGTCAAGGCCAAACTTTTGTGGCTCCACAAATTCTTTTCGATAAGAATAGAATAAGAACCAACTCAAAGCTGCCGCGCAAACATCAAGTAAAATATATTTAGCTCGATGTGACTTTCTGTTCATTACTGCTCTTGAAGCCATTTTATATTGTCAAAGTAAAAGTAAGCCTCTTTCTCCATCGTAGGATCCTTTGGCATTCCAATAAACAAACCAAATTCATCTTGAGAATTAGCTAGGACTAACTGCTCTGTCATATACACATACACTTTATTCCACTCTTCGCTAGGATTGATTGTAAGAGACTCATATTGATTCACTCCAAGATCACTTCTCACTTGTAAGCCTATTTTAAAGGGGTGGTTACAACGATAGTTGAGTTCCAAAAATGTATTATTATACAGATGAGGTATTTCGTAATATTCCGAGGTGATAAGTTCAAAAAAATCGACACTATCAGCCATAAATATTGCACCTGAACCAGCCCCTTCAAAAACAAGGTCTTCGGTATTTACACGAACTAAACTTGTGTCGCTATCTTCAGAGGCTTCAAAAAGACTTCCTGCATCTTCAAAATCCTCCAATAAGAGGAAGTTCACATTTTCTTTATAATGAGTAATAGCCTTAAGACTAACAAGGCTATCCATTGTTAAATTTACACGATACTCTTCGGCCAACACATAATCCTCGCCCTGGTTTATATAGAGATCACATTTAGAATAAAAAGGGTATTTCATTCTAATGGCAGAAATCCCGTTAGCTTTTATCCCTGCGTAAATAGTAAAAACGTGTTCCCCTTCAGCCAAGACAGGAACAGTACAAGGAAGTTCGAAAGCACCAAGATACTGCCCGTCCATAGTAATCCATGCATCTGTGATTTTATCAGAGTTTGACCCCTCAAAGGATAAGGTCTCAACTTCTATCGACTCAATATGTATATAAGAAGGGATTTCTGCATTAAACTTATCTTTATCGCAAGCACTAAAGAGTACCATTAATAAACTTAAAACAGTGATTTGTTTAAACATTCTGGACTGATTTAGCAATTCTTTCATTTATTTTCTCAACTATGGTATGTGCAACTTTCAAAGCTTCACAACCTTCTTCTAACGTAACAAGTGGCTTTGTATTGTTCTGAATAGCCAGAGCAAAAGTACGCAATTCCTCTTGTATTGCATTAGTGTCTTTCACCTTGGGTTTATCGATGTGAATTTGCTTTTTATTACCCGCAGCATCCACTTTAATATTCAGGGCTAAAGGATTCCACTTATTGGCATCTGTAAGTCGAAGGACTTCGGTTTTCTTCTCCAAGAAATCAATACTTATATAGGCATCTTTCTGAAAAATGCGAGTTTTACGCATCGACTTTAATGATACTCTGCTTGCAGTTAAGTTCGCCACACAACCATTGGCAAACTCCAATCGAGCATTAGTGATATCAGGGCTATCGCTGGCCACAGCAACACCACTAGTGCTTATTGCTATCAATTCAGAATCTACTAAATTCAAAACAATATCAATATCGTGAATCATCAAGTCGAGCACAACCGAGACATCCGTCCCTCTAGGGTTAAAAGGAGCCAATCGATGTGTTTCAATAAATAAAGGGTCTTTTACGAAGGGTTTAGCCACAACAAAAGCCGGATTAAAACGCTCTACGTGCCCTACCTGCACCTTCACTCCTACTTGAGATGCTAATTGCTCCAAAAGCTCTGCTTCTTCAATAGAATTCGTTACAGGCTTCTCAATAAATACATGTTTGGATTTATTTAAGGCTATTACAGCACAATCATAATGAGATAAAGTAGGTGTTACAATATCCACCACATCTACCATATCTATCAATTGCTCTATAGAATCGTAAGACGGAAGCTTAAACTCTTTTGACACTTTATCGGCTACATCTTTGTTGGGGTCGTAAAAGCCTACCAAATCGTATTCTTTCAAACCTTGTAATAGCTTGAGATGTATTCTCCCTAAATGTCCTGCACCAAGAACTGCTACTCTAAGCATATTTAATATTTTCTCCAAATGTAAGTTATTATATAAAAAGCTCATTTGGAACTCGTATAATATTTGAAAGCCTCAACGAATTTAGTATTTTCGTGCTCATGAAAATTACAGATAGCATCCGTCATCAAGGGCTCAGAAAAAAGCTCATTGACCAAATTAGAGAAATGGGCATTGAATCAGAGAAGGTTCTTACTGCCATGATGAAAGTTCCTAGACATATATTTCTGGACTCCTCTTTTGAAGACTTTGCCTATCAAAACAAAGCTTTCCCTATTGATGCCGATCAAACCATATCGCATCCTTATACGGTAGCCTTTCAAACGGAAGTATTAAACATTCAAAAGGGAGACAAGGTTTTAGAGATTGGCACCGGTTGTGGCTATCAAACCTGTGTATTGTATCATTTAGGAGCTAAGGTGTACTCTATTGAGAGACAGTACAAACTCTTTAATAAAACTAAAAACCTATTGCCAAAGCTCAATATAAAAGCACAACTATATTATGGCGATGGGTATGAAGGCTTAGTTGATTTAGCTCCTTTCGACAAAATCATTGTCACTGCAGGAGCCCCTAAACTTCCGAAAAAACTATTTCAGCAACTAAAAATTGGTGGAATGATGATTATCCCTCTTGGGGTAGAACAGCAAATAATGACACTTATTATTAAAAGCTCTGAAAGTGGTTACGAAAGCATCACTTTTGATAATTACCAAGATGATTATTTTCGCTTCGTTCCGATGCTGAAAAACCGCTCATAATGAGTGCTTTTTAATCCCAATCTCTACGAAAATGACCTAATAGTGTCAAAATTCTATCTAATCAGCTTTCAATTCTATTGAGTTTCAGCAGCTAATACTACACTTATTAGACTTATCAACAATCGATAAAACTACTACTAACACTGAATTAATTGTAGTTTTCAACGACTCATTGTTGAAAACTACAAACTTAAGAAGTTAACATATCTCATTTTTTCATGAAATTGATGATTGTAAAAACAAACACTAACTAAATCTTTTAATTATGAAAAAGTTAATTACATCTGTATGTGCTTTGGCATTAACGTTTAGCGTTGCCAATGCACAAGATCACACACCTAAATCAGGTGATTGGTCATTGGGTACAGACGCTGGTTCGGTACTTACTTATGTTGGCAACCTAATTAGCGGTACTGCTGTAGCTCCTGGAGTTGATTTCGCTGGTGGTGGAAGTATTACTGGTAAATTATTTACAGACGACATGACCGCTTGGAGAGCCACTGCAAACCTAGGTCTAACATCTTACGATGACGGAGAAGGCATGAAGCAATCTGGTTACGATGTAACTCTTGGTCTTGGTAAAGAATTCCGAAAGGGTACTAGTAACCTACAAGGGTATTATGGTTATTCTGCAGAAATTTCGCTTAATAGCTCTACTCTTTCTGTTGAAGAGATGGATGATGTAGAAGATTCTGGAATGGGATTCGGTGCTGGTGGTTTTGTAGGTGTTGAATACTTCGTGAGACCTAAAATGGGTCTTAGTGCTGAGTACGCTCACGGTTTAGTATACCAAACAACGAACGACGAGTCATTCTTCGGAATTGGTGGAGGTACTACTTCAATCAACTTGAATTTCTACTTCTAAGAAATATTAAAAATAAAAAAAGGAGCCAATTGGCTCCTTTTTTTTTATGCTTTACATATCCTTCATGGCTCTATCCATTTGACGTTTATCGTCTTTGGCCTTCATAGACTCTCTTTTATCATGGATTTTTTTTCCTTTTGCAATAGCGATATCCAATTTAGCCCAACCTTTACTGGTAATAAACAATTTTAAAGGCACTATGGTAATCCCTTGATCTTGGAGCTTACCTTCAATTTTACTGATTTCCTTTTTATTCAATAGTAATTTTCGAAGTCTTTTAGGCTCGTGATTCATATAAGAGCCAAAACTATATTCGGCAATATACATACCACTCACCCACACCTCTTCATCCTTCACATAACAGAAAGCCTCGGTTATAGTAGCATTTCCTTCGCGTAAAGATTTAATCTCAGTTCCTTGCAACTGTAAGCCAGCTGTAAAAAACTCGAGTAACTCATATTCAAAACGAGCTTTTCGATTCTGAATACTTACCGACTTTATATGATCTTTTTTCTTTGCCATGAACTATATTATCTATTTCTCTTCCAGTTAGAAATAGTCTTTACATTGTCTGTTACTACATCTGACATCGTATGCTGTACATTATTTATCATGTTTGAAGCAAACCAAGCAGCAATTTCCTCTTCCTTTGAATTAGAAGCCGTTAGCATGGAGGCTTCAAAATGATCCGCAACAAAATGAGTATCAAAATCGCCTGAAACGAAAGCTGGATGTTTCATTACAAAAGCCCCAAAAGGCAAAGTGCTTTGAATTCCAGTAATATCGTAATCAGCTATGGCTCTTACCATTCTCTGGATAGCCTCTTCTCGGTTTGCACCATGACAAATCAATTTAGAAATCATCGGATCGTAATAAATAGGGATCTCCATCCCTTCTTCAAAGCCATCATCAACGCGTACACCTATTCCTTCAGGTCTTCTATAAGTTTTTAAAGTTCCAATATCGGGTAAGAAATTATTCCGAGCATCTTCTGCATATACACGAACTTCTATCGAATGACCTTGAATACTTAAATCCTCTTGCTTAAACGAGAGAACCTCTCCTCTAGCAATCTTAATTTGCTCTTTCACTAAATCTATTCCAGTAATCATTTCTGTTACAGGATGCTCTACTTGAAGGCGAGTATTCATCTCAAGGAAATAGAAGTTGTTATTCTCGTCCAACAAAAACTCTACAGTTCCAGCACCCACATAATCACAAGATTGTGCAACTCTAACTGCACATGCACCCATTTCAGCTCTTAAATCTTCTGTAAGCACGACTGAAGGAGCTTCCTCTACTACCTTTTGATGACGTCGTTGTATAGAACACTCTCTCTCAAATAGATGTAATACATTTCCGTGACTATCAGCTAATACTTGAATTTCGATGTGTCGTGGCGAGGCTACATACTTCTCTATAAAAACAGCACCATTACCAAAAGCGGATATAGCCTCACTTACAGCAAGATTCATCTGCTCTTCAAACTCCTCTAATTGATTAACTATGCGCATCCCTTTACCGCCACCACCAGCCGATGCCTTTATCAATATTGGGAAACCTATTTCTACAGCTAATTCCTTAGCCTTATCTATATCTTCAATTGCCTGATCAGTACCTGGAACCATTGGTATATCGTAAGACTTTACTGCAGCCTTTGCAGACAGCTTATCGCCCATAACCTCCATAGCCTTCGGCGAAGGCCCAATAAATATAATTCCAGCCTCGGCTACTTTTCTAGTAAACTCAGCATTTTCTGAAAGAAAACCGTATCCTGGATGAATACCATCCACCTGAAGATCCTTACAGATTGCTATAATCTTATCGCCATCTAAATACGATTGATTAGAAGGTGCTGGACCTACGCAGATAGCCTCATCGGCATAAAGAACATGTGGTGATGTTCTGTCTGCTTCAGAATAAACGGCAACTGTTTGAATCCCCATTTCCTTTGCAGAACGCATTACACGCAAAGCAATCTCTCCTCTATTGGCGATTAAGATCTTTTTCATAACTCAGAATTAAGTCGGCAAATTACGAAAAATTTTAGCCTTAAATTCCTTCACATTACGACTTAGTACGGAAAATGGGTACTATATTTGTGAGAAGATGAAAAACTAACCCTCATGAAATTTAACAAACTACTAAACAACCTTATTGCCTGCTGTTTCTGTTTGAGTCCACTCACAGCACAAACAATATTCAGCGATGAAAACTCTAATGAAATAGAATTCAGCACAAACAGGTATATCATTCCTAAATCATTCAGAACACTCTCTGTAGTTAATGATCAATTAGAGCTTAGCTTAAGTAAAGCTCCTCTGGAATCAGATGTGAATGTGCATAAAAGCCAACAAATCATTTCTCTCCCCTTCCCTGACGGTACAAATGTGGACTTTCGTTTTGTTGAATCACCGATTATGTCTGCAATACTTTCTGATAAATATCCTAGTATAAAAACCTATTTAGGAGAGAGTATTAGTGAAAAAGGCATGACGGTTCGCTTTGACTACAGTCCCGATTATGGATTTCATGCAATGGTACTTGGTGCTACAGACGCTGTATTTATTGACCCTTTTAGTCTTCATAATACTCAACATATCATTTCTTACTACAGAAAAGATTTTATGGAGAATAACCAAAAGGAATTTGAAGAGCTAGCTCCTATTCAATCTGAAGATTATAAGGAGTTTTTGGAATTTCAAAGTGAAAACCCTATCCAAACTGGACAAGAAAAATCTAGTTCGGGAGAGGAGCTTAGAACTTATCGTACAGCAATTGCCTGTACTGGCGAATATGCTAACTTTCATGGAGGAACTACAAGCAGTGTGCTGGCTGGAATCGTCACTACGATGAACCGTGTAAACGAGGTTTACGAAAATGAAGTTGCAATAAGATTGGTACTTGTAGATAATAACGATCAAATCATCTACTTATCAAGTTCTTCTGACCCTTTCTCTAACTATAGCACAGGAGTTCTCATTAACGAATCTCAAGTTGTTATCGATGAAATTATAGGCACAGACAATTATGATATTGGACACACCTTTAGTACGGGTGCTGGGGGATTAGCCTCATTAGGAGTGCCGTGTAAATCGGGTCAAAAAGCCAGTGGTGTTACGGGAACAAACACTCCTATTGGAGACCCATACGATATTGACTATGTGGCACATGAAATAGGACATCAATTTGGTGCAAACCATACCTTTAATGGTAATTCGGGTGCCTGTTCTGGGAACAGAAACGAAGATACGGCTTATGAACCTGGTAGTGGCTCAACAATTCTAGCATACGCAGGGATTTGTGGATCAAACAACTTACAATCATATAGCGACCCATACTTTCACGCCTCTAGTTTTGATGAAATAAGACAATACTCTACATACTATTCTGGGAACAGTTGCGCTGTTATTACTGAAACTGGGAATACTGCTCCAGTAGTAATTTTAGACGATGATATTTATAGTATACCGATATATACAGCATTTACCTTAAATGCTTCTGCAGTTGATATAGATAGTAATAATTTAACTTATTGTTGGGAACAAATGGACTTAGGTCCTGCTGGAAGTCCAAACTCTCCCGCAACAGGTAATGCACCCATTTTTCGTTCTTTCGAGCCTTCATTAGAAAGTGCTCGAACATTCCCTAAATTGAGTAGCATTATCAATAATACGACTGTAAAGGGTGAGGAATATCCATCATATACCAGAAACCTACATTTCCGATTATCTGTACGTGACAATAGTGCTGGTGGTGGTGGTTTAAGCTTTGAAGAAGTGGAAGTTAATATAACCGAACAAGCAGGACCTTTTGAAGTATTAAAACCAAATGGAACAGAAACCTGGGGATTAGGTGGTACTTACGAGATTGAATGGGATGTTGCAGATACCGATAATAATCTTGTAAACTGCCAGGAGGTAAACATTCTACTATCGTTAGATGGTGGTCACAGTTACCCAATTATCTTAGCTGAAGGTGTTCCCAATTACGGGGATGCTGAAATTGTTGTTCCAAATGACGATTCTATGATTGGCTCTGAAGCTCGAATAAAAATCGAAGCCGCCAATAACATCTTCTTTGATATTTCTAATGACGATTTCTCGATAACGGGAATGAGCATTACTGAAATTGCTGGTGGCAACTGGGAATTATTCCCAAACCCTAATCAAGGTGTTTTCAACATTAGACTTCAAGATATCAAACAAGACTTCCTGAATCTTAATATCTACGACTTAAGTGGAAAACTAATCCACAAAGAAGTCTTAGAAAATAATAGTGGATCAATGGAACGACAAATCAATCTGAATAAGCTTAATAAAGGGCTCTACTTTATTGAACTCAGTAGTCCAATAATACGAAAAACTCAAAGTATTTCAATCCAATAAAAATACGAGCCTCTCCCATCGGAGATACTTTTTTATTAGCGCTCATTTTTGTAAATTCAGGAGTCAAATTACAATCATGAAATTCATATTTAAATCGAAGAAAGACACTTGGCTAGCACTACTTATTTGGGCTATTATACTACTCCCTATCTATCTTCTTTTCCAAGATGAAGAATTAGCACTAACTGCTCTCATTGCATTGAGCTTATCCTCTTTACTCTGTCTGTGGGTGTGGTATGGGACTTATTATACTATTGAGAATAAAGAACTCAAATACCAAACTGGGCCTTTTTACGGGAGTCTAGATATTATGTCTATAAAAAGAATTAACAAAACTAAATCCATGATGTCATCGGCTGCACTTTCCTTGGATAGAATTTGTATACAAAATGAGGAATATAACGAAGTTCTTATTTCACCTGAAAGACAAGAAGAGTTTATTAGAATCTTGAAAAAAATTAATCCAAATATTATTGTGGAGGTGTAAATAGAGTGCCTGAAGGGAAAAGTTCCTGTAGTAATCTTAATAATTACTCAAACAAAAAAAGGAGCCAATTGGCTCCTTTTTTTTATCTATATAGTAATAACTAAGCTAGTACCTCAGCAACTTTATCTGCAGCTTCTTGAAGTAAGATTACAGAGTGAACTGCAAGACCACTTTCGTCGATCAATTTCTTCGCTTCAGTAGCATTTGTTCCTTGTAAACGAACGATAAGAGGAACGTTAATTTCTCCGATGTTCTTATAAGCATCAACGATACCTTGGGCAACACGATCACAACGAACGATACCACCGAAGATATTTACTAATAATGCTTTTACGTTTTTATCTTTCAAAATGATACGGAAAGCTTGTTCAACACGAGCAGCATCAGCAGTACCACCAACATCTAAGAAGTTTGCAGGATTACCACCAGCATGCTTAATGATGTCCATAGTCGCCATTGCAAGGCCAGCACCATTAACCATACAACCAACGTTACCATCTAGTTTAACGTAGCTTAAGCCGTATTCACCAGCTTCAACCTCTGAGGCATCTTCTTCGCGAATATCACGCATTTCAGCGTAGTCTTTATGACGGTAAAGAGCATTATCATCAATAGATACTTTTGCATCTACAGCGATAATTCTATCATCAGAAGTTTTCAAAACAGGGTTAATCTCAAAAAGAGAAGCATCAGCCCCATCATATGCTTTATATAAGCAAGAAACGAATTTAGTCATCTCTTTAAATGCTTTTCCTTCTAAGCCTAAGTTGAAAGCAACTTTGCGACATTGGAAAGGCATCAAACCTGTAGCAGGATCAATTTCTTCAGTAAAGATTAAGTGAGGAGTTTTTTCGGCCACCTCTTCGATGTCCATACCACCCTCTGTAGAATACATAATCATGTTTCGACCAGTAGCGCGGTTCAAAAGGACAGACATGTAAATCTCACTCGTTTCACTATCACCAGGATAATATACGTCCTCAGTAATCAATACTTGGTGTACCAATTTACCTTCAGCAGAAGTTTGAGGAGTCACCAAATGCATACCCAAGATGTTTTCAGCGTGTGATTTTAGCTCATCTAAATTCTTAGCCAATTTCACACCACCACCTTTTCCACGACCACCGGCGTGTACTTGAGCTTTAATTACGTGCCATCCTGTACCAGTTTCTTCTGTCAATTGCTTTGCAGCAGCAACAGCCTCTTCTGGAGTAGTAGCAACCATTCCGCGTTGTATCCCAACACCGTAGCTACTTAGTATTTGTTTACCTTGATATTCGTGTAAATTCATAGTTCTTTATTTAGCCCTGCAAAAGTAAGTTATTGTGAGGATATTCAAAATGAAATTGAGAGTTAAAAGTTGAATTTGAAAAAGAAATTTGGAGCCGGAATTCAAATGGCAATTATCAGTTTACAGTTAAACACATACTAAGAACCAACACCATTCACTACTCAATTTAACTATTCACTAATACTTAGTGATATTCATGAATGGTTAACTTTCCATTTTTATTGAATTCTTTATACTCTCGGGTATAAACCCATTGTTCAGACTCTTTGTCAAATTGCAGGAAGTAATGCTTTTTCATACGAGCATTCTCATAATACTCTTCAATTTCATACAGCTTCTTGAAACGTTTGATGAGTACTTTCTCTAACTTTGGATTACCATTAGCATGATAGGTTCTAAGGTATTTCGTTAACTCAACATTCCTCAAAGTCTTCATCGAAGACGCTACTCTTCCGTTTGAATTCTGAAAATAAGATTTACGAATTTCATTGGCTAGCCGTCTAGAGTATACAATTTCTTCGTAGCTATTATCTTTATGATAGTACTTCCACTTACCCACCTTATTTCCTTTACTGTATCTACCAACGCTCTTTACACTCCCATTTGGGTAATAGTTTTGAAGCTTACCTTGGTAAAGTCCTTTTTTGTAATTCACCTCCTGTTTCACACTTCCATTATCGTGTTTCAGTGTAAAAACTCCGTTGTGCTTAATTCCTCCCAAATAGAAAAACTCATAGCCTCCTGGGCCTTCTTGAACCCAACCGTTTTTCTTTACTTTTCGCTCTTCGGTTCCAAGACTCGTATCTAACGTTTGTGCTTTTAAACAGCTAAACATCAAACAAAAAATGCTGAAAATAATCTGTCTTCTCATTTCTATGGGTAAATTAAATACTTGTTTCTAATAATCTTAAAAGAGTCCAATCCATATTTCCAAGTCTCCTTTATTTGCAGAGAGGTCCAACCTGATTCGATTTGTATCCTTAGGGTTTCACCTCCAGCAAGTTTATCAAAAAAGGAATTAAAAAATACTCTATCGACTTCCTGATACTCTTTATGGGCATCCAAAATATAATCAAGATGTATGCCTTTAGGAGCCTTTTGAGAACTTAAATCCCAACCAAAACACAATTTATTCTCATGTTTAGGGTAGCGGGCTCCATCAGATGAAATCGGTGTAAACTGAATACTCACTTCGTTTAAATAAGGAGAGCCCACAATTTGAAACTGTTTTTGAGTTCCTCTACCCACACTTACATCCGTTCCTTCAAAAAAGCAAAGCGAGGGATACCAAGCAATAGATTGTGCATTTGGCAAATTCGGTGAAGGCTTTACTGGTAAATCATAAGAGTTATCATGACTATAATTATGACAAGACACCCAAGACAAGTCACACTGCACAGAATCTTGAAGCCAATATTCTCCATTAATCATCTGAGCATACTCGGCCACCGTCATTCCATGAACAACTGGAACAGGATGCATTCCCACAAAAGAACGAAAAGCAGTATCTAAAATAGGTCCATCAACATAATGCCCGTTAGGGTTTGGTCTATCTAAAACTAAAAGGGGAATGTTATTTTCGGCGCAAGCCTCCATCACATAATGAAGGGTAGAGATATAGGTATAAAAACGAGCACCTACATCTTGGATATCAAAAATTACTAGATCTACTCCGCTTAAATCTGCTTTGCTCGGTTTTTTATGCTTCCCATAAAGGGAGATAATTGGGATACCAGTCTTTTGATCTATTTCATCATTTACTTTAGCGCCTGCATCAGTCTTACCCCTAAAACCGTGTTCGGGAGCAAAAGCTTTTACGACAACTACGCCGCTATAAAGTAAGGTGTCAACCAGATGAACATCACCCACCATTGATGTTTGATTCGCTACAATTGCGACTCGTTTTTCTTCCAAAAAAGGCAAGTAATTTTCTAGTTGATTCGCCCCAACTATAATTTGATTTCTCTCCTGAGCATTTACAGAAAATAAGAAGCTAAAAATCAAGCAGAGTAAAAGAGTCATTTTACTATCTTTGGAACGATATATATAAAGCATATAGCCTTGAATTTTGAAAAATTTATAGCCAAGCGACTTCATTCTGAAAAAAAGCTTCAGCATAACATTTCGCGTCCTATTTTAAAAATGGCCATCGCAGCCGTTAGTCTCAGCATGGCCGTAATGATCGTAGCTATTGCTAGTGGCAAAGGCCTCCAAGATAAAATCAGCGATAAAGTTACCGGATTTAGTTCTGATATTCAAGTAAAAATACTTGACCTTAATCAGTCCTACGAAACAGCCCCATTACTTGCTGATAGTTTTCTCACAACTCCTATCCAAAATATTGAAGGGTTGAGTCATATACAAAGGCAAATTAGCAAAAACTCCTTAATTAAAACGGATGTAGAATTCGAAGGAATTGTTGTGAAAGGGGTGGGTGAAGAATACGATTGGTCCTATCTCAAAGAACACCTTGTTTCTGGTAGCATTCCCGATTTTAGCTCGGAAAAGAAAAGCCAAGATTGTATATTATCACAAAGCTTGGCAGACAAACTCTCTATAGATATTGATAGTACAGCTCTCTTCTATTTCCAAAGAGAAAACAGTGCTAATCCTCTTATCAGAAAGTTAAAAATAGTTGGTATTTACGATACTGGAATGGGCTTATTTGATGACATCTTTGTTCTAGCCGATATTCGACAGCTACAGAAAATCAACAAATGGAACGCAGATCAATGTAGTGGACTGGAAATTCAGATTGACGATAATAGTGACAAATTAGCTATTACTGAACAACTAGAAGCAATAACACCTTATAATACAACAGTTACTACAGCAGAAGAAAACTTCCCTCAAATATTCGATTGGATAAAACTTTTCGACATGAACATAGCGATTGTTCTTATTCTGATGATAATTGTGGCAAGCATCAATATGATCAGCTCTTTATTAATCATCATTTTGGAGCGAACCAAGATGATTGGAATGATGAAAACTCTAGGAGCTACAAACATTTCCATCAAACGGATTTTCTTGTACCACGCTTATTTCCTCTTACAAAGAGGCTTACTAATAGGAAATGGAGTTGGATTAGCACTTTGTGCTATTCAATACTATCTTGAGCCTATACAATTAGATCCTACACACTATTATGTAAAGGCACTCCCAATTTCTCTTTTACTGGAACATTGGCTACTTATCAACGCTTTAAGCATAGGTATCTGCATGATTATATTAATCATTCCAGCTTATTTGATTCAAAAGGTAGAACCAATAAAAGCACTTCGCTACGAATAAGCTTGAAGTGACTCTTTTAAGATTTCTAGCATTTCATCATCAAACTGCAAATGGGTGACAAATCGTATTTGCTTCGGCCCTATTGCAGAACATAGAATGTTTTTCGATTGAAGATAATTCACAAATTCTGTAGGCTTTTCGATACTAAAAATCACAATATTCGTTTCTACCGGAAGCACCTCAGAAACATAATCTAGCTTCGATAAAACTTGACCAATCTCTCTGGCTCTACGGTGATCCTCTTTCAGAAGTTCTACATTATTATCTAGAGCATAATCGCACGCAACGGCTAAATATCCAGCTTGACGCATTCCACCACCTAAAACCTTACGCACTCTTTTTGCCTTATAAATAAACTCTTTGGAGCCTATAAGTAGTGAGCCAACTGGAGCACCTAAACCTTTTGACATGCAAACCGAAATGCTATCGAAAATGGATCCGTAATCTTCTGGTTTCGTATTTGTTTCCACAATCGCATGATACAAACGAGCACCATCCATATGAAAGCCCAAGTTTTTCTTTTTACAGAAAGCTGATAAGTCTTGTAGTACTTTTAAAGAATAGCAAGCTCCTCCCCCTTTATTAGTTGTGTTCTCTACAGAAACCAAACTCGTGCGTGGAAAATGAACATTATCATCGCGTAATGCGGCTTCAACTAAGTCAACTGTAAGCTTACCGTTTTTACCCTTCAATAATTTCACCGAAGCTGAAGAGTTGAACGCGATTCCTCCACCTTCGTATTGATAAACATGAGAAGTATAATCACAGATAACCTCATCACCAGGTTGGGTATGTACTTTTATAGCAATCTGATTTGCCATAGTGCCCGAAGGGCAAAACAAAGCAGACTCCATTCCAAAAAGACTCGCTATTTTAGACTCTAAGGCTTTCACACTAGGATCTTCATCCCATACATCATCGCCAACTTCAGCTTGAAACATGACCTCCAACATTTCCATAGTAGGTTTGGTGAAAGTGTCACTTCTAAGTTCTACAATCTTCATCTTAAAATAGATTTAATTTCTTCTGCTATGTCTTGAATTGACTTTTGCTCTATGACTACAGTATGAGTAGACTTTTGGTAATCGACTAATCGAGTATTTATGTGAATCGAAATAAAACTATTCAGATCTTCTCTTGAATGATAGTTATCTAATTTTGGACGCTCTTGCTTCTCTTCCCACAAACGATCAGTCAATAAATCAACTGAAGCGTTTAAATAGACTGTCTCTCCCATTTCATTCATGAGATCGATATTGTGATGATGGCAAGCCATTCCTCCTCCAGTGGCAATCACCATATTTTCCTGCTCCATCAAAAACTCTAAACACTCATTTTCTAAAGTTCTGAAAGACTCTTCTCCTTCCTCTTGAAAAATCTCAGAAATCGTTTTACAACGCCTTCCCTCAATCCATTCGTCGGTGTCCACAAAAGGGCAGGATAAAAGCGCAGCCAATTCTTTGGCGATTACACTTTTCCCTGAGCCCATATAACCGATTAAAAAAACTTTCATCTTAAAAAGGAGATCCTGGTTCTTTACTCATATGATTGTACACGAGTTTATCCACTAATTTCGGAAAGAACTTATTCAACAAGACCGTTAGTTTCCCATTGAAGGTCAAGGTTAATCGATCCTTTCGCTTTATTATTGCCTCAACAATATAATCGGCAACCTCTTCAGGTTGCATCATCTTCTTCTCGTCACGTGGCGTCTCTCCTTGCGAAGATCCATCGCCGCCCAAAGCTGAACTTCTAATATTAGAAGCTGTGAAACCGGGGCAGGCAATCAATACATGCAAACCCTTTTTCATATTTTCAATTCGCAGTGCTTCAAAAAAGCCGTGCATGGCGAACTTTGAAGATGAATAACCAGTTCTTCCAGGCAATCCTTTATAACCAGCTATTGAGGAAACTCCTACTACTGAGCCTTTGGATTCTAAAAGAGCAGGCAAAGCAAACTTCGTACAGTATACCGCTCCCCAAAAATTAACATCCATTACTTTACGCAATACATCTAATTCTATATCATTAAGAAGAGCACGCATAGAAATACCCGCATTGTTAACGAGTATATCTATTCGACCAAATGTAGAAAGTGTTTGATCGATTAAGTTTCTACAATCTTGCTCCTTACTAACATCAGCCGAAACCACTAAAACCCGAACCCCTAATTTGGAAATTTCTTCGGCAACTAAATGTAGTTTGTCTGTAGAGCGTGCCGCCAAAACGATATTTGCTCCCTTTTGAGCAAAACGGTTTGCACAAGCCCTACCAATCCCCGAAGAAGCTCCTGTAACAATTACAAGCTTATTTTTCATCTATAAGTTTTTAAATTGTAAAATTGCATTTACAATACACAAGCAAAGATAAAATTAAATGTCATTCCTAAATCCAGCTCTAATGAAGATCGTTGAGGTATCAAGTAAAGCAGAAATAAAAAAGTTTCATCAAGTACCTTATCTGATTTACAAAAACGACTCTAACTGGATAGCTCATATTAAACAAGAAGTAGAAACTGTTTTCACCCGTGGTAAAAACAAGTATTTCCGACACGGATCAGCAATACGTTTTTTGTTGGAAGATGAAAATGGGAATCCTATTGGTAGAGTTGCAGCCTTCATAAATGAAAAAACAGCACATACTTTTAAGCAAGCTACTGGCGGAATGGGCTTTTTTGAATGCAACAATAACAAAGAAGCAGCCTTCAAATTATTCGATGCCTGTAAGAATTGGCTTGAACAAAGAGGGATGGAAGCCATGGATGGGCCTATTAATTTTGGTGAAAAAGACCGATATTGGGGGCTTTTAGTGAATGGCTTCAACCACCCTCCTATTTACGCCAACAGCTACAACCCTGATTATTATCAGCAATTCTTTGAGAGCTACGGATTTAAAACCTACTTTAATCAACATAACTTTCTAAGGCCCCTCAATGTTGAATTGCCTGAAAAATACCTTAAAAGGCATGAGCGCGTTAAGAAAAATAAGAACTACTCTCTAAAGAGGATAGAAGTAAACAAACTCGAAAAATATGCCGAGGATTTTCGTACTATCTATAATGCTGCTTGGGTAACTCACGATAATTTTAAGGGCATGTCTAAGGAACAAGCCTTAGCAAGTATAAAAAAGATTAAGCCTGTAATGGACTCGAATTTAATTTGGTTCGCCTATTACAACAATAAGCCGATTGCATTCCTCATAATGTTACCAGAATTGAATCAATTTTTCAAACACACTAAAGGCAACTTTAATCTATGGGGTAAGTTGAAATTCATGTGGTACAAAATATTTAGCAAGCCTAAATTTGTTTGGGGAGTTGCCTTTGGAGTAACTCCAAAATTCCAAGGTGTTGGAATGGAGTCATATGTGTTAAATTCTGCGGCAGAACATTTGCGCGCACGATTACCCCATTATAAAGATGTGGTCATTACATGGATTGGCGATTTCAATCCAAAGATGATGCATATCACTAAATCTATGGGTGCAAAAAATTACCACGACTTGAAAACATATCGCAAATTATTCGACGAAAATGCTGTTTTTGAACGCAGTCCAATCATCGAATAATAAGGTTTTCAGAAGCTTATAATTCGCCCTAATAAAATCTCTAATTAAGACATTGTTATCTAAAATAATGAGCCTATATTTGCATCGCTTTTTACGAGAGTGAAAAACAACAAAAGTTCTTTATATGCCTAGGTGGCGGAATTGGTAGACGCGTACGCTTGAGGGGCGTATGACCCTACGGTCGTGCAGGTTCGATTCCTGTTCTAGGCACACATATTTTTATTGATCTGGTAGCTCAGTTGGTAGAGCATCTCCCTTTTAAGGAGAGGGTCCTGGGTTCGAGCCCCAGCCAGATCACACATTTCTTAATTAAGATCTGGTAGCTCAGTTGGTAGAGCATCTCCCTTTTAAGGAGAGGGTCCTGGGTTCGAGCCCCAGCCAGATCACTCAGTTCTTATTAAGATCTGGTAGCTCAGTTGGTAGAGCATCTCCCTTTTAAGGAGAGGGTCCTGGGTTCGAGCCCCAGCCAGATCACATAAAAAAGCCTTCCCAATTGGGAAGGCTTTTTTATTTAGAACTTTCAAATGAAAACTCTTGATTTCACAAAAAAGGCCTTCATCAAAGATGAGGGCCTTTTTCAGATTCAAATCTAGGGGGACATGAATGTTTTTATGTTCTAAAATCTAGTTTCTTCTCTATACTACTTTAAGTGACAACTTAATGTAATTACGTATATTCTAGGTAGTTCCACTCACAAAGCTAGTAAAAAAATCCAATTTGGCAAATTATTAGCTATCTAGCATGTATTGATATCCATCTAAACTTCCTTATTTTTGGCAAAAATTACGAGATGCAAGAAATCCAAGAAGCCTTAGACTACATACTATCACAGGGAATTGAGAAGCCAGAAATCGGTATCGTATTAGGTACGGGCTTAGGAGGATTGGTAGAATATGTGGATGTAGAAAAAACTATCCCCTACTCCGAAATACCGCATTTCCCAAACTCTACGGTTGAGACGCATCATGGACAATTATTATTTGGATCTATAAAAGGAAAGAAAGTGGTGGTTATGCAAGGTCGCTTTCACTACTACGAGGGTTATACAGCAAAGCAAATAGCCTTTCCAATACGTGTAATGAAATGCTTAGGCATTGAACAAGTATTAATCTCGAATGCGTCTGGAGCCATCAATCCTGATTACAACAAAGGTGATTTAGTTATTCTAGATGACCATATAAATTTACAATTCGAAAACCCTCTAAGAGGAACTAATATCGATGAATTAGGCCCTCGCTTCCCGGATATGTCTTGCCCATACGACAAGCCTATGAGGGCTATTTTAGTCGATTTAGCGAAGCAGAATGGAATAGCTTACCACGAAGGAGTTTATGCCGCTTGGCAAGGGCCTTGCTTAGAAACACGAGCTGAATACAGAATGCTTAGAACCTTAGGAGCCGACTTGGTAGGAATGTCAACAGTACCTGAAGTAATAGCAGCAAAACACATGAATTTACCCTGCGTAGTGGTTTCTGTGCTCACCGATGTATGTGACCCCGATAATTTAACACCAGTTACATTGGAAGAAATTATCGCGGTAGCACAAGAAGCAGAACCAAAACTGATTAAACTATTTATTGGCTTAATCGAAAAGCTCTAACTATTTATTATCCTTCCAATAAGCAAGCATGGAAGTATTAGTCTCATCGACATTACTAAATCGAGTGTAACGAATCTCTTGAGCTTCTTCCCAAGAAAAAACTAAAGACTTGGTCAATAAGTCATCTTTTGAATAGTCTTCAAAATCATTATCACTACCAAATACGTTGCTGAAAGAATTTGACACTAAGGCATTGGTAAAGTACCCATGACTGTATTCCTGTGAAATATGATAATAAACACGATCCTGCATCATTTCATTTAACACAACCTTTTGTGCAATAGAATCGTCATAATAACAGGTGTTGAAACCTAAGAGCTCAAGTGATGTGTAGCTAAACTCAATTTTAGCATGCAGATCACCATTACGTTTGTACATTTTTTTCTTGAGAATATGTATTCCTCTATCAGCATAATCTAAAAATAAAAAGAACTCATCAAGAACCCTTCCTGAATCGAAGGATTGCATAAAACTACTAAAGCCATCTATGGCATCTTCACCGACATCATCGGAAGTGATATTTTGGAATAGGATTACTCCAGTTTTATTTTTCTGATTCAAAATAACTGTTTGTTTTTCAATTTCAATACAAGAAGTTAAGAAGAAACTGCACGAAATTATAAGCACTAAATATTTCATAAGCTTTCATTTAAAAACCTAAACACTAGGTTAGTAAATAAAAAAAGCCACCCGTATGGGTGGCTTCTCTCAAATCTTATCTTCTACGTTCTCTTCTTTTTCCTGAAGTTGAACCCGAGCTTCTATCCCGTGATCCTCTGTCGCGATCTCTTGACCCAGATGATCTTCTATCACTTCTAAAGTTACTTCTTCCTCCGCCACCACCGCGACGATCTCTACCGCCACCACCGCGACGATCTGGAGTTTTCTTAGTTATCTCAAGACTTACCTGCCTATCTCCTACGCTATAACCTTCGAAAGCTGCAAATACACTTTCAACTTTAGTTTTTGATACATTAAAGAATGAGAAGGCTGCTTTTACATCTACACCACCAAAATCATCATTAGTAAGCGCTGTTTTCTCTCTCAGTAAATCTTTTAATGTTGCCCAGTCAAAACCATCTTTCTCACCAATGTTGATGAAGATACGTTCTGAATTACTAGATCTATCTCTACTGTTTCCCGAAGAATTTAAATCTTGAGCATCTTTGTAGAAATTTAAAATCTTAGCCGAGCTTAGAGCAATAAACTTCTCTAAAACTTCGGTTGCAGTCATCTGTTCTGCTAACTCATGAATAGCTTCAGTAAATGGCTTTAATGCTTGAGTGTTTACTTTTGCATTTACCAATTTCTCCATCGATTGGAAAACCATCGCTTTCATTACTTCCTCACCAGAAGGAACCATTTTGCGATCAATCTTACGATTGATTGCTTTCTCAATCTGAACCAATTTGAATTTATCTCTACCGCCTACTAAAGCAACAGAAATACCTTCTTTACCAGCACGTCCAGTTCTACCACTACGGTGTGTATAAACCTCAAGATCATCTGGCAACTGATAGTGAATTACATGCGTTATCTCATCCACATCTATACCACGAGAAGCAACGTCGGTAGCAACAAGAATTGTAATATTCTTGCTTTTGAATTGCTTCATTACACCGTCACGTTGTACTTGAGACATGTCACCGTGTAAGCCACCCGTATTATAACCATCAGCTTGTAAACGCTCGGCAATATTTTGAGTTTCCGCACGTGTACGACAGAATATTATAGCGTAGATACTTGGACAAGAGTCAACTAAACGTCTAAGAGTCTTATATCTATCGCGGTTATCAATTTGATAATAATTATGTTCAACTGTTGAAGCTGCTTGATTTTTAGTACCACAAGTAATCTCAACAGGGTTATTCATATAATTAGCTGCAATCTTTGCTACCGTTTTAGGCATTGTAGCAGAGTACAACCAAGTATTTCTATCTTCAGAAGCTGTTTCTAAGATCTCATCGATCGCATCTTGGAATCCCATGTTCAGCATCTCATCTGCTTCATCAAGTACCAAGTAATCGATATTACTCAAATTAACCAGTCTACGGTTAATCATATCTTGCAAACGACCTGGAGTAGCCACAATAACTTGCGCTCCTCTTTTAAGGCTTCTTGCTTGATCCATAATACTTGCACCACCATATATAGCAACTACGTTTGTTTTCTTAAAACGAGCATAGTTGTTTAGGTCACTTGCAATTTGAATACACAATTCGCGAGTTGGAGCTAATACTAAAGCTTGGGTGCTTCTGTTATCGTTGTCGATCTTTTGGATTAATGGTAATCCGAAAGATGCAGTTTTGCCTGTTCCTGTTTGAGCTAAAGCTACCAAGTCGGTATCTTCTTTTAATACAATAGGAATACATTTTTCTTGTACAGGAGTTGGTTTTTCAAAACCTAAATGGTCAACGGCTTGAACTATAACATCTTCTAGCCCAAGGTCAAGGAAATTCTGATTCATTTCGTCAGATTAAGTAGTTAATAAATAACTAATACTCAACCTTTTCGACGAAGTCCAAGTGGACTTACTAATAGAGCATTAGCGCGGCGCGAAATTACAATAAATTATTTTGATTGAAGAATTAATCTAAACTTAAAAAAAAAGCCTCCCGATTACTCGGGAGGCTTAGTATTATTGAATCGCAGCTAACTGCTCTTCTATCGTTTTAATCTTAGCTTCAGCATCTGACTGTTTCTTACGTTCATTTGTAATCACTTGTCCGGGGGCATTGTTTACAAATCGCTCGTTACTCAACTTCTTCATTACAGAGTTTAAGAAGCCTTGTGTATACTTTAATTCCTGTCTAAGCGTAGCAATCTCTTCTTCTATATTTACCGCTCCAGCTAGAGGAATATAATATTCATTCGATTTTACTCTGAATGATAAAGCTCCTTCTACTTTAGCACCGACGTATTGTAGTGCACTTAAGTTACCCAATTTAGTAATTACCGAATCGAATGATTTATCTGTGTCTTCGTTCAGTTTCACAAACAATTCAACTTGATCTTTATTGGCTATATTTTTCTCTTTACGAATGGTACGAATACCCGAAATTACTTCAGCAGCAATTTTTTCATTCGCTAACACATTTGCATCAATTGCATTTACTTTAGGCCAAGGAGAAACAATTAAACGATCTTCTTTTGATTCGCGCTCAGAAATTAGAGACCAAATCTCTTCGGAGATGAATGGCATAAATGGATGCAATAACTTCAACAACTCTTCAAAATATCCTAAAGTTGTTTCTAAAGTCGCCTTATCGACTGGTTTTTGATAAGCAGGCTTAATCATTTCAAGATAGGAAGAACAGAAATCGTCCCATACCAATTTGTAAAGACTCATCAAGACTTCCGAAATACGGAACTTGTCGTAATTATCATTTATAGACTCAATTGTTTCACTCAACTTAGAGTTAAACCAATCAATCGCTATTTTACTCGATTCCGGCTGATCGATATCTGCAACTTCCCATCCTTTCACCAAACGGAAAGCATTCCAAATTTTATTCGAGAAATTACGTCCTTGTTCACAAAGTCCTTCATCAAATGGCAAATCGTTACCCGCAGGCGAACAGAACAACATCCCTACACGTACACCATCTGCTCCATACTTCTTCATCAACTCAATAGGGTCTGGAGAATTTCCTAATGATTTTGACATTTTACGACCTTGCTTATCGCGAACAATACCCGTTAGATATACATTATCAAATGGCTTTGCTCCACGGTATTCGTAGCCCATTAAAATCATACGCGCTACCCAGAAGAATAAAATCTCTGGAGCCGTAACTAAATCGTTTGTTGGATAGTAATAATTGATTTCCTCATTGTCGGGCTCCATAATTCCGTTGAATACAGAAATAGGCCAAAGTGACGAAGAGAACCAAGTATCTAATACATCTGCATCTTGTTTAAGATCAGCAGCTGTTAAATCGTTATTTCCGGTAGCTACTTTCGCAAGCACTACAGCTTCATCGATAGTTTTAGCAACCACAAAGTCGTTCAAACCATCACCATAGAAATAGGCTGGAATTTGATGTCCCCACCAAAGCTGACGCGAAATACACCAATCGTGTACATTCTCCATCCAGTGACGGTATGTGTTTTTAAACTTCGCAGGAACCAACTGAACATCATCGCTCATCACAGCTTCTAATGCGGGATCTGCAAGTTTTTCCATCTTCACAAACCACTGTACAGAAACCTTAGGTTCGATAACAGCATTCGTACGCTCAGAACAACCTACTTTAGTTAGGTAGTCTTCCACTTTTACGAGAATACCTAATTCGTCTAACTCCTTAGATATCTCTTTACGAACTACAAAACGATCTTTACCTTGGTAATGTAAACCATGCTCATTTAAAGTAGCATCATCATTTAGGACATCAACAACTGGTAAACCATGCTTCTCTCCTATAACTTTATCATTTTGATCGTGTGCAGGTGTAATTTTCAAGCAACCTGTACCGAACTCAACATCTACGTATTCATCTTCGATAATCGGAATTACTCTTCCTGCAATAGGAACAATAACTTTCTGACCTTTTAAATGCGTGAAACGCTCATCGTTTGGATTGATACAGATAGCCGTATCTCCCAAAATAGTTTCAGGACGCGTAGTAGCAATCGTCACAAATTCATCAGAATTTTCAACTTGATACTTTACGTAGTATAATTTAGAGTTAACCTCTTTATGAATTACTTCCTCATCAGAAACCGTAGTCTTTGCCTCTGGATCCCAGTTTACCATACGGAAACCACGATAGATTAATCCTTTCTTATACAAGTCAACGAATACTTCTAAAACAGAAGCCGAAAGCTTATCGTCCATAGTAAACGAAGTACGATCCCAATCGCAAGAAGCTCCTAACTTCTTTAATTGATTTAAGATAACTCCACCGTACTTCTCTTTCCATTCCCAAGCGTGTTTCAAGAAGTCCTCGCGACTTAAATCGTCTTTAGATATTCCCTCTTCTTTGAGTTTGGCTACAACTTTTGCTTCTGTAGCAATAGAAGCATGATCGGTGCCAGGCACCCAACAAGCATTTTTCCCAAGCATACGCGCACGTCTCACCAATACATCTTGAATCGTATTGTTTAGCATATGCCCCATATGTAAAACTCCCGTAACATTTGGCGGAGGAATTACAATTGTATAAGATTCGCGTTCGTCAGGAGTCGATTTAAAATAATCGTTCTCCATCCAGTATTCGTACCACTTATCTTCTACTTGTATTGGATCGTATTTCTTAGGAATTTCCATGTATTCGCTTGCTTTCAAATTTAAGACTTGCAAATTTAAGAATTTAGCTTCTATAAACTCAAGTGTACCCTGAAAATTCGATGATGAAAAAAATCCTTATTTATTGACTACGAATTCTTAACTTCGCAATCTGTTTAGAACTAAAGAGAATTACAAGATATGAGTTTCGATTTAATTGTAGTAGGAAGTGGGCCTGGAGGTTATGTAACAGCTATCCGCGCTTCTCAATTGGGCTTGAAAACAGCCATTGTAGAAAAAGAAAATTTAGGTGGGATTTGCCTAAACTGGGGATGTATTCCAACAAAAGCTCTTTTAAAGAGTGCACAAGTTTTCGAATATATCAATCATGCAGAAGACTACGGTATTAAAGTTGCCGATGCGGATGCTGATTTTGCTGCCATTGTAAAAAGAAGCCGCGATATTGCTGGTGGAATGAGCAAGGGTATCGAATTCTTGATGAAAAAGAATAAGATTGAGGTTCTTAAAGGAATGGGTAAGGTTGCTCCTGGAAAGAAAGTAATCGTTACTGATGACAAAGGAAAAGCTACTGAATATGCTGCAAAGAATATTATCCTGGCTACAGGTGCTCGTTCACGTCAGTTGCCAAACCTACCTCAAGACGGAAAGAAAATTATTGGTTACCGCGAGGCTCTTACATTAAAAGAAGCTCCTAAGAAGATGATTGTTGTTGGATCGGGTGCGATTGGTGTTGAGTTTGCTTATTTCTATAATGCAATGGGGACGGATGTTACTGTTGTAGAGTTTTTACCAAATATTGTTCCTGTAGAAGATATTGACATCTCTAAGCAATTAGAGCGTTCATTCAAAAAAGCTGGAATCAAAGTAATGACTAGCGCTTCTGTTGAAAAAGTTGATACTTCTGGGAAGACTTGTAAAACAACTGTGAAGACGAAAAAAGGTGAAGAAATTCTTGAAGCCGACATCGTTCTTTCTGCAGTAGGTATTACAGCAAATATCGAAAACATCGGGTTAGAAGATGTAGGTATTGCTACCGATAAAGGTAGAATACTTACAAACGATTTTTACCAAACTAACATTCCTGGCTACTACGCTATTGGTGATGTTATTCCTGGTCCTGCCCTAGCACACGTGGCTTCTGCAGAAGGAATTAACTGTGTAGAGAAAATAGCTGGAATGGATGTAGAGCCTATGAATATGAATAATATCCCAGGTTGTACTTACTGTTCTCCAGAGATTTCTTCGGTAGGTTATACTGAACAAGCTGCCAAAGATGCTGGTTTCGAAATCAAGGTGGGTAAATTCCCATTCTCTGCATCAGGAAAAGCAAGTGCTGCTGGACACAAAGATGGTTTTGTAAAAGTAATCTTCGATGCTAAATACGGCGAGTGGTTAGGTTGTCATATGATAGGTGCTAACGTTACCGAAATGATTGCTGAAGCCGTTGTTGCTCGTAAATTAGAAACTACAGGTCACGAAATCTTAAAAGCTATTCACCCTCACCCAACTATGAGTGAAGCGGTAATGGAAGCTGTTGCTGATGCTTACGACGAAGTGATACATATGTAAGCTTTATACATTTATCATATCAAAAGTCTTCTTCCCATCTGGAAGGGGGCTTTTTTTTGGCTAAATATTAACGCATCAAGATAATATGTCCCTCTCTTTCATAGATATTATCATCTAACAATTTAGTTATAAGAACCCTAAAAACATAAGTACCATCAGCTAAAGCCTCACCATTATAGGTCCCATCCCATGAAGCATTGCTGTCGTGTGTAATAAAAATTTGTCGTCCCCAACGGTCGTAAATAGTCAACTCATAGGTATGAGCACCAACAACTGAAGGCTTAAATACGTCATTATAATTATCATTATTAGGGGTAAAAACATTCGGAGCATAGAAAAAGAGTACAGGATGAACTAATATTTCTTGACTAAATTCTTTGTAACATCCAGCCAAATCCGTTGTAACCCCAAGACTTACAATATATTCTCCCCAGCTATTATAATAATGAACTATTGGTTGTTCTTGGTTTGAATAAGTGCCATCACCGAAATCCCAGAAATATGTCAATCCTGACATATAGGCTGTGTAATTTTGAAACTCTACACCTAAATTCTCAGCTTGGATTTGTTCAATCTCAAAAATAGCCTCTGGCGCTTCGTCTAAATAAATCTCTCCTAAAGTTGATATTTGCTCCCCACAAGCATCACTGACCAAAACTGTATAAACTCCTAAATAATCAAAAATACAGACCTCAATACCACCATTTGACCACTCGTAATAATAATCACCTTGCCCACCAACAGGATAAACACAGAGTTCAACTTCTTCATTTGAACAAATGTATACCAATTCCGACTCGGCAATTAATGAATCGTAAATAGGCACCTCAATTATAAGACAGTCTGACAATTGTTGATCAGCACAAACATCAATAACATCTACACAATATTCAGTAGTTGCTGAAGGATTCATAATTTGAAGGGGATTGGAATCCAAACCAACCCATAAAGTAGTGTATGGTTGGATAGAATATGGTGGACTCATCAAACTCCCTACCCCACCTTCTACTTCTACTTCAAATATCACTTCATCGCCTGAACAGACTAGGGATAAATCATCAGTTAAATTAATCTGTAATTCTGGCTGATCAAAAATAGAAAATTGAAAAATATTAGATTCAGAACAAGAAAATTCAATCATTTCGATTTCAAGGTTAATGAATTCTTCACCTTCTTCAATAGTATCATATAGAAAATCTAAATCAATAGAAATAGACTCCTGCCCTGGTAACAATACGATTTGATTTCCTATCGTATTCGACAATAAATAATCAGAATTTAAACTAGCCGATCCACTTAAATTATAGTTAATAAATATGGTGTCAGTAGGCATCATAGAACTAGAAATATCAATAGTAACAGAGCCACAGCCTTCGAAGACGTCGAAATCATCATAGTCTGAATTAAGATTTAAAACATCCATATCGTTAGATACTAATTCTGACTCAATTACAAGAATGTCAGGTACTTCAACAGTAATACATTCAATTAATTCTTGATCCTGACACACATCTGTTACTTCGATACAATATTGTATTGATTGAAATGGGTTCACAATCTGTGATGCTGAAGAGCCCAAGCCTACCCAATCGAAGGTATAAGGAGGTGCTGGATAAGGGGGAGCCATCAAAGAACCTATGCCCCCATTCGCATCTACAGTTAAGACCAATTCATCTCCTGGGCAATCCTGAGGTCCATTATCCGATATACTTAAGTCTAATAAAGGCTGATCGTATATATTAAAAGTAATGGTAGTTGGCTGCGTTATAAAACAACCATATTCCAAAACATCTAATTCAAAATCAATGGTCTCTATACCTTCTGGTAGCAGATCATATATAGAATTTATCTGAAGTGAAATAGACTGTTGTCCGGCTGGTAAAATTATAGAATTGGGGCTAGAAGTTGATAAAGTATAATCAACATTATTAATTGCAGAACCCGATAAACTAAATTCAATAATCATTTCCTCTTGAACAGTTATAGGCCTAATAAATGTTATGGTCGCAGGTCCACATCCCTCATAAATATTTTCAAGATATTCAGAGTCAAAATTCAATAAATCAATGATGTTAGTCTCAACGATAACCTCTAATTCTGGAAAAGAATTAAACGAGCCTTCTTGAAGAAAGACCGCTGAATTTAAAATCCCATCAGCCACATCGGCAATAGCTAATTTTATATGATATGTTTCACAAGCTTGTACATTTGCAACTGCAATAAGAGGAACAGTAAAACCTGGGTAGGAAACCGTTGTAGCAGCAGAATTATCAGTGAAAAAAATTGAATAATCTTGCCAGTTTGGGTCGATTAAATCACATGGTGCTGAGTTACCGCTAGAAGGAGTTCCAGAATTAATAGTGTTAATTATTACGGGAGTATTTGTATAGGTTGATGGGTCATCAGGATTAGGGACTAAAGCAATATTCTCTGAATTATTGCTGAATGGACCATTGATTCCTGGTCCTGAAATGAAAAACCCGAAGATATCGTTATACTGAGAGCAGGTGTAACCAGGGTATTCATTAGAAGCAAACACATATTCGAAACTTACTTGATTTGAAGTTGGAATGAAATCAAATTCAAGAACTATTAAATTATTTAGATTTGTAGCCCCAGCATTCACTAATTGTAATTGGAGTGATAGGTCTGAATCTACACCAGCTCCTCCTCCTGTAACTACACCTCCCCCTGGTGTAATCGCTCCCACACCGTCAGTAGCCATTACCAAACCGGAGCTTAAAGCAATATTAGAGTTAGACCCATCAAAATAACCAGCAGCACATTCAAAACCACTAAGCGTAACATTAGAATAAGCTACGCCTTCACCAACTAATATATCGACCAATGATGTAGCAATGTCATAAGGGGGAGTACAGTCTCCTACTATTTGTGCATCGGAATGAGCCATTGCACATAAAAAAGTTACTATATATAATACATTCTTCATGATTTAGAAATAATTTAGAATGTTCTATGTAGGTATCGAATAATCTAAAATTAGAGTTCGATAGAATAATCTATAAAAAATACTTCTCAGAAAGAGAAATATATAATTTGAGGGAGCACAGAGGTTCAAAACCCTAAATAATTTATTTAGAGCAATTTAAACTACTCTACAATTTACAAAAATCAGATAAGACAGAATATTATTTAGGGCATATTAACTAAACAGTAGTCAGTAGGGAAACTAAAATCTTGACGAAGATGAAGACTTTTTGGACGTATGACCGTAGTAGGATAGTGATAGAAGGATAGAAGGATAGAAGGAACGTAGGGAAATATAAAACCTAGACCAAGAGGTATTAGGTATTAGGTATTAGGTAAGACTAAAAACCTGGAACGGTTTACAAATTACTGGAAACAAAAAAAGCCTTTCCACTTACGTGAAAAGGCTTTAAAAAGGGCGGCGACATACTCTCCCGATATTACTCAGTACCATCTGCGCGGATAGGCTTAACTTCTCTGTTCGGAATGGGAAGAGGTGATCCCTATCGCTATAACCACCATAAGTCG
>Ga0208879_1000425_pt1 | contig 43408 bp, 31 predicted proteins | sample Knorr_S15_td_Bot_FD_185605 | JGI IMG/M metagenome (GOLD analysis project Ga0208879, IMG submission 185605) | Marine microbial communities from Southern Atlantic Ocean transect - Knorr_S15_td_Bottom_ad_5009_LV_A (SPAdes) (version 2) | ecosystem: Environmental > Aquatic > Marine > Oceanic | place... | reverse complement strand
TTGATTTCAATCGCAGTGCCTTGTGTTTCATGAGTATCGTTGGCCAGCACGGCGATCGTGATCGGGGTATTCACAAGAGTTGCCGCCGCATCATCCGTTACTTCGGGACTTGGTAGGATCTCAGCGATACGGACGTTATCGAATGACGTAATTCCTCGCTGTGTACCGACGCCAAGCTTACCATTACGCAGGTTTTCGGTGCCGAAGTTATGAGTGATTTTTAGTTGTTCGTTTACATAAAAGGAAACGACGTTACCTTCCATTCGCATTTCAAATTCGTAGTTAGTGTCTGCTTGAATACTCTCGAAGTTTGACTCGAGTCCCCGCAAGCTGCCATTTTTAAGTTCGTTCATGAACCACTTGCCACGGCTCGCATTAGCACCGACGTATTTATAGTTACTGGCGTCTACATAGTCAAAAACGATCAGGCCTGTCCGCAGGTAACCCGATATGTTCTTCATATTGACGGTTGTTTCCATGCGAACTTTGTTGGGCAGGGACACGGTTAGGTCGATCAAACTGAAAGCGTTGGAGCGAGTGGAATCTGGCGTCGCGTCGTAGCGATTGTTGACCACTTCAAAAGTACCTGAGGCAACCGAAAAATCATCTGCGACGCCATCGTTGAAATCTTCTTCAAACGGCAGAGTTCCTTGTGCGGTTACCTCAAGCGAATAGCTGCCGTAGGTAATGATATCGCTGGAGACAGCATTGTTTTCGCCGTATACGAGGACATCGTGAGCGGGGAGTATATCGGCTGGGTTTGATGTAAAGAGAATTGTCCCTTCGGCGGTGGCTCGCATGGGAACCGAGAATACAAGTAATTCACTAGTGCCAAGAGTAGACAAGCCGGCCATGGATCCAATTTCATCCATGAGTCCAGCGGTAGTTGTGGTGCCGGATTTAAAGTTTGTGTAGGGAGTATAGTGTGTTGCGGCTCCGGTAACACTTGCAAATTGTGAGGGGTAGTTGATATCGAGGAAAGTAGCGAAGACACCATCGCCGTCTTCACGTAGGTCGGTTGTTAGAGCGCGCAGTTGGAAAGTGTCGTTAAGGTTAATTTTGGTGATAGGATTGCCGCTGTTATCCGTAGCAACGAGGCGCATTTGGACTTTATCACCAGCTTCGCCTTCGGCAAGATCGGCAAGCCCCGCGAGCATATCGGCAGCGAGGAGTTCCCGATTTTCGAGCGTCTCTATTTGCAATTTTGTTTCAACTGATCTTCGCAACCATGATTTATCTTTGAGTGACAGTCCATTTTTTCGTGCACGATTGATCATGTAAATAAGCTCGCTTTAGCAAACACTTTGTAAAAGAATAATATGGAGTTTTAGATAACTGCAGTCGTTCACAAACGATTGCCTATGCAGTCAATTTAGGCAAATAGGGGTGATTAAATGAATGTGAATTTATTGTAGTTTGTTGAGAATAACAAAACAGCCTAATCTTGGCAACGAAAATGCGATTTATGGTGTTTAGATACCCCTAAATAGTGGTGATTCCTGCTAGTGGGGTACATTATCCCAAGCCCCTGAGATATTGAATGCCCAAATTATATACAGCAGTCAAGTTTATTGTTCAAACCGGTCACAAAAACCTCCAAAATATAGTATATTTTCGGATTTTCCTTCGCTGAAACGTACCCAATTTGGACACATAGTAAACGACAAGTTTACGGTGGCTATTCATTGATGGTTCTATTGGTGTTAATTCGTGTTCGTGGTCCCTAGTAGTAAATCCAGCGTGTCTTCAAGTTCGTCTGTTAAGTAGTTATCGTTACTAAGCAGTTGTAAGCCATCGCGAGTGAAGAAGTCTTCGCCTTCTCCTTCTCCTTCCCCATCACCATTATCGGCTTCGACAATTGCAATAGAAGTGCTACCAAATTGAATCAGCGACGGTGGCACAGGAGTGTTGGTACCGTGGAGCAACACGTCGTGTAGTGGAATGATATCGGCGCTGTCGCTGCCAAAGAGATTTGTACCGGCGGCAAGGGCTTTGAATTGAATCGTAGACACCAGCAAACGTTCTGACCCTGTCTGGTTGACGTCAGCGAAAACTCCCCATTCATCGACCACTCCGGCCGTGGCAAAACTTGCCGAGGCGCCATTGGTGAACGGGGTCGTATTGACAGGCGCACCGACGGGCGTCACGAGCCGAGCATCATAATACATATCAAGATAAGCAGCGAAGACTCCATAAGCGGTGGAGCGAGTATCTTGCGTATACATTGAAACAAAGAAGTGCTCGCCGACTTCGATTTGGCTCAGTATTTCATTATTGACATCGGTGATATCGAAACTAAAGACGACCTGTTCATCAGTTTCATTGAGGTGATTAATGATTTGCAGCGGGTCGCCCGGTGTCAATTGGCCATCTCTATTGACGTCATAATAAGGGGCACCCGTTGCACTGCGTGGTTTGGGCAATGGATAGCTACCATTGCTGTTAAGTTCGTTGATGGCAACGATTATATCTATGGATGATATAGCACCATCGTCGTTTATGTCTAATGGATTCAGCTTGTTGTGCCACGGATATGTAGCGGCCACAACAACATCGAACGATTCGGATGTTGTGGCATTATCGCCGGTAGTAGCAAGGTCATTGTCGAGTCCACCATCTTCAACCGTTACCGTAATCGTAGTCGTGCCAAATTGATCGGCCAGCGGAGTGAATTTCAAGCTACCCGTGGCAGCGGCACTACTGTAGACAACCGTTGGGTTAGCGATCAATGACGTATTGCTACTGACTGCCGTCACGGCCAGGTTTTGGGTCTCACCGCCACCAGCGGTAATACCGGTCAGGTTGACCGATTGCTCGGAGGCGTCTTCATCGATGGTCAGGTTATCAGGCTGAATTAAAGTGGGGTCATCGTTTACCAGATTGACCGTGACATCAAATGTGCGACTTGTCGTCGCATTGTCTCCGGGCGTGGCAAGGTCATTGTCGAATCCACCATCGGTAACGGTTACTGTAATGATAGTTGTGCCACTTTGATCGGCCAGCGGAGTGAATTTCAAGCTACCCGTGGCAGCGGCACTGCTGTAGACAACCGTTGGGTTTGCGATCAATGACGTATTGCTACTTACTGCCGTCACGGCCAGGTTTTGGGTCTCACCGCCACCAGCGGTAATACCGGTCAGGTTGACCGTTTGCTCGGAGGCGTCTTCATCGATGGTTACATCACTCAGAGCATCAAGCGTGGGGTCGTCATTTGTCGAGTCGACTGACACGTCGAATGTTTGCGTAGTCGTCGCGTTGTCGCCGGTAGTGGCAAGGTCATTGTCGAGCCCTCCATCGGTAACGGTGACGGTAATGGTAGTCGTGCCTTCTTGATCTGCCAGCGGTGTGAATTTCAAGCTACCCGTGGCAGCGGCACTGCTGTAGACAACCGTCGGGTTAGCGATCAATGACGTATTGCTACTTACTGCCGTCACGGCCAGGTTCTGGGTTTCGCTACCACCTGCGGTAACACCGGTCAGGTTGACGGTTTTTTGAGAAGAATTTTCTTCAATTGTTAAGTCCACCAGTGAGTTCAGAGTCGGGTCATCATTTACCGGATTAACCGTAACATCAAATGTGCGACTTGTCGTTAAGTTATCAACGGTCGTAGCGAGGTCATTGTCGAGCCCACCATCGGTTACGGTGACTGTAATGGTCGAAACGCCGAACTTATCAGCAAGGGGTGTAAAACTTACTGTGCCAGTTGCATTAGCACTGGTGTAGGCAACCGTCGGGTTAGCGATCAATGACGTATTGTCACTTACTGCCGTCACGGCTAGGTTTTGGGTTTCGCCACCACCTGCGGTAATACCGGTCAGGTTGACCGTTTGCTCGGAGGCGTCTTCATCGATGGTCAGGTTATCAGGCTGAATTAAAGTGGGGTCATCGTTTACCGGATTGACCGTGACATCAAATGTGCGACTTGTCGTTGCGTTGTCTCCGGTCGTGGCAAGGTCATTGTCGAGTCCACCATCGGTAACGGTTACTGTAATGGTAGCGGTGCCACTTTGATCTGCCAGCGGAGCGAATTTCAAGCTACCCGTGGCAGCGGCACTGCTGTAGACAACCGTCGGGTTAGCGATCAATGACGTATTGTTACTTACTGCAGTCACGGCCAGGTTTTGGGTCTCGCCACCACCTGCGGTAATACCGGTCAGGTTTACCGTTTGCTCGGAGGCGTCTTCATCGATGGTCAGGTTATCAGGCTGAATTAAAGTGGGGTCATCGTTTACCGGATTGACCGTGACATCAAATGTGTGACTTGTCGTTAAGTTATCAACGGTCGTGGCAAGGTCATTGTCGAGTCCACCATCGATAACGGTTACTGTAATGGTAGCTGTGCCATTTTGATCGGCCAGCGGAGTGAATTTCAAGCGGCCCGTGGCATTGGCACTGCTGTACACAACCGTTGGATCAGCAATTAGTGAAGTATTGCTACTGACTGCCGTCACGGCCAGGTTTTGGGTTTCGCCACCACCAGCGGTAATACCGTTCAGGTTGACCGTTTGCCGAGGTGCATCTTCATCGATAGTCAGATCATCAGGCTGAATTAAAGTAGGTTCATCGTTTACCGGATTGACTGTGACATCAAATGTGCGGCTTGTCGTTAAGTTATCACCCGTAGTCGCTAAGTTTTTATCGGCGCCACCATCGGTCACCGTCACGGTAATGGTCGTAACACCGAACTTATCCGCAAGGGGTGTAAAACTCAATGTGCCCGTTGCATTAGGACTGGTGTAGACAACCGCTGGATTAGCCAACAACAACGTATTATTGCTTGCCGCAGTTACCTGCAGCGGTTGCTCACCATCATCACCATCTGTAATGCCTGCGAGGTTAACTGTTTGCTGGGGTGCATCTTCGAGAACATTCAGATCGTTGATTTCATTCAAGGTGGGTGCTTCGGTAGAATTCATATTGAAGTCGCCAAGCAGCCTGATCAGTGAGATCTTGTTGCCGGAACGTCCGGCGATGAGGATCTTTCCATCGGGCATCGAGAGGACGGCGTGACCGTAGTCATTCGCACCGGTAAAATCTGGGATGCCCCGCGTGCCATCGCCAGCGAAGGTCGCATCCAGCACCCCGTCGTAGGAGATGCGGGCGATTGAAAGGTCCCAGTTGCTGCCGTTATAGGAGGATCCGCTAATGAGAATCTTGCCATCAGGCTGGAGTGTGGCCCGATAACCCTGATCGGCAGAGTTCAGCACCGGGATACGGAGTTTGCCAACGGTGGCAAAGGTGGTGTCGAGGGTACCATCGAAGTGATGGCGGGTCACGGCGAAGTCTTTTCCACCGCTACTGCCGGTGGATCCGATAACTAGGATCTTCCCATCGGGTAGTTCGAGGATATCGTTGACAAACTCGTTGTCGCCTGGGAGATCGACACGCGTCTGGAGTTCCTTGCCGCCGTAGGTGTTAATCCGCTGGAGGCTAAAGGCTGTGCTCTGCGCGCCTCGCCCAATCAGCAGGATATCGCCATCGTCGCGGACAGTCAGGCCACGACCAAAATCGTTAGCATGGCGGCCACCGACATTATAATTTCGATTCCCAAAAACAGGATCAACCGTACCGTCCTGTAGATAGCGGGTGATGCGGAAGTCGGCGTTATCCCTGCCCATGGCCAGCAGCTTGCCATCGGGCTGGATGGCTAAGTCATTGATCTGCATGACGTGGATATTACGAATCAAACCCGTTGCATTTCCCAGAGCATCACTACCAAAAGAAGTATCCAACACACCATCAACTGAATAACGAGCGAGGTATGTGCCCCCACCAACAATGATTCTGCCTTGCTTGTCAAAAATCATCGTGTTGATATGGCGGTTGGTACCGAGGTTCGTCTCAGTAACACCGTTAGTGCCAAAGGTTGTGTCTAGAGTCAAATCACTATTGAATCGCATCAATCCGTAATGATTGTTTACACTACCAACAGCCAGAATCTTGCCATCATCGAGTAGCGTCATGTCGTTGATAAAGTCGATGCCGGCACTGACCGACAGGACCTGCATACCGTCGATGTCAAACGAGGTGTCGAGGGCTCCTGGGAAGGTGGTCCAGGTGGGTGAGGCGTCAAAATCGGGAACGGCGGTGACGGTGATGGCGACCGTATCCGTATCACTCTTCGCGCCGCCGGTACCGAAATGCCCATGGTCGTTGGTGGTGATGGTGAGCGTTGCCTCGCTGCCGACATAGTCGGCCTCGGGCTGGAAAGCGATCCACCTCAGCGCCTGGTTGATGTCATTGACCTTGCCGGTGAAGATCATGGTGGGGTCGTTGGTGCCGTCTCCAACGGAGTAGGTAAGTCCGCCAGTGGGGTCGGGATAGATCAGCGTAATCACGCCGTGTGCTGCGGTGAGGGTGGTCCGCACCCTGTGGGCTCCGGAATCGGCATCACTGGTGGAGATCCGATTATCGCGGAAATCGGTAAAAGCGATTGGCGTGTTGACCTGCGTGGTCTGGACTTCGGCCGGAACGCTGTTTACTGGGGCGATGTTCGCCGCCAACAGTCGCCGATCTTCTAATTGTTCTAGAAGTGCACGACGATAACTTTGGTTACGGCGCAGTTTATTCACAGAATAAGGTCGACTAAACATGTGTAACAATCCTGTCGCGATAGATTACATATAACGCTAAATAGGGCTGACCCTTGCTAGGTAATGGAATCCAATTGAGGGGTTAATAAATCCCGCATTTTACCAATTGAAGATGCTTTGTCAAAATAAATATCAATGAGTTTTTATGTATTCTCAGTAACACAACCAGTGATTGGGAGCCGGAATTAGCCGGCTTCGGCTTACGCAAAATTAGGGAGTGTCCTAGCCCGTGTGCGCCACGTAGGCGAGTAGGTAAATTCACCCGTATTACAATTTATCGAAAACTGACAGTGTCCTGCTACGTTGCACATTCACCAATTCAAACCTAAAATAGACAATTCAATTATCAATCACTTCAAAAAAAATCAAAGACCAGCAAAAACAGACACCATGACAGATTCGCTCAATAAATACAGTGCTCGTGTTACCCAACCCCGCAGCCAAGGCGCCTCACAAGCGATGCTCTACGCAACCGGCATGACCGAAGAGGATATGAATAAACCGCAAGTCGGTATCGGCAGCGTTTGGTATGAAGGTAACCCCTGCAACATGCACCTGCTCGAACTCTCGCAAAAAGTCAAACATGGTGTCACTTCGGCAGGTATGGTCGGCATGCGTTTCAATACTATTGGTGTCTCAGACGGTATCTCTATGGGTACCGAAGGTATGTCCTTCTCGCTGCAATCACGAGACCTCATCGCCGACTCCATCGAAACCATCATGGCCGCCCAATGGTACGACTCGCTGATCGCTATTCCCGGCTGTGATAAAAACATGCCTGGCTGCGTCATGGCCATGGGACGACTGGACCGCCCTGCCCTGATGGTCTACGGCGGAACCATTAAAGCCGGCTGCCACAATAACCAAAAACTCGATATTGTCTCCGCCTTCCAAAGCTATGGCGAGTACCTCAGCAAACAAATCGATGATGAAACACGACAAGCGATCGTGCGACAATCCTGTCCCGGCCCCGGTGCTTGTGGCGGAATGTACACCGCCAACACGATGGCCACGGCCATCGAAGCCATGGGTATGTCACTGCCCTTTAGCGCTTCGATCCCAGCAGTCGATCAAGAGAAACTTGATGAATGCCAAGCGGCCGGCGCCGCCATCAAACGACTGATGGAACTCGATCTGAAACCCTCTCAAATCATGACTCGAGCAGCATTCGAAAATGCCATGGTCATGGTTATGGCACTGGGTGGTTCAACCAACGCGGTCCTCCACCTGATCGCTATCGCGCGGAGCGTCTTGGTCGACCTAACACTCGACGACTTCCAATCCGTGAGTGACCGAGTGCCCTATATCGGCGACCTGAAACCATCTGGGAAATTCGTGCAAGAAGACCTCCACGCAGCGGGCGGTACTCCAGCAGTCATGAAATACTTGCTTGATAAAGGCTACCTCGATGGCGATTGCATAACCGTTACCGGAAACACACTCGGAGAAAACCTCGCGAATGTCCCCGGACTAGTCGCAGGCCAAACCGTTGTGCAAACCGTTGAAGAACCCATCAAAGCCAGCGGACACTTGCGAATACTCCGTGGAAACGTCGCCCCAGAAGGAGCCGTTGCAAAAATCACTGGTAAAGAGGGACTCCACTTCAACGGCCCAGCAAATTGCTTCGATAGCGAAGAAGATATGCTACAAGCACTCGAAGACGGTAACATCAATGCCGGTGATGTCATCATTATCCGCTATGAAGGCCCCCAAGGTGGCCCAGGGATGCCTGAAATGTTGACGCCAACCTCGGCAATTGTCGGCGCGGGACTCGGTGACAAGGTTGCACTTATGACCGACGGCCGCTTCTCCGGCGGCTCACACGGATTCATCGTCGGCCATATCACGCCCGAAGCTCAAGTCGGTGGCCCTATCGCACTGATCCAAAACGGTGACCAAATCACCATCGACGCGGAGGCAAACAGAATCGAAGTCGACCTCAGTGATGAAGAACTTCAAGCCCGCAAAGACAATTGGACAGCTCCCGACTTCAAAGCAACGCGAGGCACACTTTACAAATACATCAAGTGTGTTAAAAGTGCCTCGGAAGGCTGTGTCACCGACGAGTAGTTTTCGCCCGTGAAGAAAACGATTCTGGCAGACTGCGGCGAACATTTCATGCGTGTCAATTCGTGGACCCAATGAGTGGTCAAAAATTCCTACCCGTACCCTTGGTTAGCATCATAAACGCCTTTTCCAGGTCGACCGCCTCTTCCGCTAGCAGCGTCAACCCGTACCCAGCTTCCACGAGTACTCCTGCCAGATGGCTAAAGTCCTCAACCCCCTCAACCAACGTCACTATTATCTGCTCGTCGACCATTTCAACCTTGTCCACATCATCATGCTGCTCTAGCAAGCGAGCAGCCGCGGCAGCATCTTTATCCACCATGATGTTTAAGATCACCTGCTTGCGAATCTGCTTCATTATATCCGCAACCGTTGAATTCACCGTCATCACACCTCGATCAATGATGCCAAACTTGTTACAGACGTCCGCTAATTCCGGCAGAATGTGACTAGAAACAATAATGGTCTTACCGGTCTGTCCCAGTCGCCGCAACAGTTCCCGCATTTCAATTCGAGCGCGTGGGTCCAACCCACTCAACGGTTCATCTAGCAACAACACCTGCGGGTCATGCAACAACACTCGCGCCAATCCTAGACGCTGCGTCTGACCCCGTGAAAGCGTATTGGCATAAGCATTACGCTTAAAATCAAGATCTACGATCTCCAACATTTCATTACATCGCTTGCGCCGCGCCTCACCGGTAATTCGGTAGGCAGCCGCAAAGAACTCCAAGTATTCAATGACCTTCATGTCATCATACACACCGAAAAAGTCTGGCATGTAACCCACGAGCCGACGGATTTCCTTGGGATTTGTATAAATGGAATTGCCACAAACATACGCTTCGCCAGATGTGGGATTCAACAACGTCGCAATAATTCGCATCGTCGTCGTCTTACCCGCTCCGTTGGGACCGATGAACCCAAAAAGATCACCTGCATCTAAATCCAGATCGATGTTCCGGATCGCGTGCATGTCTCCGTATTTTTTTGTTAATCCACGTGTTTTTATCACGGCTAATGCCCCAATCTATAGTGTTGATAAATCAATTCAACAAAGTGTTCGTACTTGCTTCCATGTTCACAGGCAACACCACGCGGTAATACCGATCTACCTGAGACGCGATCGGTCCGCCACCATCTTGCTGTGAGCCACTGACAAACTCCGTCATACCGTGACGCTGGCCTGCCTTACCCACTAATACCGCACGGCGCAAACGCAACATATGGCTTAAATCTAGGTGACTTTGGTAGCGGTGCAACAAACCCGTATAACGTACGCCACCAATCTCTTGATTGAACATCATCTGCTTGACGACTCGATCCAGCGATTCATCCGTCGCTTGCCAAACTCGATAACTTTGTCTACGGCTGCCAGATTGATATCGCGTAAAGTAATTATCAATGCCCTGCGAATCAGCGCTAAGATCGTAAACATTCACCTCGCTTTTTGAAGTGAATACTCGTCCCAGCGGATAAACTCGACCGTCAAACAAAATTAGCGCATCGTGTAAATCGAAATCAAAGGGATTCTGTAACGTCCCACGCAGCGCTCCGCTGGCAGGTTCCGTCACTAATGCACTGTTCACGACCAGCGACGAATCAGCAGACCAACGAGCCGCTAAACTTCGCGTCCCACTATGTTGCACGGGAATAGAACGAATCTGGCCATCTGTCAAATCAACTTCATACTGATGGTCAATTAACACTTGGAAACTAGTACGCCCTAAACCACCCAATCCCGCACCCGGAAATCCCTGCCAACATGCAAGCACGTGATGATTTTCGCTGTGAAACGAATTACTAAATTCAGACATCTCAAAGGAATAAGCCGCTGTCGTCGGGCTATAGACAGTCGCGTAATTGGACCCTCGAACCGTTTGCGTCAGCGAGTCGATGTCGATAATCTCGATTTGATTCATCGCTGCTGGAGATGTTCGCAAAGCAGATACCATCGACACGGCTATCAAACTAAAAATCAATATCGCTACTGGAAACGTAACCCACGTCCAATGCAATCGCTTAAACCTGCGTAAGATATAGTAGTCCAAAGGACCAATGACCAAGATAAACATGCCCAGTAATCCGGCAACCCACATGAACCGAGTGGGAGTCACTCCGTCAAATCGGTCGAGGCTCGATCTTAACTGACCAGATATGTCATCAAAACCCGCATTGGATGACTTAGACCCCTTACCAACCTGCTCGTTTCCTCGTTCTGCAAAATGACTATTGATGACTAACCTATTTAAAATAGCAGGCGTGGCACCCCACGACGCAAATGGTTCTTGATCCGGGTCAAATGCGACGAACGTCACGGACCCTAAGCCTCGCGCACTATGCACAATCAACGCATGCTCCGCTTGTGCATTCTGAGTGTCACGCAATACAACCACTCCATCAGCAGGAGTAATCAACGACAAGGAGCTCCCAGGTTGGCGACTAAGTATTAATCGCTCGTCTGCGTTTCCAAATTTTTCTATACCGGATGTATTCCAGTTGGTAATGATGCGGTCAATCTTGCCAGGAATCAAACTGCCCAAAGCTTCATTGTCTTGCGACAATTCCGGACCACGTTGCCCCGCGAACAATAGCATCCGACCACCTTGATAAATCCATTGTCGAATCGCCTGTTGTTGTTGTGTTGACAACTGCTCCAATAGATCCTCGGCAGATGTCGTAATAATCAAAAGATCAACAGCGGCGTACCCATACCAGCGATCGGGTAACTTGTGATAATCACTTGTCTGCGATTGAATCGCTACTTCGACTAAGTCCGGACGACCAGTGAGCTCTGCTTGCAATCGTGAAGCACTTAAAGGCAAGCGATTACCAATTTGCAGAATCAGAAAATCAGTGGTGCTCAATTGACCATCATCCAGACGACCAAATGTTTCTTTAAAGACGGCTTGTTGCGTAGTGTCATCAACGACTGACACTTCAACACTCCACGGCAAGCGACCAATCTTGATGTAGGCGGTGCGGGTGACCGTTGTTGCTGGGGGCACGGTAATCTGTAGTTGTCGGTCCACAAACCGTACTACGATCCCTTCTCCGTCAGGGGACTCTAAAACCAATTGCCCCTGGAAGTCCACGGCACTATCGTTGGTAATTTCAAAATGAACTGGTATCCAAGTCCCTTGCTTAAAACGGCCGTTGAAGCCAAGAGTGACCTCCACCTGTAGATTAGCGTCCTCGCCGCCTGCAAAAGTATCTGCGGAATTTGCGAAAACACACAACAGTGCAATTACTAGAACTGCCAGGGGCGACGCAATTCGCCAATCTGATTTTACTCTGCGTCCTAGAAACAAAATTGCCCCTCACCACTTATCCAAAAATTCATATCCTCAACAAATACAGTACGCACCCTACTCACTTCATCGGTCATTCAAAGCGGTACATTACTGCGATTTAGATGGAAAAAAGTGCATCCATTTGCAAGCATCTGAGTTTAGTCCGCCTGTGGCGCAAAGCGCAACGTAGTCCGTAGGTCGCGGCCACTCTGATACCCCGATCCTACGGTTTTTCCGAGTCAGCACATTGGCAAGCATATTGTCCGCACCCAGGGCAACCTGAACCATATTTATTCCGAATTGCGCTAGATAAATCGACCTCAGCAACATTAGCAATCGTCACAAGCCAGGCCAGCACGTCGGCGAATTCTTCGGCACGATCAGCCGCTGTGCCACTGCGCAGAGCGGCAGCCAACTCACCAATTTCTTCGAGTAACCACATAAACGTCCCATCGATACCCCGCTCCGCATCTTTGGTGTAATACATTTTGCGTATCAAAGCTTGAAAATCCGCCATGCTAATATCCGCTAGATCAGCCTCATCATTCATATCATTCTCTGCGTTCATTTCGCTTATTCCTCTCGCTCCGGCACTTGTACCTGTATCTCGTCACCCTCCACTCGGACAGCAAACACATTGACACTCAGCGCATCGTTATCACTCCAAGTCCCTTTGCGAATACAGAATCTCCAAGCATGCCAGGGACAAACAACTTCACCGTCCAATATATATCCTGGGGACAAAGCGGCGCCCATATGCGGGCAAAGATCATCGATGGCGTGATACTCGCCACGATCGTTAAAAACTGCAATCAATCGACCAGCAACGGTATAGCCCTGACCTTCGCCTTCAGCAATATCGCCGACTTTGGCCACAGTAGTAAAAGATGTCATATCTCACTCGTTGTTGTCAAATCTATTTCATGGATGTCGTTACATTGGTCGTAACGGTTTGAACAATCGAGTTTTGCCCAATAATGACTTCGGTCGTCATTGTCTGTTTGAGTGTGGAATGATCCAATCTACCCACCGCATTATCAAAATAAACAAGGCCCTCGCTGGATTGCTCGGTGATTTTCAACTGCGAGCCAGTGGCATCTTTAGCAGGCTTAATACTGGTCGTCATCTTCATGCCGATCTTGTCAAGCATCTTGTCGTCAAGTTCGACAATGCCCTGATAGGTATATTCAATGGTCACCGTAGTTTCGCCGAACTCACCTGCCGGCAGCACCACTTGATCCTTCCACTGATCACCTACATTTAACGCCTTCTCAGGGAATTTCAACGACCCTTGCGAAACCATATTACGAAATCCAGCCTCGGAGAACATTTGACCAAAGGCGCGGCTCCCCGGCTGTTTGGCCAACGTCGCCAACAAGTCAGCCGGTGCTTTAAAGTTGCTTATTTCCCCCTGTTGACTCAACGACAAGCCGAACTCGGCACCCACAATTGGGCGCAACACATCTGAAAGTGGATTGTCCTGCGAATCAGCAGCCGTGCTGTCATATTCCAATTTGATCCCCAGTGGTCCACCAGCGACCGATAGTTTCAAACGCGTTATTTTTTGAGTGATCGCGGCCGTACCCTCAGTGTTCACCGAGTCGATATATTGTGATATTCCCGACTCCATTTGCATCGTCGTTTCAACATCTTGCCCCATGTACTTCATCGCAATTGTGGTCGTTGTGCTGACTGACAATTTGTATTCGTTGCCAGCCGTGAACTTAAAAGCCAATGTACGTTGAGCCTGCAAGCTCGACACGAAACAGAGGCAGCTAGTGAACACCACCAAACTAAACAAAGAACGAAATTTCATTCCGTTCAAATGCGCGATAAACCTCGGAGATAATTTCATGTTTAGCTCTTTACTCTGGGATTGTATTTCAAATGTCTTCTACGTGATCTCAGCGCCAATTGGTCACCCTGAACTTCATTTTTTTTCTATTACCATTGATTGTGTGTCCGACTGCTCCGTTGTAATCACATCCGTGCCTTGTCCGGCAGTCGTCTTCAATAACAATTCAAGGTCAACACGTTTGACGTAATTTTGCCTCGCGTCAGTTATCAATTTACCCGATATCTGTTGCTGGTCAATTTTTAATACTTTACTCTGCTCGCCCGAATCTGCAAACGCGTATTTTCCGGTTATCCCAACCACATGGTCGCGTTCTGCATTTAACCCTCGATACTGGTACTGAAAGCGGACGGGATTGTTCATCGGTGACGACAATGGATTCTTAGACTCTTGCCAGATTGTCTGAAACTCAAGCTCACCTTTGGGAAAAGAAACAAACACATGGCGAAATGCAGCTTTAACACCGCCAGCGGTAAACAGCGGTTCACCCACATCCAGCTTAGGTTGCGAGTTGTTCCGATCTGCCGCCACCGCTGACTGCCGCTTCAATTCTTGGACGCCTAAAAGCGTTGCCTGTCGGTCAATTCGCAACACAAACGTTTTCGCCAATAATGGTCGCAGCGATGCCAACAGACTCTTCTCTGCTGGTTGCAGTTCGTCCGCCACAAGTTGGCCGGCGGAATCAATTGAGATCCTTTTTTTGCCTTCGCCATTGTCCAAGCGAATCCGGCGAACCGTCCAATGAATTTCAGCAATACCTTGAGCGGACAGGGACTGCACCACGAGCACACCGTCAATCGTCGTCGTCGAATGGTACTTTAACTCCCTAAGCACATGCTTTAAATGAATTTTCGTCTGCGTTTGCATCTGCACGTCATAGACATCACCCTTGTTCCATGACCAATACAATACATCAGCCGTGGCGGTCACCGCAGTCTCCGTAGCTATGACGTTGCCTACCGGCGAGAAAAATCCCATCGCCCAACAGCTAGCTAACATAATCATCGGAGCAAACGATCGCGGGGATATCATAGGTCTATCGTTTCCCCAACCTGCAACAGGATTGCGGTGGTATCCGTATCAGAATTAACCTGCGCGCACCAAGCTTGAGCGTCTTGAGTAATGGGCGGCCATGTATCAAAGTGCGCTGGCAACACTCGTTGTGGCTGAATCATTTTAACTGCCTCGAGTGCATCCGCTGGTCCCATCGTAAAGTGATCGCCAATGGGTAGCACGGCTAAATCGATTCCTTGCCGCCCAATCAATTGCATATCCATAAACAAAGCGGTATCCCCTGCAAAATAAATAGTGCCTGCCGGTAACGTCAAAACATAACCGCTCGGATTGCCACCGTAACTTCCATCAGGCAACGAAGAACTATGGTGGGCAATGGTCATGCGGAGATGACCCCAAGGCATTTCAAGTCCACCACCCAAATTCATGCCGACCGTGTTTTTAACGTCCTGAGTCGTTTCAAACCACGACGCTGTCTCCACGGGGGCAATAACCGTAGCGCCCGTTCGATGGGCGATCGCAGCGGCATCGCCGACGTGATCAAAATGACCGTGCGTAATCAGAATTGTACCTGCGTCTAATGAATCGGCCGTGACTGTTGCTTGGGGATTATCCGTCAAGAACGGATCGAGCAGAATCTTATGCTCACCCGTTTCTATTTCAAAGGCCCCATGCCCCAGCCATTTCACCACCGCCGTCATAATTTCAATTCCCTGTTGAATTTGGTAATGGCTACATTATATACGGTAAATGAATTTGCTGTCGGTGATTCCCCGCCCAACGAATAACGTGCGTGTACCAACCACATCCCCGTCAAATGATGTTGATACGCAAACCGTTTTTAATGGATTTTGGCTATCAGCTTCTATCGGACAACAGAATATTCCGCATGTGCTTTTTATATGCTTCGACGCCAGGCTGACCGTAGGGATTCACGCCTAACAACTTTCCTTCGACTACCGTTGCCAACATCATCATCTGAAAGAATTGACCTAATCCATATTCATCGCCCTGCTCGAGCACAATGTCCGCGGTTGGCCGCTGCACATCGCACAACGCACGATTGGTACCCTGTAGCGCCGCTGCGGATAACTCTGCTAGCGTCACACCGGCTAAGTCGTTCAATCCCGCTACGTCTAACGTACTTTCCCTAATCTGCAATTGGTCGGTGTGACTCTGCCGCGTCGATAAATTGACAATCCACTTATCGTTACGCCCTGCCTGATGTTGTTGCGCTCGCGAATGCAAATCCCGCGTATTGACCATCGTAATCGGAGTCATACCTTGGCCATCTTTACCCAAACTCTCCGATAGCAACTGGTCATACCACATACCGAGCGAAGCAAATGCTTGTTCCCAAACACTCAACACTCGAATCGAAACATCACCCTGCAACTGCAATTGATAGGCTGCTAACGCAAAATCCAATGGCGGGTTACTTGACAACTCCGCCGTACGAAATGTTTCATTCATATCAGCGGCGCCTTGTAACAACTGAACAACGTCCAAGCCAATCGTAGCGGCTGGCAGCAAACCAACCGCAGAAAACAGACTGAATCGCCCGCCGACTCCCTCGGGCACTCGGAAAACATTGGCACATCCCAGTTCAGCAGCCATCTGATTCAAGGATCCTGTTTCACCGGTGATCGGGATAACAAAATTTGGGAAGTCGTGGGGGCATTGTTGTTTAAGCAGGTCTAACAACGTGCGAAAGGCAACTGCCGTTTCCAGCGTCTCACCACTTTTACTAATAACAATAATTCCCCAATTGCCCTCTGGCGTTACTGCTCGTAATCTACCTAACACGCCCTGCAGCGCATCGTTGTCTAAATGATTACCCGCAAAATATAATTGCGGTCGACCGCCGCGTTCTGCTTTGGACAACTCGTTGTAATAAGGTTCACAACAGGCATCCATCAAGGCGCGGGTCCCCATGTACGAACCGCCAATGCCTAACACGACGATTGCCTCGACCGACGATTGTAATCGATTAGCCGTTTTTAGGATTTGACCCAATTCGCTTTCATTGCGATCTGATCGATATTCACTAAGAATCTTATCGGGCAGTGGATAGAAATTTCCATCGAGCGGTTTTCGGTCGTCCGGAATTTCACCGCTCGCCATCAGTTCTAGGTCTAAAGAACAAACTTGTTGATGCGCATGTTGCAAATCGTCCGCCCAGGAACAGTTCTTATTAGAAAGACTATTCTCTTGACATCCACTGCGCGATAAATCGACCTGAATTGAATGGGACATCGACACTCTTGAGGTAAGTTAGAAAAAGGGAAATTATAGAAGAGACGTTTGTTAACTAAAGCATTTACACACATTTAATACCAAGCAAGGCAAGATTCCATAAAAGGTAAAAAAGCACACGTCTTATTCTCTATACGTGACGGTTTTGGTGCTTACTCCAATACGGTCGTCTTGTAGAATCAGTTTATACCAACGCATGCCGATGGCCTCGTTTTCCATTATTAAGACCATTTTTTTCGAATAAAGCTACACACTCCATGGATACGCACGATCTAACACGCAAACTCAACACGAAAAACAACTCGAAAATCGTCTTGCTCGTGGCCGATGGACTCGGTGGACTTCCGCATGAAGTCGGCGGGCAAACGGAATTGGAAGCTGCCAACACACCAAACCTCGACGCCTTAGCCACCCGCGGCGTGCAAGGATTAAGTCACCCAGTATTACCTGGTATCAGTCCGGGCAGTGGTCCTGGCCACCTTGGCCTTTTCGGCTACGACCCACTGAAATATCAAATTGGGCGGGGAGCACTGGAAGCAACCGGTATCGGATTTGAGCTGCAAGACGGCGATGTTGCGATTCGATGTAATTTTTGCACCCTCGCTGCAGACGGAAATATAACCGATCGCCGTGCTGGTCGTATCGCCACGGAACTTAGCGCCCCGTTGGCCGAAAGCCTACGACAAATCCAAATTGCAGGGATTGAGATATTCGTCGAACCCGTCAAAGAACATCGCTTCGTCGTCGTACTACGTGGACCTGGACTAGGCGGGGATGTACTCGATACCGATCCACAAGCCACAGGAGTTCCTCCGCTGGATCCCGTTGCCACGGATCCTGCCAGTGAAAAGACTGTCGAAGTTGCAAAACAATTTTTGCTGCAAGCTCGTGAGATTCTGCAAGACCAAGAGCACGCCAACTTCCACACAATGCGCGGGTTCGCCGCTAAACCAAAGCTACCAACGTTCCAAGAAGTCTATGGACTGCGAGCCGCCGCAGTGGCAGTCTATCCGATGTACAAAGGCCTCGCACGACTCGTCGGAATGGACATCGTCGGCAACGCCAGTAACCTCGATGAACAAGCAACCGTCGTCAAGGAAAACTGGGACAAATACGACTTTTTCTTTGTCCACTTCAAATACACCGACAGTACCGGGGAAGACGGCAACTTCGAGGCCAAAAAACAATGCACCGAAGATTTTGATGCGTTCATCCCTCAGATTCTTGAACTCAACCCTGACGTCGTCATCGTGACCGGTGACCACAGCACACCGAGTTTTCTGTCCAATCACAGTTGGCACCCAGTACCAACTTTGCTCGCTTCAAATTGTTGTCGTTACGACCAACAAACCGCATTCAATGAATCCACCTGCCTCTCAGGCGGCCTCGGCCAATTCGAAGCCAAACATCTGATGACCCTCGCACTGGCCAACGCCGGCCGACTCGGAAAATACGGCGCATAGTTTAACCATTCGCGGCCATTCGCGGCCTTATTTCACAAACCGCGCATTAACCCAATTTGCATAGTCTAAGATGTCAGCGCGGTCGGCCATGTCGACGACCAAGCTAAGACGTCGAGCGTCACCTAGCGGTATATCAATCGACCGCAAGTCATCGCCACCACGAACCACTGGACTGTCAAAAGCGGACTGCCACTCAGAACCTTGCTTACCCTGTAGCAAGACATGAACGCTCACGCTGCCCTGCTCTGCTGCTCGGGAATCAATGCCTACATCTGATCGAAATCGCGTGTAACCCGCTGGAATATCAAACGTCAAGCGACTCACCGAGACCATTCCGACACCCGCCAAATAGAGCTTCCCAGCTACTCGTAGTGTCCCACCTATCGCGTTTCGTCCAAGCCCATAGCCTCGCGGAATTTGTTTGTCAGATACCGACTTAAATATTGGCAAGTATCGATATTGAGTCGGCTTAACGTCGTGCAAAAATAAAAACCGTTTACCCACTGGTCGGTAATACGAAACCGCCGACCAGGGATTAAAGCTGGCGATCTCTGAGCTTAGAAATGGCGGTAGGGTCTCCAGCTTCAGCCCGCTGACCGTCTGCCACACCAATTTTTCACCGTCTCTAATGACACTCTTCGCGCCACCGTAACTGCCATTGTTAAATCCAAATTGCTGGACTTCGTTCCTGGGCTCAGCTCCTGCGACCTTCCTCGCAAAAAACAGTGCACTGACCGCTGACACCGCGAATGTGACTGGCGTCTTCAAGCCAGTGGCTGTCAATTCAAGTCGACGATCATCTAAGAGGGTTAGCTTACCCGTTAATTTTGTTCCATCATGTAACACAATCCCATCCCCGCCGCCTTGCATGTCATTTGCCGCCACCGAGCGAACCGTTTGCAACAACTCGTCCCGAGCCAGCAAATCATGCGGTGGCTGATACAAAACAGCCTGTACCATTTCCAACGGACACCGAAACTTCTTCCACGTCAACGAGTCACCAACGATGTCCGCTACACCCAACGTCACTTTATCAACCACGATCACTTCACCATGTGTCAACACGATCCACGGACGACCACCTTGTTCTTGAATAGCCCCAAGCTCAAACAATTCTGACGGTAGAAGTTCTAATCGCTTGTCGCCGACCTGTATTTTCACACTCATCTCGTCAATGCTCAGCACTTCGCCAACCACATCGTGCTGTTGCAATCGGACATTGACTGTTGCGACTGGAGATTGCGCTGTACATATTGTGCCAGCAGTTAGCAGCAAGGCAAACACTTCCAACACTAAGATGTGGCGAATCATCATGATCTACTATTTTCGCAAAGCGGGTAAATGACTGCTCGGCATTTGTAAAATCAAACAAGCCATCGCCGTCGCATAAGGGTCACATATAAAATCGTCCTGCCACGCTCCATTAGTCTGTTGTTTTTCTAACAACAAGGTGCTGGTTTGAGCATACCAATCCTTCCAGGGCTTTCCAGAAATCCCAGAATTGCCACTAGATTGGTATAACGCATGAGCCGCATAGTATTGTCCATAAAAATAATGTGGATCCCCCGCATAGTCTTGATTCGGCGGAATATGTTGCATTAGGTAATCTACGCCACGCTTGAGGACTTGCTTCTTAGCCCATCCCAAACTCTGTAAAGAGACCAAAGCTGACGCCGTCCGCCCGTAGGCACTCTCACCGGGTTGTGAAGTATAGCGAAATCCACCATCGGAGTTTTGTAGCGTTGTCACATATCGTCGACACGCGTCAATAGTAGCGGGCGGCACATACAAACCCGCATTACGTGCTGCCCGCAAAGCTAATACTTGGCAAACCGTTACCGAAATATCAGCATCGCCCTTCTGTGGTTCATAACGCCACCCACCCTCATCGTTTTGCGTCCTGACAATCAGTTTGACCCCGTTTTCTATGACAGCCCGTAGGCCCTTTTGTCGCGAGACTCCAAACACTTGTGCTAAAAATAGCGTCGAAAAACCGTGTCCGTACATCGGGCCACGGTCGTTTGATTCTCGCGAACCAATGACGCCTGTTTCTTGAGCGTGCCTCATTACGAAATCCACCATCAATGAAACGTGTTTGCCATAGGGACCTCGTTCTGGAAGATGCCCGGCGGAAACAAAAGCAAGTCCCGCTAAACTAATCACTGCTAGATTGCGTTCATATTCAGCAGACCCAAATGCACCATCATCCGTTTGAGCATTTACTAGAAACCGCAAGCCCCGACTTACCGCTTGGCGATGTTCAACGGTGAGCAGCGACTGTTGTGCGGACAAATCCAACGGCCACAGAATTGGCACAGACCCCAGTAATAATGTACGTCGATCTATCATTTATTCTCTCACCAATGCTACTGTCCTAGCGGTTTCCGCTGATTCAACCGCAAATAAAACTGTTCAATCAAACGTTCATACCGCGCGATAAACGGATTGGCCGCAGCATCTCGTAATTGCGTGCGGACTCGAGGTGGCAAGTGATTCCATAGCAATAATTGTCGCTGTGCAAGTTCCTCTGGTGTCAGGTCCTGCGTACCACCCGTAGAAGTACCATCAGCGTCTGCCATAGCGTTTTCAGATGCTATACCGACACCAGCTTCTTGACCACTCGCACCTGCCGTTGGCGTTTCGGAAAACACAGATTGCGGACCAGCTTGTTCCCGACTAATCACTCTTGTTAACTGACGAATGATATCAATTTGCAGTTTCTGAATTTCACCTTTGGATTTTTCCGAATCGATTTCTAGCTTACGTAAATTCCTAGTGACCTTTTTCATCTGCAACTCGATTTGCAACAACGCACCACTCATATCGCCCATCCCAATATCTTCGCCATTCGTTACCGCTGTGTTGGCAACTCCACCCGCTCCTGGAGGTGGGCGTGATGATACTGCCGCAATGCTTGCCGGATTGTCAGATGCCCCCGGCACAGAGCCAAAAAGAGACTGTTTCACTTGCGGCGACAAAACAATCGCGGGTTCTTTAGCAAAGCTCTGGTTACAAAGATTCAGCACCACACAAATAACAATTAGTGATCGCCACCACGAAGAACTGTTCGTTGTTAGAAATGACAGCATTTACTGAACCCCCTTCTGCGGCTTACGGCTTTTAGTTTTATTTTCACGATCGCTCTGCTGACTACGAGACTGTCTTATTTGGGAAACAATCACCGACAATTCTCGTTGCCGATCCTCAAGTTCTTTGAGTTGCCGTAAATAACCAGCACGCATTTCTGGCGCATTTAACAACGACATCACGCGCATATTTATATCTTCTTGCACCGCGAGAATCAAAACAAGATCAACCGCTTCCCTTTGATTACGAACTACAGCCGACTGCTGTTGCGGATCCACGGCTGCATTTCGACGCGTTCCAGCCGCATCAATGATTGTCCGCAACAACGACAGAGCACTAGCGATGTGGGCTTGGCAAACTCGAGTGTCGTCAAACCACATCTGCTGGGCATTTTGTAAATGCGACGCCACCGATCTCAAAGATAAATCTACCACGGGAGGTGTCCACTCAAACCCCAGCAACTCAACAATCATGTTCGTTACCAGCTCTTGCCTAGCCGCAATCGCTGATAGCTCAATTTGTTCCAAACCAGTATTTTGCAAATCAGCTTCAATGCCAAGTTGTTGTTTATAAATCGTTTTCAACGAATCCAACAACTGTACGGCGCGCATCTGATTGTGACCGAGTTGTATCGCAGTTGTTGTTACCGTGGATAAGATTTCCTGCATCATAAGGGTCACTCGCTGCTGCTGTTCCACAGCCAAAACAACGTCATTCTGCAACAACAACCTAGCGGCGTTTCTCATATCACCCACAATCGAAGAGTCTAGTAATTTTTGCAAAAAATGAAATTCAGTGGCGGCTTGAGTAACAAAATCATCAGCGGAGTTTGATAATTGAAAAACATACTGTGCAACTCGGTCGGCAAGGTCACCCTGCAGTCTGGCAGACTCAGTTCTCGCCCGCGCCATTAACCGCACTTGTGTCTCGCTCTGATGGGCTTGCCCCTTGAACTGCAGAGCCCGAGTACGAGTTAGCAAGTCTTTCTGAACAATAATCATTTCAGCCCAAAAGTCAGCAAACTCTGCGACGCGTTGACTATGCACTTGCTCCTGCATCAGTAATTCCAGCTTCGCAATGGCTGCTTCGAGCAGTACAACAATGTCATCCGTGTGTTGCACCATCTTTAAACGCATCGCAGTACTAAGCTGCCCAGCACCACGCCCATCAGCGGCATCCACGTCCTCTGACAACAACGTCAGTTCCCTAATTTTTGATTGCACTTGCGGCAACAATTGTTGGTCTAGTTCAGTTGCAATTTGATTGAATTGTTCAAAAGCCTGAAGTAACGTAGGTAGCAGCGTTTCACCTTCAAACGATTTTCCAATCAACTCGAGTCGTCCGAGAATAGATTGAGGGCCAGAATCCAGTAAACTGGCAGTACTGCGATGTTGCAATAACAAACCACGACTAAGATCAAGCGTTTCAAAACGAATTGCGTGATCCGTTGTCTCAACTAATCGGTCTCCCAAAGATCGAGTCTGTATCGCTGACAACTGCAACAACTTCTTGAGGCCCGCAAGCTGTTTGGCGACAAGTTGAAATTCTTGCCGGATTTTTCCGCGAAATTGAACGAGCGATAGAACCGTTAATGGCACCACGTCGCTGTTAATTCTATTGCCAAGTCGATCGGCAACCTGCACCCTGAGTTGCAATGTTGTACCACTAGCCACGTCTCCGAAACGCCCAACGTCGATTCCCATTTCAACTCGCAACCGATCGGGAAGTTGCTGAATAAACGCTCGCAATGACGTGTACTCCGTTCTTTCACCCACGGCAAATGACGCTATTGGAATTTCCAACAATTGAATTTTGTCATCGTTCCATTGCTCAGCAACACAATACTGTAACCACGCTTGAGTAATCTGCAAATCATCCGTTGCTACCATCACCAGCGGCAGTCGACCAGTCGCCGTGAGTAATGTCTCTGCATGCGGGCTTAGTATATTCACGCTCGGTTCGTGGTCCTCGATGACATTTAAATCAATATCAACCAGATTCCTTGAAACGACACCATCTTCATCGGTTAATTCAAGTCCTAATGTACCACTAGATAAAATCGAAATGGGTTCAGACAAACGCAGCACTATTACGCCTGCCAGCGACTGCTGCACCAAACGAATGCGATCCTCGTCGTCTTCACCGTGAAACAAAAGTATTGCTTGCGCTAGCGGTCGGTCAATAGTTGCCTGGAACTGAAGTTGGCTGCCGTGCAGCACTCGCGCCGCAGCATCGGTTTCATAACTTTCTAACTCGGTGTACACAGGCGGAGTTATTATCACCTTGGACAGCATGACATTAGGAGGTGATACAATGGTAACGTCCCGCCATTGGTCCGCTTCGTAATCACCGCCATGAATACGATATGCAAACGATTGTTGTACCCCAGGCAACGCCAGTTCATGCACGTTAGATTTCGAGTTAACCTTCAATGTCGAATACTCCGGATCCCCATCCCAGCGGACATCAACAAACACTTCCCGTGGAAAGAGCCGGTTTTGTGATCCAATCTTGATCTGATAATCGGCTCCCATTGAAACTTTTTCTCGATGATCCATGACGGTTAACTCATGGCGACGTGGCCAATGCTGAAACGTCCAGGGAGACAAGGTCCGCTGCGAAGCGAGTGCAAATGTTGACTGGAATCCAAGTGCAAACGAGAACAAAGTTAGCAGTAATAAGCAAGTCAATAGTAACGGCCTACGCAGAATCCGAACGCGAAAACACTCGCCAATCTGAAATTTAACGAGTTCCGCTTCAAGTTGGGATTCCATCACCGCCATGAATTCTAAACGTCGATCGTCAGATAACAACTGTCTACGACGCTGTGCTGAGTTGCGCAAGTCACACAGCACAGACAGCCGTTGACCCAATTCTGAATGGGATTGTTCAATTCTGCGAGCCGCCTGAAAATCAGATAGCTTGAATTTCCAGGCAGGCACTGCCCAACGGCGACTTACCAAAATCAACATGCCCAACAAACAAGCAAATTGCAGCCAAGCGATTTGCGACAATCGATGTTGTACGATGCCATCGAGTGTCACCATACCCAAGAAACAGGCTAACAACACCGTTACCGAATACAGCGCAGCACGACACCGCACATACCAGCGGCAACGGTTAGCAACTTGGCGAATCAACTGGCGTACCAGCGAATCCTGCGGCCAACTAACAGCAGACTCTGGACTAGAGTGCACCATGTTTTGAATTGGTTCTGTCATTACATTAATTATACCACCGTCGCCGCAAGGTCCAATCAATTGCCAACAGACTTATTAATATCGCCACTATCCAATTCGCATTCCAAATCGGCTTAGCAACCTTGCTGCGCACTCGCACAGGAGTTCCCCGCGGCACGTTTGCTACCAATTCATGGAGTTCACTAACGTTAAAATAACGCCCATGTTCTGGGTCAATAATTTGTCGTTTTTCTACGTCGCTCAGCGTTTGACGCACCAATTCGCCCTGCGGTGCAACCACGGTGAAACTCGCAACGGCAGCATTTTTACCGCCATCTTGAGACACCACTGGTTCAACAAGTTGCAGACGATAGGTTCCTAGTTCTAAACCCTGCATGGTTGCTGCAAATCTTCCTCGATCAGCTCCTAATCGCGCCAGTCGCAAAAACTGACGACGTCCATTGGTATGTTCGACAACCACCATCACCGCATGGTCGTCATCCGGGGCTGTACGCTCGTCCAAAAAACGAACCGTCACAGGCACCGGCTCGCCAACGACAAATACCTCACCATGAACCACAATCTCAATCAACCCACTTCCGTCAGTCGGCGCAGTTTGACGACTCATATACCGCATGGTCTGTTCCCAATATTGGTCGAAGGGCTTGCTGCCTTCCGCCGAGACTTCCACGGATTCATGCCAACGCCACGTTGCGTCGAACCAATGAAAAACAACTTTTCCCGCTCCAACAAATTGCTGTGTAATCAACGGCCCAACTTCATCATTCGGAGTCCCCAACGTCGACAATATGTGCACCCCTGGACGCTGTAGGTCACTGGTAACAGACCAATAAGGAACGGTGAGCGATTGCCATGCCGATACATTATCAGTAACTTCTGTACCAAGCTGCAGATGAGCAAACCGCTCGCCCAATGAATTTAATATTATCTCATTGGTTTGATCCAAATCATCAGCCTCTTGGAATTGATCGGCGGCAACGGGAAACAATTTTTCAAGTGGCTGTCCCGCAAACGTTGCCGGCATGCCAAGCGGGCCCGCAATAAAGACAATCCCGCCTCCCCTCTGCTCCACAAACTCAATAAGCAACTGCTGAAATTGAACGCTCAGCATACGACTTTCCACATCACCAACGACGATGACATCATATTGAAATAGCTGTTCTCGCCCAGTTGGTAGTGACGCCAAAACACGTTTATCCATTTCCACGAGTCGGGCGTCCGCCGAAAATAAAACCGCATCAACGGAAAACCGATTACCCGTTTGCTCCGACTCGATCGAGCGACCTAATAAATCTAGCAATGCTCGATATTCGAAGCGCGGCATATTTTCAACAAGCAAAATTCTCGTCGCATCATCCGTAACATTAATTTCAAATTCAACCGCGTTGTTCTCCGTGTTAGACTCTTCGCTTGTTGCGGAAATTGCTACACGTATCTGTACCCGCCCAACCTGACTCGGCACAAATGGAATCCGTAGTCGCTTACTGGGAGCAGCATTGCTGACCGTCTCAATGATCTGCAGAAATGGAACCGCATTGTTTCCTAAAGAGGCAATAACTTGAACTTCAAGTGGCTTGCCAGCAGTAGCTAATTCTCCCAACAGATTTAGATCGACCTCTAGGAAAAGCTGTTCTCCTAAATGAGCCATTGTCGGTGCGAGTGGATTTTCCAAAGCAATATCCGGCGTTTGCTGCAGCGATCCAAACCCTCCAATCAATAAGGGAATTGATTTCGTAGCAATCCAATCGCTGGCATCTTGCAGCGAAGAGCCATTCGTATTAATCCCATCCGTCAAAACAATCACCGCTGCAATCGAACGACCACGATGCTGTGTGACCGCTTGGCGGATTGCGTCACCAATGCGACTTTCGGTTTGATCAAAGTCTTGAGCCTCAGAAAGATCCGCATTTGCACTGACACCTCGCCCAGCCAAACGTAGATTTGAACCTAAGTAATAAACCGATATCCGATAATCTTCACTGAGTCGAGCCAACGGTTTGTTGAGCTCGCTATCGTCTGTATGCCAGCGATGATTTGCGCTGTCAAGACGCAGGTTATCCAGCCATGCCGTCAGTAATTTCCAACGCGGCAGCGACCATTCTGACTGAATGGTGCGGCCGCTGATGAAACGACCTAACTCGGCCATGGAATATTGATCTTCGAGCTGCATACTTTCGCTGCGATCAATCAATATCAACAAATCCGGCTTTTGTGTGGCATGCTCCTGTTGAGTCCATCCCATCATCATCAGCAATAAGATTACGAAAATTGCAATTCGCAAAGTCGACAATACGTGGCGCTGAAACCGAGTTAAGCCCGTTGTCCTCCACAGAATCCAAATACCTAGCAGCAGCGCTGTGACCGCACAAGCAAGTAATAACGGGAAGCGGGATGCCTGCTGATCAACAGTAACCGTAACGTCTTGGCCAAACAGGACGAGATCGGCATAGATCGAATTGATTTCAACGATCGTGCTGGTATCACCTATCATCGTTGTCCCCCTACATGAGGATCGAGAGGGACACGGTTTCGGTAAACCCAGAGTTCCACGACACCTAAGACCAACACGAGCAATAACAACGTAGCAAACCAATCATATCGATCATCAGTCGGTATTTCATTGACTGTAAAACTGTGTCCCGATATTAGGGACTCAGCACTAAATAGTTCTTCCGCCGGAATCGATACATCCTGACTGTCTTGGCCATCAAGGTTGATTGCATGAGGAGTCGACGCCACAGGCACACCGTCCACGACCGTCATAATAGAATACACGCCCAGAGCATCCGTTTCGGAAAACGACCACACCAATGGGCGACTCTCAGGTTGCTGACTGTCCCTGGGATGTACCACTGAAATGGGCTTTAGCTGTCCACCTGGAGTACGGACTTGGATTTGCAACTCAGCCAGTGAACGAGAAAGGTCGATTTGCTCAAACAACACAGAGCCTGTTGTATGATTCTGATTATTCCCACCAAGTCGAGCAACATGGGCTAATGACTCATGGACTAACGGCAAAAAACTAGGCCAACTCCCGAGATCACTCCACTTGCCCGTCTGCTGACTCGGGTCAATCGAAGTTGTCAGAATGAAAACATGCCCACTGCCAACTGAACCTAACAAATACAATGGGTCCCCGTTGTTCAGTACTAAAATGGGCTGCACTGAGTCGGTACCAGACGTAACGCATTTGATGTATGTCGAAATAGGTGTCGCTTCAATGCCATTGGTCGGATTATCGGTAAACAATTTAGTGATTGCATGCGATGTCTTATCGAGTTGTATCTGCACGTCAGAGTCTGCTACAACCTGCTGCCACTGCAGGGGCATTCTAAATTCCGATGATATCGCAAACGAACGATTATAATTAGCGATATCGATGCGATCTCCAGGACATAGAAAGAGCGTACCACCGGCAGTCACATAAGCATGTAACTGCTCAATTTCTGCCGAGCTGATTTGTTTGACGTTACACAATGCAATCATGTCGTATTGAGCAAGTCCTTGGTCGATTAACTCCCCCTCATTGACTGTTGTTATTTGAACAGGCCAACGAGTACTGGCAGTGGGGACGAGCGCGGTTGCCAACAATTCTTCCGACCGATATCGTCCCGTAACCGTCAGCACTTGAAACTTGGCGGCCGTCGAAAATACGACCCATCTTGTATTGTCAGATAATAGTGAATCCGGCTGCGCTGCCGAGACTGGTGCAATGTGCACTTTGGCTTGATGTTGACCTACCTTCAAGTTTTGGTCATCGAGCCGAACAGTGACTAGTTCGCTGGGGGCCAGTGAAACTTGCTCCCGCTGCACAACGCGACCTTCAATGGACCATGTTACAGTTACGGTTTGGGATTTTGTCTGCGAATAGTTTTTAAACTGAGCGCGCAACGCTACTTGGTTGCCAAATGGACCTGCTGGATATTCAACGCCTAAGTCCTCGACCGCAAGATTGTGTAAGTAAGGTTGTCGGCAGTCGAAGAATTCGATTTTGCCGCTCGCCCCGATGATGCGTGATACTATTTCAGGTGTTACGCCGTGCCAGGAATCACGTTGGAAATCAGAGAAGATTGCATAGCGAGTCATAACGATATCTTGCATGGCGGCGCGACAACGCTCTGCCACCGCAGCCGCTAGGGTAATGGCATTGAGTGCCTCACCACTACGATTGGTTAATTCCAACGCCGCTAACTCAGAAATGATTTCTTGACGATCAAACACTGGTTGTTCTATCAACGGGCGATCGCGAGAACCAATTGTCACAATGGAAATGACGTCGCCCTGCGGTAACTGTTGCACATACTTCATCGCCCTTTGGCGAGCTAACTCAAAGGCCGAAGCAGACACTCCTTGAGATTCGCCAACCGCGCCCATCGAATAACTTGTATCGAGCAGCAACACGTGATGCGTACCTGTCGAACGACGCAGATATTGTTCAACTTGCGAATAATCTGTCGCTGGGTCGGCAATTGCAAATATCAAGAGGCCGAGCATCGCGATTCGTAATAGCAACAACCACAATCGCCGCAAGCGGACACGCTGCTGGACTTGTTGTTGCGCCGCTTGTAAAAATCGCATGGCCGACCATGCGACCACCCGCTGGTAACGTCGACGCCACAGATGAATCGCCAACGGTATCACAAGTACCAAGGCCCACCAAAGTCGTTCCGGTGATGAGAAGTTCGCTGCAAACATAGGCTACACGATCCTCCGTTGTGCAGCATAGCTCGTCAAAAACCCGTGTAACGCCTGTCCAAAGTCTTCGTCGGATACAACACATTGAAATCCAGCACCCAGATTGCGAGAGCGGCTAGTCAATTCATCTTGCGCCTCCTCAAACAACTCTAGGTATTCTTGTCGGACCGAGTTCGTTTCCAATTCAGTTGTTGTTGATAACTCCAAATCTTCGAATTTTACGTTACCCGTGAATGGAAACGTGACCTCATCGCGGTCAAGCACTTGGAACAACACCACGTCGTGACCCGATAATCGCAACTGCTCGACTGCTGCCAGCAATGGTTCCAAATCGTCTAAGAAATCGCTGGCAACAACTACAACCGATCGTTGTGGCAGCCGACCTGCAACATCACTCAAAACCGAACCTAAATCGGTTCCCACTAGTGGTCTACCTCGCTTTTGTCGCTTCTTACGATTAGGTAGCGGCGACTCAACCGCCGCGCGAGGATTCTCGAACACTTCCAAAATGCGATCCCAATGTCGATTATGACTGGCGGCAGGGAGCCACTGTTGTATTTTCGTGTCTACCAGAGCAATGCCGATCGAATCACCGTTACGCAGCATTAGCCAAGCCAGTGCTGCGAGGACACACTTTGCATATTCCAGTTTTTCTAGTGGTGCAATTCCCGAACGATAAGACATGCTGGCACTTTGATCTAACACCAAATAGGCATGCAGGTTTGTTTCATCCACATATCGCTTGACGAACAACTTATCCGTACGACCATACACCTTCCAATCCACATGACGAATCTCATCGCCTTGCACGTACTCACGATACTCCGAAAACTCCACGCTCGACCCTTGAAAAGGACTGCGATGCGATCCAGCGACAAATCCTTCGATGATATGCCGCGCACGCAACGTGAGTCCATCAAGAGCTGCGAGAGTTGTCGGACTTAAAGATTTCAGCAACTTGCTCACTGTGGCTCACCTGACTCGCTTGCGAGATTCCCTGTTCAATTAATTGATCAATGATTTGATCTGTCGACACACCTTCAGCTTGGGCTGCATAATTCAATCGGATACGATGCCGCAGGACACAATGCGCGACTGCGATAACATCGGCAAAATCAACGGTCACTCGTCCATTCATCAATGCATGAGCCTTAGCACCTAATACTAAATACTGACTCGCACGTGGACCCGCTCCCCAACTAACATGGCGTTGAATACTCGCAGGCACGTTGTTCTCTCCACGTGTCATCCGCGCCAATCCAATGGCAAATTGAGCGACATGGTCGGCAACTGGTAATGATCTAACAAACGCGGTGGCTGCAGCAAGATCTTCCACACCCAACACTGCATCAATCTCTTGGTGCTCCGTACCGGTCGTTCGCTGTACCATCAGCAATTCTTCGGCTGCATTGGGATAATCAACCTGCAACTGAAACATGAATCGATCCAACTGCGCTTCCGGCAGAGGGTAAGTGCCTTCTTGCTCGATGGGGTTCTGCGTCGCTAACACAAAAAACGGGGCTGGCAACGCATGCGTGCGACCACCCACCGTGACTTGTCGCTCTTGCATTCCTTCGAGCAAAGCGGCTTGCGTCTTAGGAGGTGTCCGGTTGATTTCGTCCGCTAAAACGATATTCGCGAACAACGGCCCTGGCATGAACTCTAATTCTCGATGACCCGTACTCAGGTCATCTTGAATGATTTCGGTTCCCGTTATATCCGCCGGCATCAAGTCCGGCGTAAACTGAATGCGACTGAATGTCAAAGACAGTGCCGAGGATAGCGATTGCACCATCAGTGTTTTAGCTAGCCCAGGTACACCAACTAATAAACAATGGCCCTCGGATAATAGCGCCACCAGCATTTGATCGATTACTTTCGATTGCCCAACGATTTTACGTGACACCGCAGTGCGAATCGCATCACACGATTCACGGATCTGGGCGACTGATTGCTCGAGCTCGTTCACTGTCATAATATAGGTCGTCTTAGGAAGTTTTTATGTAGCTCTGATTTTAGTTGCCATTCGCAGCGACTGTTCGCTTTGTACGTGATAACGCTAGCAAGGTCTTGCCAGCAAACAATGTGACATAATCATCGCTGAATGTTATTTGACACCGTTGCCCACTCAATAATTCTATTATCTCCGTGGGAAATGTCGCTGCTGCTATTAATTCTAACCTAAATTGTCCGGATTCCAATTCAGTTATTACTCTTTGCATAATCATCACGGTATCGCCGGTCACAACATAAATATTCGTGCCGTCATCTGCCAAGGTGTAAACGTATTCGGCTACACCAGTCGTAGCGCTGAGGCCTGAGTTCAACGCTGACTGAAATCGCCCATCGCTGTCGTAATAAAACAGACCATTACCTAATAGCAGACAGGCACCGGGCATTTCCCGACGACTCGGAATCAAAGTGGAATACAGGAATTGAGATTCATGTGTAATCCACCGAAAAGCGCCAGAAAACAAATCTAGCTGAAAAATTGCGGCGTTATCCGCTGCCGCAATTGTTACTCCCAGACTACCTGCATCTACTACTAAACTCGTATGCCGCGGCTGAGCCTGCTCTAAATCGGTAACATCGGTATCGTCCCCAATAGCGGTATTCTGATCATAGTGATTTAGCCACAACAACTGTCCGGCGAGTGAAACACAAGCGACTTCGCCGGTGTTGCAACAAGTTACGATTCGCTCACCGGCAATCACCAACTGGCTGGCTTCCAACGTCGAAACTTTTTGATGACCGACTGCTCGCGCGCCTCCTAAATAGGTGCGCCATTTTTCGCGACCAGAATGCAACGAATAACAAACCAGATAATTGCGACATTGCACAACGGTCGTTTCCCGCATTAACACGTAAAATAGATCGCCCACAATTTTAGGTGAACTCACAAACGTCCAATTCCCCAAACGATTTTCTTTTGCTCCGTTGGCATAAACTGGATAACCACTCCGTAATTTCCCTTGCGTGGACAAGTCCAGCGCCACAATAGCTCCCCTAGAGCGAAAGGCTGCCCCCAACGATTGATGATGTGTCGTCGTCGGATCTCCGATTCGAGCCAGTAACAAATCGCCGCTTATTTCCACCGTTGCCCGAGTCCTACCCCAATACGGAATCGCCCCGTCATACCAATCACTGTCATTGTCAGAATCACCATGCTCGTAAATGACGTAACCCTCCCTGCCAGTTCCCCACGCCGGTAATCCTGTCGCAATATCAACCGCAATAATCTTATCGAATGTGTTTAAAAACAAATGCGCACGATCTCGCTGCACCGCTACATCGAGGCGGGGGTTGTCCGGTAGGTCAATCCGCTGAGTCCACTCAGGCGTGCGTTGAAATGTTTCAACCGGAAATGCTGCGGCAAGAGTATCGTGTTCTGGAAAATGCTGATCGTAAAAGTCTTCCAACACTTCTACGATCTCGCCGACCCGCCCACCGAATCGAAAATCCACTCGTTCCTTATCTGCAACTGGCCCAGTAGATCGTTCTACACTTGCTGATCGAATTGTCGCTAATGTTGCTCGAGCAGCTGCGGGCATGTTGGCTGCAACGTCGTTGGCAAACATGCGAACTTGCAGAGCTTGTTGCTCTGATCGCGTCACTGGTCGTTGCAAAAAACCAACCGCGCCAGCATATTCCAAGTCGGCGTTAACTTGCGGAGAACTTCTTGCCGCAGCCTGCCAATACATACGAGCGGCCAGTTGCTGTCCGGTTTGAAACGCTGTATCCCCTAGCATTACACGCCATTGAAAAGTACGACTGCTTAAGGGCCAACGTGTCAATAGTCGTTGGACATCCGTTGGTCCCAATACCGTCGATGCTGCTATAGTCTGATCAGCGAAACGATCCATTCGCGTTTGATATTTTTTCCAGATTGCCTGATTGTGCTGAGCGAATCGAGCATGCCAAGCGTGTGAAAAACTGTCAACACTTACAAACCGCCGATACCCTGTAGGCAATTGCGGTGCAGCGACTGGTACCAGTTTTCCAGCTGCTCGTAATCGCAACCGATCCATCCGATCTAGTGCCGCCAGATAATCCTGTTGAGCCAACAATCCGTTCGCCGCTGTAATTAATTGCAAATCCTCATGGTCCAACAGCGGTACATGTCGGTCTGCCAAACCGACCGGATTCACTGCAATCGTCATTCCCTCTCGGTTTTGCGCAACAGCGCACCGCGCAGTTAAACAAACTACCACAGTGCTCAGCACCATGAGCATTACTGCATATCTGAGCATCCCGCAGGACCGGCTGTGTGATTTCATTAAAGGGCTATTCACGCGAAAATCCCTCCATGAATCGCCCCAGCATAAACAAGCACGCTCCAAATATCATCGATATCAAAAGGCCATCCACGCCAAAACCGAACACTTCCTGCCCAGGGCGTTCTAACTCGCTCGTATTGGCGTGGGGATCGTCAAAAATAAGTTGCAGTCCAATCGCAATAGGCAAAATACCCAACGCTGCTAGCTGCATCCATTTTCCAATTAACCGCATATTGATTCTACTGTTTTATTGATGTTCAAAGGTAAAGGGATTGGGGAAAGACTTGAACGGACTATCCACAATAGTATGCAATGTCATCCAAAACTACCACTAGCGAAGTCTTGAATCTGATGCAAATTAAAACCGTTAATTGACGGAGCCTACGTCTGAAGTGTTACCAATGTGGAATTGGGGAAATGTTCGGTAGCTGGTTCAAAATGCATGACAATTGCTCGCACTGTGACGTAACTTTCGAACGCGAACCTGGTTTCTTTTTGGGCAGTATCTATATTAACTACGCTTTTACCGCCCTCACCATGACCAGCATGTATATTCCAGCCCTCATACTTGAGTGGGCACTGAACAATCAACTCATCTGGTACGCGTTCGCTTATACCATCATCACGCCTATTCTGCTGTTCCGACATGCACGCAGTTTGTGGCTAGGATTTGATCAATTGTTTGATCCACAACAACGCGAGAGTAACGGTCACAAACAAGAATAGCTGACTCGTAATTATTCAGGAGAATCGTTGCTCTCGTTGTCTTTAAGATTTCGCGCTTTGCGAATCAACATATAGAAATATGTGCTCATGGCCGTAAAAATGCTAAACGGCATAGCCATCATAAACATGATGCTCCAGAAATAACCACGCATCATCTGAGGGTCGTTCGCACTCAAACTCTCTTTACACGTTGGACAAGCAGTCGCCACATGAGCTGCGACGATGATCACAATCGCACACAACGCCCATTGTCGAGCGAAACGAGTTACTTGATTTTTAAAATTTGACATCATCATTTGTTCCTGGTTAACACTCTCAGTCTAATCAACCATCTATCAATAGTCCACATCGACCATCTCGATTCGTGCAATCTGTGTAATTTGTGTTCATATATGGTTCACGACATCTGATACAACATCCAATAAATCACAACGCCGGTTACCGATACATACAACCAAATTGGAAATGTCCGTTTGGCCCACTTCAAGTGCTTTGGACGATGATCCTTGAGCCCATGATAAATCGTAATGAGCGCTCCGATGGGTACATACATTGCCAAAATAATGTGGCTAATGAGAATCGTAAAATACGTGTATCGCAACCACGGCGGATGTGATTTATCAAACTCTTTAAAAAAACTATCTTCATCGAAATAAACTCGACAGTGATAAATCAGATAGCAAACCAAAAACAAAGTTGAAACAGCAAAACAACAAATCATCGTCCATTTGTGCGCGGTTTCTAGCTTGCGTTTTATCAACACAAAACCGACGATCAATAAGACAGTGGCAAGTCCGTTAAGGGACGCATTGATATCTGGTAAATCCATTATATGCTCTGCTTGTAAATCTAAATTTATTCGTCCACGGACGGTTCCGTTGCCGGTTCCGTTTGTTGTTGTTTTACAAATGCTGCTATCTGCTTTTCCAACCGTTCGCGGTCAGCCACCACGTCATCTGGTTCCGCTTCCTCTAGCAACAATACAACTAATAGCTTGTTCAATTCTTCCATCGCTTCCACATCATGCCAATTAAACGCCCCGCGTACATTTCCCCATTTATCGACGGCACAAAATGATTCGGCATGAGTCCGTGGCCCGACCGACAAGAGGAATTTATCCGAACCGATGCGATTAATATATTGCGCGTTACCCGTCAAAAACTTCCAGTTCTCATTGTCTGCTGTGAATTTTTTGGCGTAGGAATTCAAAACAGCCGGAGTATCATTATCAGCATCACAACTGATACTAATAAACTTGACGCCCTTGCGCGCCCAAACTTTATGCAGCGATTGCATTTCTTGATTCTGTTGCACACAGGTGGACGGACACGAAGCGAAGAAGAAACTGGCGACCCACACTTTGTCACGCCAGGCCTTGGATGCAAACCCACCACCAGCTTGATCCACTAACTGAAAATCGGTAATCCAAGGCTCACCTTCACCCAGCTCATAATCTGCAGGTTTTATCTCCGGCACAAAGTCAGCAATCTTGTTTGCTGCGGATTGATTGTTCGGATCACCGGCGTCCATCCAGCGTCCCGCTTTAAACAGCACCAACACACCGGCACACAATAACATGACTGCCACAAAGAAAACCGCTAGTTTATTCATCTCATATCTCCACTAATCCGTGTGCGACTTATCCACACCGCCGCTGCAAAGAACAGTATTAACCCCACCACCACAACAATCGTATTTGTACTAGTCGAAGCCGTCCAGTAATCTTCACCCAACGGTTGTGCATATAATAACTCCCGCACCAAAGCGACAACATAAGTCAACGGGTTCAGCCGCATACACCAATGGACTGCCATTTGAGCAGCGCTTGAATTAGCCAAAGCAGGCACTGGAAAAAACGATCCCGACATTAACCACATCGGCATCAACACTAAGTTCATAATGGCATGGAACCCCTGAGTAGACTCCATCCGCCAAGCAAACACAAATCCCAAGCTTGTCATCATCAGCGCCGCGGCGAACAACAAAGCCACCAATGCTACGAACCGCCCCGGCGACCATGACACATCGAGAAACAAAGCCACTGACAAAAACAATAAAGCTTGAATCAAGGCAATAATCGCTCCACCTAAAACCTTGCCCAAAACCATACTGCTGCGGGAAACTGGTGAAACCAATACGGATTGCAGAAATCCTTCACGGCGGTCTTCGATGATTGAAATCGACGTAAAGATAGCAGTGAACATCAAAATCAACACCAACGAACCTGGGAAATAATAATGCAAGAACCCGGGAGCAGCACCGGAACTAGTGTCCACTGAAAAGCTGCGATCTAAGCCTAAGCCAAAAATAATCCACATCACCAACGGAGTGCCGATAGAACCAATGACGCGATTACGTTGACGAAAGAACCTTACTAATTCACGCCAACATAGTTGGTAGACAACTGCGGCCATGCGGGGAGTCGGTACAGCGGGAGCGGACATTATGCTATTCTCCCGTCGGCACAAGTTCGCCGCTCTGAAAAAATTGATGCCCCGTCTTCGATATGAACACATCTTCTAAACTCGGACGACCTACTGTAATCGATTGAATCTGGTCACCGAACTGTTCCATAATGCGCTGTACTAAAGCAACGTTTGAGGACGCTTCCGCAATGGCTGCGTCCGCGTCTTGCTCTAACCGCAATTGACCATCCACTAAACGCGGTTGCACATTAAACTCCGCGGCTAACAACTTGGATAACGACTCGGGGTCGGCACATTTAATGGAAACAACATCTCCGCCGAGTTGCTGCCGGAGGACATCTGGTTGATCCAATGCCACCAACTGACCTGCATTGAGAATCGCCACTCGGTCCGCCCGCTCCGCTTCCTCTAACAGATGAGTTGTCATGAAAATCGTCATTCCGCTATCTTGTTGCAATTGTCGCAGCACGTTCCATAAATCAATGCGAGCGGCGGGATCCAAGCCGGTGGTCGGTTCGTCCATAATCAGCAATCGAGGCCGATGCAATAAACTCTTGGCCAACTCTAACCGTCGCCGTAATCCACCAGACAGCTTATCCACAATGTCATGTTGGCGTTCTGAGATGCCCAACTGTTGAGACACTTCAACAATACGGTCACCTGCCATTTTCCCAGTCAAACCGTACAGCGAGGCCTGCAATCGCAGGTTTTCGAATACTGTTAACTTCCCGTCGACCGAGGGCGATTGAAAAACCACACCCATTTGATGGCGGACGCTACTCAGGTCAGACTCAACGCTCGTACCAAATACTCGAATCGAACTACTTGGCGACGACGGCAGATGTTGCACAGGAATCAGAGTCGACAGTAACCGAAACAGAGTCGTCTTGCCGCTACCGTTGGGTCCCAGTAAGGCAAATAGCTCTCCGTCGTTTACATCCCACGATACGTCGTCGAGCGCACATCGTTCACCATAGTGAAAGGAGAGGTGCTCGATTTTTATCGCGGCAGATTGCATCGTGACGCTATGGGTTATCGGTTCAAAAAGCAGACGGGAAAGACGGAAATGTCATATTCAGTGCTCGTGCGTTGCCGAGTCGGCATGCTCATCATCGTGCGCGGAATCTTGCAAGCCTGTTACAGGGACTGCCGGTTCGACAATTTCATATGCCGCTCGATCCAAACGTTCATCAGTGTAGTAATGAGTTCGTCGACCAATATCAGGTACCAACATCAACATCAAAAACAGGCTCATTATGGAAGCCGGAATCGTAAGAACCCATTTCCACAGTCCTTTTTCCCACTTCAAGTGCATAAAGAACGAAATGACTAACAACGCTTTGACGCAGGAAACGGACAACATGATCCCCCAACCGAGTAGCTCTTTACCTTCGAACATTCCCTTGGAAATCATCCAGCCAATTCCTGCGGAAATCCCCGTACAGATTAGCAATCCAATAAAAACTTGGATGTAGATTCGACCATGATCATGTTCATGGTCATCATGATTTTCGGAATTTTGTTCGTGATCGGACATCTTTTTGTCTCTTTCAAACGTTAACGTCTAATAATGAATCGTTCAATACAAAAGTGCACTGCCGCAACTATAGTGCAACACTTAGAAAAGATAAAACAAGGGGAATAGGAATATCCAAACAAGGTCGACAAAGTGCCAATACAATCCGGTGTTCTCAATGTAGTTAGCGCGTTTTTTATCAAGGGTCCAAGCCAACGGAAATCCAAAGGCGATTAAACCGACAATCACGTGAAGGGCGTGAAATCCTGTCAGTAAAAAGTACGTGCTTGACCACATATTACCACTGGGGATGTGCATTGCGAGAATCAAACCGGCGTGCTGTTCCTCATGCAACTTTTGATTTATCCCTCCGCCGGGATGAGCATGCTCTTCGTCGTGAACCGCCGAGTGTTGGCGACTCCAATATGCTTGCCGCGCTGCCAGTAATTTCATTTCAAAATCTAACGAAGTCGCCGTTTCGCCAGCGGCTGGTTCTAGCTGACTCTGTTCCACTTTAACTTCATCAATTCGACGCGAAAGATAAGCCGTTTCACTTTCTCGTAAATGCAGTATGTAGCCGGCGTATCGGGGCAACGCGTATACATCTTGAGAAACGGAAATCAGTACATCACGGTGATTAAGCCCGGCAATATTAGCGGCACTTTGTGTATTGGGTACTCGTCCAATGACATATTCCGCCCACTGTAGCGAACCATGCAGGAACTCTTCGAGCATCGCTTGAGTCTCCACTTTCATTGTCGATTTATTGGCTATGCTCACGCTCTTATCGTCAGGGACCTTGTCAGCTTGTTCAGTCGCTGAGTCCTCGGCCTTGGATCCCGCCAACGGCAATACCGCTCCCTTGGAATACTCAGCTATTTGATCTTTGAGCCGAGCGAGATAGTAAACATCAGCCTGTTCGTGCAACAGACTGCGACCACCAGGTTGTGGGTGAATACCATGAGCAAATTTACTCGAATACTCATACATCTTGATTCCCAAGAACGCACAGCCACAAAGGAAGGTGACTGTTAAATACATCTTGGCCTTAGCAGCTAGATTCTTCTTGGCGGCTTCAAAGGTAAGTACGACCGTAAAGCTAGAGAAAATAAGGATGAACGTATTAATGGTTCCCAGCAGTTCATCAACGTGTACATCATGCGGTCGTGGCCAAGTGCCGGCGGGGGCACCAAAACGCAGTACGATATAAGTACCGATCAAGGCTGCAAAAAACATGATTTCTGTTGATAGAAACAGCCAGAGGATCACTTTGCCGTTATTGATCGGTAATGCTTCTTGGTAGACCAAATCCACATGACCATGATGACCATCGTCTTGATGTTGTTCGTGTTCACTCATTTCTTGTTTCAACTAATTAAGATTTCAAAGGGTTATCAAAAAGGTTTTCACTACCAGGCAAACGAGCCTATTGGTAGCGTAACCAAGGTTAGTAGGTAAATCGGTAAATAGATCAAGCTCATCCGCAACAACTGCCGAGCTGAACGTTGATTCCTGCCAAAACAAAACCGGATGGCAAAACTCAATTGAATCACTCCCATCACGAATACTAATAATAATTGAGCATGACTATCCGGCACGAACCACAACGGCACGAAACTAATCGGTAACAATATCAAGGCACCAACGACCGCTTCGACACCCGCTCGACGCCCACTGGGATCAACCACCGGCCACATTTTCATACCGGCTTGTTTGTATTGGTCACGGTAGATCCAAGCAATCGCCATAAAATGCGGAAACTGCCAAAAGAACACAACGGCAAATAATGCTAACCAACGAGGATCACCCCAATTCCCCCCGACTGTCGCCCAGCCCATCAGGATTGGCAGTGCACCGGAAATAGCGCCGACGACAGTGTTCAATGGAGTGCGTGTTTTAAGTGGCGTATAAGCAACGACATAGACGAGCCAAGTTAGAACCGCAAACAGAGCGGTCAATGGATTGACGAACCAGATCAAGTATGCGACTCCGATCACGAGCGTCAAAATAACCAGTGACATCACCCATTGTCCAGAAAGACGATTTGCGGGGAGTGGTCGGTTTTGCGTGCGGGGCATCCGAGCATCTAGATCGCGTTCCATCCATTGATTCATTCCACTGGCGCTCGAAGCAGTCAGCAGCGTCCCCACGAGAGCATGCAACACGACAAGCGGGTCTGGTTGTCCCCAACTTGCAACGAATGCCGTAATGGCAACCGACACCACGACCATCACGGTGATCCGCGGCTTGGTTAGCTCAACATAGTCAGCCAACCGCGCAAGCACTCCAGCTTGTGTTTCGTTCAGTGGCACAACGCTGCTACTCATCAAACAATTCCCCTTAAACTCTGTCGTACTCAACACCTTATTTGTTGTCGAGTCTACGTCTATTTTATTAACTAACTTGTTTCAATAACTTCGGTGGCTTCTAATTGTTGCGTTACAAATTGCAAGCGTAACAGTCTCGTCGTCAACAAGGCAGCCATCACAAGAATGACCGACCCAATCGCAACGTGTCCCGTGACAACATGAGATTGAAACCAACCTTGGGTCACAACCAGATGGTCTGCTAGGTACTTGTTGTTACCCAGCCCGGCAGGCCATCCAAATTTTAAAACCCAAGTTCCAATTCCCATCAATAGCTGCACGACAATTAGTAGTCCCATCTGTTTTGCCCCTGAGCGTATACTCTGGGGCAAGTTCTTGGTGCATCTAATTGCCAAACACAGCATCACGATATGTCCCGTCACAGCCACTGCCATGCCAATATGAAAAATCACTAGCAGGGAATATGTCTGCGGCGATGTGGTTACAGGAATATGACGAATGCTAGCTCCCAGAATTAACTGGCAATAAACCAAAATCGTCGTCAGCCTCGCTAACCGTAGTGCAGCATTAAATTGTTGTTTGTCGTCCTCAATAAATTCACTATCTTCGTTTTGCTCGTTTTTGTTGTCTGCCTCAGCAGCACTCAATTCAGGCGAAACGGGATTCTGCCAAAATTTAGAATACATCACGGCAATAATCGTCGTTAAAACCAAAAAGGCTGGCCCCGTACATCCGTGAATCATCGCCAGAGTAACGTCGTTAAGTCGTACTCGGACTCCACCCAAGATTCCTTGAGCGATCACGGCAACCAGTGCCACAATAACTAACTTTCGCATCCACGACCGTGCGTCCGTTTTCAGGACGACAACCATCAATGCTATCGTAACCATTCCAACTAATGCTGCTAGTAACCGGTGACCATGTTCAATGAACAGGTCCCATGGTCCTAGCAACCAGCTTTCCCACGGATACAAAAACATATTGTATCCATATGTGTTCGGCCAATCTGGAACAGCCATCCCCGCATCTGTCGTGGTCACAAGACCACCCACCCAGATAAGAGGAAAGGTGAGGACAGTAAGTAATAAAGCCAGCCGTCGCGACCATCGATTCATTCGCCCATTTGTGGCGGACAAACTCATCATGCTTTCTCACTTACCTGATAGCTGTGCCGTGTTATGGTAACGCTGGAACAACCAGTCCTGGTGTAATTTTTAATTCGTTGTTTCGCTTGTTTGTTGTTTTGTTCGTCAATTAATGATCGCCGCCACTCTCTGTATCATCACCCTCGGAAACATCCTCCGGTGGTGGTTGCGTCTGTGGATAATAATCTTCATCCACTTCCGGTGAACCATATTCGTACGGTCCACGATAGACGATTGGCTGTTTATCAAAGTTGCCATGGGCCACAGGCGGACTCGGGCAAAACCACTCCAATCCATTAGCACGCCAAGGATTCCGACCAACGCGTGGTCCCTTAAATATGCTATAGAAGAAGTTGATTGCGAAAATTATTTGACTTAAGAACATCGCAAATGCACACAAAGTAATAAATTGATTCATCGGTAGTAACTGTTTGAATGTTTCGTAATGATACGGATCCGCCAAACGCCGCGGGAAACCAACGGCCCCCAAAATATGCATTAAGTAAAACGTTCCGTTCATAAACACGAAGGTCAAAAAGAAGTGCCACTTACCAGCGGTTTCATTCATACTGCGACCAAACATTTTGGGAAACCAAAAATAGATTGCTCCAAATACGGCCATTGCTGTGCCGCAGAACAATACATAATGGAAGTGTGCCACGATGTAATAGGTGTCGTGTATGAAAATATCAACTGGTGTAGCAGCCATGAGAATTCCAGACAAACCACCAATGATAAACATCGATACAAATGACAATGAAAATAACATGGGTGTGGTGAACTGAATCTTCCCACCCCAAATTGTACCCAGCCAATTAAAAACCTTGATGGCAGATGGCAAGGCAATCATCATCGTCGAAACCATGAACGTCATACCCAACATCGGATTCATGCCGGAAACAAACATATGATGACCCCAGACGATAAATCCCAACCCCGCAATCGCAGAAATTGCATAGACCATTGGCTTGTAGCCGAAGATCGGTTTGCGCGCAAAACAGGACAGCATGTCAGAGACCATACCCATCGCTGGCAAGATCATGATATAGACCGCCGGATGCGAATAGAACCAAAATAAGTGCTGCCACAGCAATGGCTGTCCACCACCGGAAAGCATCTCGGAGTTATTAACAACCAAACCTTCGGGAATAAAAAATCCTGTTCCCATAAGACGATCGAGTAGTTGCATGACACCACCTGCTGTTAATACCGGCAAAGCGAAAGCCTGCAAAATAGCGGTGATGAACATACTCCAAATCGTCATCGGCAAACGGAACATGGTCAGTCCGGGAGCACGCATTTGAATGATCGTAGTCAGGTAGTTTACTGAACCCAGCATCGAAGCGATTCCGACTAGCGTAACGCCGGTCAACCACCAAGTTTGCGCCATTACACTTCCCGGCGCCGCCGATAGCACCGAGGACAAGGGGGGATAGGAAGTCCACCCCCCTCCGGCTCCGTAGGGTGG
>Ga0208879_1000422_pt1 | contig 43501 bp, 40 predicted proteins | sample Knorr_S15_td_Bot_FD_185605 | JGI IMG/M metagenome (GOLD analysis project Ga0208879, IMG submission 185605) | Marine microbial communities from Southern Atlantic Ocean transect - Knorr_S15_td_Bottom_ad_5009_LV_A (SPAdes) (version 2) | ecosystem: Environmental > Aquatic > Marine > Oceanic | place... | reverse complement strand
ACCCACTATATTTTCAGGACTGGTGACAGCTGTAACATTCTTATCAAAATTGGTTTCATTTATTAGGTCAATTTTCCCCTTATTGATGACTTCATCCCAAGTGGTTTCATACATTTTTAGATTAGCAACCAATTGTTTATTAGCTGTTTCTAATTGCATATTGCAACTTGTTATAATTAAAAGTGCCATCACACCAATTCCAAATAATAATATGTTTTTCATTATCATAATTTCCTTTGCTTTAGTTTGTTTATTGTCCTTAAATATACAAATTATTTTTATTGTATAATGCGATAAATTAAGGATGATATTGTCCGATTAAGGGGATTACACAAAAATTTTAAGAGCCGTATGTAAAAAGGTGTGAGCCTGTCTTTGGTATGCACACAAACAAAAACCCCACGAATCTGGGGTTTTGTATTCAGTTACAATACTACTTCAAATCCTTCAAATTCAGGATGTCCTAAATATATACCTTGGTGCTGCCCTCCACTTTTGTGTGTGGCTCTGAATGCTTCTGATTTTTTCCAGTTTTCAAAATAATTTTTTGATTCCCATACACTATGTGACGCATATAGAGTATACCCATCATTTGAAGAGCCTTTAATAAGGTTGAATTGCCGAAAACCCTTCACACCCTCAAGATGCGTTTCCCTATTTCTCCAAATTTCTTCAAAATCATCTTCTCTCCCTAAAGAGATTTTAAATCTGTTCATTGCAATATATTTTTTCATAATTAAATCTACCCATCTGTCATCTATCTATTGTTCGAGAAATCCTTGCTGCCGAAAATAAATCATGGTCGTATCGAGCGTGCCGTGGCGCATGCGTTGGCGCACATCTTCCACGCTCATGCCATCGCTCAGCCACAGAAGGGCGGCCGTATGCGTAAGACTGTGCGGTGAAATGCCCTCTCGTTTGATTCCGGCTTTCTTCAGATAGTGATTGATACGAGTCCGGACGGATCGCGTATTGAGGCGCTGGCCATCTGATCGATGACCGTGCGATACGAAGAGAGGATCCTCTGGTCGAATTCGGCCGCGCATATCCAGATACAGTCGCAGGGCATCCATCACGAGAGGATCAATCGGGACCTGTTGGTCCTTCAGCGTGTGTCCTTTGCCCTGGATCCTGAGATACCACCCCATGAGGGTTTGCTCCAGATCCTGAAGGTCTGCCCGCACAATTTCTATTTCGCTCAGCCCCGCGAAAAGCATCGTGTAGATAATGGCGCGATCACGCTTCTCGATTTCGCCTGACGTAGGGAGCGATGAAATCAACCTGTCTACATCCGGCTGTGATAGAAAACGGCGGGAATGAGTGCTGGGACGCTTGTTGCCCTTGACGGCGCGGGCAGGATTGTCTTTCAGCAAGCCTGTATCGGTCATGTATTGACACAGGCGGCGTACGGCAGTCAGGTAGGTGGATACTGAGACCTCATGCAGGCCCCGCTCTTCCATTAGATAGGTCTTGTATTCCTCGATGTCCGACGTCCTGAACCTACAGGTGCTTTTGCCCCGCACAAACCAACGCTCAAACTCGTTGAGCGATCGGCGGTAGGTTCCGACGGTTTCCCTGCTCTTTTCCCTGAGATACGTCAACAGGAAATCCTGGATCAGACTTCTGAGGCGCTGGACAGATACTTCGATTCCAGAATCGTCTTTTTCCGGGCTAATGGATTCGGCCATACGTACAAAACGGGTGGGCTGACGGCAACTCCGTCCCTGCGACGCTCATGACGCCATTTTCAGGGGCATGCTAAGACTTTATCGCAATAACGGATTTAGACAATGACGATCATTTGGGGGACAATGTCAATAACGGACATCAATTCCAGAACGCATGGGATCTGCTCTCCTGTCCTCTTTAGATTCCATTAGGGAGGAGTAGTAATAGTTGTTACCCGTTGTTCACCAACGTGTTAAGGTTTGTATGGCCTTTACAATTCGACGTGCGGACCAAACGATTCCAGCACTTCTGTATAGCGACGCAGAAAGGAAGATGCCATGGCGCCGTCTATGATGCGGTGATCATAAGACAGGGAGACATACATGATGCTCCGGATGGCTATCACATCTCCCAGGTTTGCATCTTCCATGACGACGGGCCGCTTTTTAATGGCTCCGGTCGCCAGAATGCCAACTTGTGGCTGATTGATAATGGGCGTTCCCATGAGCGACCCCAGTGAACCCACGTTGGTGACCGTGAACGTGCCACCCTGCAGTTGATCGGGCAGCAGCTTCTTTCTCCGAGCGCGTTCGGCCAGATCGGCTGCCGCGTGAGCAAGACCGGCTACATTTTTCTGACCCGCATCCCGTATGACAGGAGCCACCAGTCCGGAGCTGCCGATGGCTACGGCGATACTCACGTGATAGGCCTTTCGAACGTGGATCTCTTTGCCCTCGACCGACGCGTTCATCATAGGATGATCCTTGAGGGCCTCCACCGCAGCGAAGACAAAGAACGGTGTGTACGTCAGTTTAATCCCCTCACGAGCCTGGAAGGCCGCCTTGTTTGCCTCGCGGAGCTTAACCAGATCGGTTACATCAATTTCTGCAAACGAAGTTACATGTGCAGATGTCGCGACCGATCGGACCATGTGCTCGGCAATAATTTGCCGCATCCGGTCCATCTTGATGATTTCTGTTCGACCGGCCTCCCCGATTACGATCGGAGTCGGCTCCATCGAAACCGTCTGTCGTACAGAGGCAACGGGCGGAGTGGAAACAACCACAGGAGCTGGTTCGGCGGCTGGCATCGAGCCTCGACTCTGGAGGTACGACAGTAGGTCATCCTTGGTCACCCGAGCTTCTCTTCCCGATCCAGCAATGACTGCGAGTTCGCCAACGGAGACTCCCTCTTTCTCGGCAATTGAGCGCACAAGCGGCGAATAAAACTCACCCCCTGGCCCAGTACGCGGAATCGAGGCCCCGTCTCCCATCGATATTGGGGCAGAAATGACGGCTGCGGGAGCTGCAGGCTGAACTGGAGCCGCCCCAGGTGTGGGTTTTTCGGGAGCTGCGGGCGTAGTCTCTTTCTCTGGCGGAGCACTGACCGCAACTCCAGAGGCAGCCGCACCCGCGGCCAAAGCTATCACGGCGATCCGCGTGCCGACGTCCACCGTCTCTCCTTCATCGGTCAGAATTTCGTGAACCGTTCCAGCTGCAGGTGAGGGCACCTCGGTGTCCACCTTGTCGGTCGCAATCTCCAGCAGGGTTTCGTCCAATCCAATTTCATCTCCCACCTTTTTGTGCCAGGTAAGAACGGTCCCTTCCATGATGCTCTCGCCCATCTTTGGCATCATAACATCCATGGTTGCGCCGCCGTCAGATTTCGGCGCAGCAGCAGGGGGTGCTGGGGCTGGCGGTGACACTGCCACCGGAGCCGGGGCCGGAGCTTCAGTTGGCTTGGCCGGCGGAGCAGAGCTGGTACTCGCCGCCTTGTTCACCTCAGTCTCGATGACTGCTATAACCGTTCCCACTTCTACCGTCTCTCCTTCCTCGATCAAGATTTCCGCCAGAACACCGGCTGCTGGAGAAGGGACCTCCGTATCAACCTTGTCGGTTCCAATTTCGAGCAGGGCTTCGTCAAGCTCGATGGCGTCCCCGGGCTTTTTGATCCACTCGAGTACAGTGCCCTCTGTGATGCTCTCGCCCATCTTGGGCATCGAAACTTCAACTCTGGCCATGGAAATACGATTCGGTTTAGGTGGTAAGTGGTCTCCGATGCCCGGCTGCGAAACCGGTTTTTCCCATTCGAAAAAAGGAGACCTTCATTTCTAATACGCTTCGGGGCCGATCTGGATCAGATCGGCCCCGGAAACGTCCAGAATCGTTCAAAATCAGCGAATAAGAGGGGCGATTACCAGCGCTACCACTGCAATAAGCTTGATCAGTATGTTCAGCGATGGACCCGACGTATCCTTGAATGGATCCCCAACGGTGTCTCCGACGACGGCGGCTTTGTGGGCCTCGGAGCCCTTGCCGTAGTGGGTACCGTCAATGGTTATGCCACTCTCGATCATTTTCTTGGCATTGTCCCAGGCGCCGCCAGCATTCGACTGGAAGATGGCGAACAGGACGCCCGAAACGGTTACACCGGCGAGCAAGCCGCCCAGCATATACTTGTCGAGAAATCCGATTCCGACTGGGACGAGAATGGCAAGAAGACCCGGCAACACCATCTCCCGAATGGCAGCGTCAGTGGAAATCTGAATACAGCGATTCGAATCCGGCTTCGCGGTACCTTCCCTCAGCCCGGGAATTTCCGCGAACTGACGGCCTACTTCCTTGATCATTTCCGCAGCAGCGCGACCGACGGCGCCCATGGCCATCGCCGAGAACACGTAAGGGAGCATGGCTCCAAGTAGGAGGCCTGCGAGAATTTTCGGGTTGGCAACGTCAATATTTTCAACACCAGCTTGCTGCATGTAAGCGGCAAAAAGGCCGAGTGCAGTCAGGGCGGCAGAAGCGATGGCGAAGCCTTTTCCGATGGCAGCCGTCGTATTTCCGACAGCGTCCAGTTTGTCGGTACGCTCGCGAACTTCTGGAGGAAGGTCCGCCATTTCTGCGATGCCGCCTGCGTTATCTGAAATAGGACCGTAGGCATCGACCGCGAGCTGGATACCCGTAACCGAAAGCATTCCAACGGCTGCAATCGCGATTCCGTAGAGTCCGGCGAACGTGAAGGCACCAATGATGCTCAGAGCCAGGACGATCGCAGGGATACCCGTTGACCACATACCGACTCCCAGCCCTGCAATGATGTTTGTGGCGGAGCCCGTCAACGATTGCTCAACGATTCCCCTTACCGGCTTATTGCCTGTAGCGGTATAGTATTCGGTAACCAGACCAATGATGGTGCCCGCGGCGAGACCAATCAAAACGGCCCAGTAAACACCCAGGGCGGTGTAGGTCGAGTCTCCCACACTCCAACTTTCCGGAAGCATCATCGTGATGATGAAATAGGCCAGGACGGCCATCAGGCCGGCCGCACCAAACTCACCAATATTGAGGGCGTGCTGAGGATTTCCGCCCTCCTTGGTTTTCACAAGGAAAGATCCTGCGATAGAGACCAGGATTCCGACTGCGGCGATAACCAGAGGCAGAATGATAGGACTGAGCTGGCCGAGAGAGCTCGAAGTGAAGGCGGGAATCGAAATGAAGGCAGTACCCAGAACCATCGTTCCGATGATGGAGCCAACATAACTTTCGAAAAGGTCGGCACCCATGCCCGCAACATCCCCAACGTTGTCGCCAACATTGTCAGCAATGGTCGCCGGATTTCTTGGGTCATCCTCGGGAATGCCTTCGTACACCTTGCCAGCCAGATCCGCTCCCACGTCGGCCGCTTTGGTGTAGATGCCCCCACCCACGCGGGCGAAGAGGGCGATGGAGGAAGCGCCCAGAGAGAAGCCAGATATGACGCCGACAATCTTTGTCACATCCCAGACCGTAAAACTATCATAGGCGATAAAGAGACTACCGAGTCCGATGACCCCAAGTCCCACTACGCTGAGGCCCATTACGAGTCCGCCCGAGAAGGCCACGTTCAGCGCGGGAGCCAGTCCCTTACGAGCCGCCTGGGTCGTTCGAACGTTCGCCTTCGTGGCCACCGTCATACCCACGAAGCCGGCGAGGGCGCTACAGAACGCTCCAACCATGAACGAGACGGCGATCATCCAGGAGGATTCCGGGCGACTCATGTTCGCGAAGGCAAGAAGAGCTGCAACGACGAGCACGAATATCAGGAGAACCCGATACTCCTGCCGAAGAAACGTGCGAGCACCCTCGGCAATCGCCTCGGAAATCTCGACCATTTTTTCTGTTCCGGGGTCCTGTTTGTTGACCCACTTCGCGCGAGAATACGCGTACAGCAGGGCCAAGACGCCCGATACAGGAACCAAATAAGTTAAAGTTGCAATATCCATGTGGATGGAAATCCTCCGATTTTAGTCGAGCCCGAGGCCCTGAGATCTATGTTTTGGAATTGAATTGCGAAAATACCCCTTCACGCTCTTTTTACACACCCATTAACCAATTATTCGACGTCTTTTGGAAGCGCTTTTTATTCCCTTACCAAGTCGCGCTCGCACTATTGGACAAACGGCGCTCCAGGCGGGCGCCACGCCGTTCCCCATCAGGTATTAAAGCCATTCATGGTGACGGTGATTCCATTCGTCACAAACGAAAGAGCGGCATCCCGCGCGCTTCCGATCACCGGATCGATCAGCTTTCGTTCATCGTCTGAAAAGGGCTCAAGAACGTAGGAAGCCTGCCCTCCTCGGTTAAAATCGTTCCCTATTCCAATTCTGAGTCGAGGGAATGCATCGCTATCCAACCAATCAATAATGTCATCCAGGCCATTGTGTCCGCCCGTTCCGCCCTTCTCTCTTATTCGAATCTTGCCAGGGGGCAAGTTGATGTCATCCACAATGACCAGAATATTGAACGTGTCGAGCTGGTTTTTTCGCACCAGTTCTTCGACGGCGAGGCCGCTCCGGTTCATGAAAGTCTGAGGCATCGCCAATCCAAGAGGGCGTCCCTTCCATTTTCCCCACGCGATTCTCGATTGAGCTTTCGTCTTAAAGGTCTCCCCGATCTTCGCCCCGATCGCCTCGATCACCTCGAACCCGACGTTGTGCCGCGTCCCTTCGTATTCAATTCCGGGATTTCCCAGGCCGATTATTATGCGCTTGGTGGAGGCCATGAATTGTGGGTCTGTAACGCTGGATTAACCATCCTAAACTAGGGCTAGTTGACCCCATGCGAAAGCACGCTTCAGCTCGCCGAGCAAAAGCCAAAAACAAGACCGGGGCCCCGACGGGACCCCGGTCTGACGTTCTCTCAAAAAGCTGGCTCTCGAAAGGACCGATTCTGGAAAGGTTGGCCCTCGATAGGGGCTCTTATTTCTTCTCGCCGCCTTCTTTCTCGGAAGCTTCCGAGCCTTCTGCTGCTCCTTCGCCTTCTTCGCCTTCTTCTCCTTCCAGTCCTTCTTCATCTTCCTCTTCTTCAACCACAATGATGGCGCGAGGACGATCGATGGAAACAAGTGTGGAATCGCCAGGTGCTTTGATCTCGACACCCTCCACAGAAATATCTCGTACGAGAATGGATTGGCCAATTGTCAGAGACGACACGTCGACCTCGATAAAGTCTGGAAGGTTTTTAGGCAGGCAGGTGACCGCGATCTTATGCACGAACTCCTGCTGAACTCCCCCTTCACGCACGCCTTCAGCGATACCGTTGAAATGGACAGGGACCCTGATAGTGACGTTTTCACCCGGATGCAGCACGTAAAAGTCTGCATGGATGATGCTGTCGGTTACCGGATGAAAATCCGTCCGCTTCAGGACGCAATCGTACGCTTCACCATCGAGGTTGATGGAAACGCGATGAAACTGATCGGTATAGACCAATTCTCGCATGCTGATTTCTGGAATCTGAAAAATACGAGGCTCTTCGCCTTGTCCGTACAGCACGCAAGGAACCTGTTCCTCTCTGCGAGCAGCTTTGGTGGCAACTTTCCCTGCTACCCTACCTTTTGCTTCAAGCGTGATGACATCCATGACTGTATTACCGTTATCTAATAGTTTCTAAAAAGTGGTTACTAGACGAAAAGAGTTGAGATCGATTCGTCCGTGCAAATGCGGTTGATGGCGTCCGCAAAAATATCTGCCACGCTGACCACTTGGATTTTATCAAGTGTCCGCTTCAGCGGGAGCGTGTCGGTTACGACAAGGCGGGAAATCTCGGAGGCTTCAAGCCTCTCAAATGCTGGTCCTGAAAGAATCGCGTGTGTGCCCGCGGCCGTTATCTCCAGCGCTCCTGCCTTGCGAAGCGCGCCGGCGGCGTTGGTGATCGTACCTGCCGTATCAATCATGTCGTCGATGAGCAGCACATTCTTGCCGGTCACCTCACCGATAATATTCATGACCTCGACCTCGTTCTGAGCTGGGCGCCGCTTATCGATGATCGCCAGGTCTGCATCCAGTTTCTTCGCGTAAGACCGAGCCATCTTGACGCTGCCCACGTCGGGCGCTACGATGACAAGGTTGTCCAGATCAAGCTTCTTGAAGTAGTCTATAAAGACAGCAGATCCGTACAGGTGATCTACAGGCACGTCGAAAAATCCCTGAATTTGCGACGCATGCAGATCCATTGTGAGTACCCGGTCAACACCGGCTGTAGTCAGAATGTCTGCCATCAGTTTGGCCGCTATCGAGACTCGCGGCTGATCCTTTCTCTCCTGACGGGCGTATCCAAAATAGGGGATGACGGCCGTGATGCGGCCTGCTGATGCCCGTTTGGCCGCATCAATGAGCAGAAACAGTTCCAACCAGTTGTCTGCGGCGGGCTGGGTACTCTGTATCAGGAACACATCACATCCGCGGATGGACTCCTCATAATGCACGTAAATCTCGCCGTCGGAAAACGTCTTGATCTCAAGCTTGCCCAGCTCCTGTCCGTACGCCTTCGCGATAGAGCGTGCCAATGCAGGATTGGAACGTCCGGTAAAGATGCTTAAAGGCTGTTGATGTATCATTATTGAGGTGGCAAGAAGCCTCTTCGGTTGTTGCCCGGGGAGGATTCGAACCTCCACCGACGGCTCCAAAGGCCGCTGTCCTGCCATTAGACGACCGGGCATAGTGAGGTGCGTTTCATACGTGCGAAACGCATTTCACCGGGCACGTCATTCGGGTCTGGACCCAAAACTGTACAGAACCACAAAAATAACCATTTGCCTTTCTCTTAGCAACGCAAACAACCCGTCTCAGGCATTACCTCAGAAAATTCACGTCACGGCCATATCTCCGCATCACTTCAACAACGTCCTCTATCGAGATGGCGTTCACCGTACCACCGTGTCCTGTAACACTCGTTGCCCTGAAAAGTGCGTTGTATATCGCCTCTTCCGTCGCTTCAACGGTGGCCTGAAAAAGTGGGGATATTTCGTCATTTGAAAGCTCCCCGCTTACACCGTGGTTCCGCCTGCGGCGAACGCTTTCGGCCGTAGAAAAGGCGACCGCATAATCTCCACTTCCGTTGGTGGCCGGGGATCCGGTACGCCCAATAGCCAACATGGCCCGACTCGCCATTCTCTTGAGATTACGATCGGAAAGTGGGGCATCTGTTGCAATGACCACGATGATAGAACCGTCGGCGTCCCCTCTATCGAGCGCATTTTTCAGGTAGTATTGGCCTAACTCTTCGCCAACGGGTACTCCGTCTATGCGTAAAATTCCACCATAATTGGTTTGGACAAGTACTCCAACAGTGTGTCCTCCAAGGCTTTTCGGTAATTCCCTGGAGCTGGTTCCGATGCCTCCTTTCCACCCAAACGATATCGTTCCCAACCCTGCACCAACCGCGCCCTCCTCGACGGGCCCCGCTTTCGCCGTCTGAATGGATCGCACGATGGTCGCCGCGCGCAGATGCATGCCGCGGATGTCGTTCAGAAACCCATCGTTCGTTTCTCCCACAATGGCATTCACCGATCGCACCAACTCGTTTCCTGGTTGATCTAGTGTCCACTGGATCACGGCTTCCATCCCTTGCGGCACGGACAGGGTGTTCGTCAACACGATGGGCGTCTCGATCTCGCCGAGTTCATTGATCTGGGTACTCCCCGCGAATTTGCCATATCCATTTCCTCTGAAGAAGCCGGCGGGCACTTTTTCCTGATACAAATTTCCGCCGTGTGGCAGGATTGCTGTTGCTCCCGTTCGAATGGAGTCCCCACTTTTCAGGGTCACGTGTCCCACCAGGACTCCAGCTACATCTGTAATCGCATTCAATGGCCCCGTGGGAAGGATTCCCGGCGTAATGCCGAGATCTCTGGCGCGGGGACGATCGCCCGTGGCCGAAGCTTCCACGACGATAGATTGCTGTGCCTGAGTCTCAATTCCCATCCCGATCAGCAGAAATAAACAGAGTAGGCGATGCTTCATTTCGGTGCGAGTTTGCGATTGATTGGGCGTCCGCCGAACGTGAACTTACCTGGGGACAATTCTGGGGGCGCTATTGGGGACATTCCTGGGGACAATGCCGCGGCTTCTGAATATAACGGACTCAACTTTCTGGATCGCGCACCGCAACCACATCAATCAGCTTCTCTGTTGAAAAATTCTGTACTGACCATTGGCATTCTCGGAGGTATGGGCCCCCAAGCCGGGATCGATCTTGCGACGAAAATCGTTTCCGAAACAGACGCCAGCATCGACCAGGATCACATCCCGGTGATATTGTACGGACACCCCGGCATTCCGGATCGAACGGCTTTCCTGTTCGGAAAGACGTCATTGAATCCCGCAATAGCCATCGCAAGTGGACTCGAAAAGCTCTCGTTAGCGGGCGCGGATGTGGCTGGAATTGCTTGCAACACCGCGCACTCTCCCTCGATCATCGGCGAAGTAGGGCGATTGCTCGACGAGGCGGGATGTGACTTGAAGATTCTTCATCTGATCGGGGAAACCGTCCGTGCTCTCACGATATTGCTGCCCAACGTAAAACGGGTTGGTGTGCTCGGTACAAAAGGAACATTGAAGTTCAGGCTTTACGACGAACCACTTGAAAAAACGGGAATAGCCGTCATTCACCCAAAAGATCTGGATGCTCTGAATGGGGCGATATTTGACCCCGGGTACGGAATGAAGGGCTTTTCATCGCCCGTATCCGAAAAGGCCCGAAAAAATGTTCTTCGTGCGGTTGATGACGTGATCGAGCAAGGTGCCGAAGCCGTCATTCTGGGCTGTACCGAGCTTCCTCTAGCTGTTTCCGGAGATTATCGGGCGGGAATTCCTCTCATCGACCCCGGACAGGTACTGGCTCGGGCCCTGGTGAGTGCTGCAGCCCCGGATCGGCTGCGCCCTCCGCGCGTTCCATTGACATCAGTCGAATAAAATCGAAGAATATCAAGTGTCTATTCGTGACATGCTCAGCCAGGCCGTCGAAGACTACCTGAAGGCCATCTACACCCTTCAGACCGAGTCGAGTGTAAGCACCTCGAGGCTGGCAGAGCGCCTTGGAGTTTCGGCGGCATCGGTCACCAACATGGTCAAGCGCCTGTCCGGATTGGGACTCCTGACCTACGCCTCCTATCGCGGCGTAAAATTGACCGACGCGGGCGAAAAAATTGCTCTGGAGATTATCCGCCACCATCGATTGCTTGAAACGTACCTGCGGGACATCATGGGCTACGATTGGGATGAGATGCATGACGAAGCGGAGCACCTGGAACACCATATCTCGGAGGAATTCGAAGACAAACTGGATCGAATGCTCGGCTATCCGACACATGATCCTCATGGAGATCCCATTCCGACCCGCGAGGGAGTCATGGTGACCGTAAGTTCGGAGCCACTCGCGGATTGTCCGGTCGGAGTTCCCCTGAAAATCAGACGGGTCATGGACACCGATACGGCCGTCCTGAAAACTCTCGAAGAATTGAGCCTGTTGCCCGGAGCCTCGCTCACAATCGTGGAAAAACGAGAAGACGCTATTGCTGTCCTGATGGATTCGGCTGACACACATGTCAACTTGAATCCGACTCTGGCCTCTCATCTCTTCGCCTCGACGGACACGGGCAAATAGATATATGGATCGAAATGAAGTAATCAGGCGCGAGATTCTAGGCCTGTTTAAGAACAACCCGAAGAGAGCTTTCAGGCCTAAACAGGTGGCGAAAAAGCTCGGGTATTCCGACAATCAGGATTACAAAACGTGCCGGGCGGTTCTGGAAGAGATGGTCGACCGTGGACAGATCGCTCGAATCAAAGGAAACCAGTTCGCCTATCGCCCACCTTCCTCTCGCCTCGAAGGAAAGCTGATGGTCCACCAGGCTGGTTACGGATTTGTGCGGGTAGAAGGATATGACGATGATTTTTTCGTTCGATCCCGTCGGATGAATACCGCGATGGATGGGGATACCGTTCGAATCGGCCTGGCAGCACGACAGGAAAAGGGCCAGCGGCAACAGGCAGAAGTTCTGGAGGTTCTGAAACGGGGCCGAACCTCCGCTGTAGGTACGTTTCAACATTCCGGCTCGTTCGCCGTGGTCATCCCAGATGATCGGCGTCTGACTCACGACATCTACGTCGATTTGGACTCCGTAGGCGAGGCGGTTGACGGCGATAAAGTTCAAGTCTCCATCGATGCTTTTGAGCACCGGGGCGCGGCGCCGCGGGGACGTATCCTGAAAATTATTGGAGCGGCCGACGATCCATCCATTCAGACGATCGCTCTAGCTATGAGCGCAGGAATAGATGTCGATTTTGAAGAGGATGTCCTTCAAGAAGCGCGTTCAGAGGTATTGGATCTGTCCGCTCAGGAGGTCTCGCGAAGGGCAGATTTTCGCGACCGGAGCGTCTTTACGATTGATCCCGTGGACGCGCGTGACTTTGATGATGCACTTCACATTCACTCGCTGGAAAACGGCCAGGTGGAAGTCGGCATTCACATCGCCGATGTGAGCCACTACGTCAGGCCTGGTACGGCCATCGATCGCGCGGCGGCCGCACGAGCCACCAGCGTGTATCTCGTAGACCGAGTCATTCCGATGTTACCGGAAGAACTCTCGAACGAACTCTGCTCCCTCAAGCCGCACGAAGACCGGCTGGCATTTTCATGTATTGTGAATCTTGATTCCAATGGAAAGGTGCTGAAGTTCTACATGACCGAATCCGTTATCAGGTCTGCCCATCGACTCTCCTATGAAGACGCCCAGGAGATCATGCTCGGCGAACGGGCGGGTCATCCTCTCGAAAAGGACGTGGTGCGTCTGAACGACCTCGCGAAGAAAATGCGGGAGAAAAGGTTCGAAAACGGCTCGATCGACTTCGGTGTTCGCGAGGTACGGGTAGAACTGGACGAGTCCTCGCGCCCGATCCGAATCGTTCCCCGGGAGCGGCAGGACTCTCATCGCCTCGTGGAAGAGTTCATGCTACTGGCTAACCGGTTGGTGGCAAAGGAGTACGGGCTCGAGCCACACACCTTTGTCTTTCGCGTTCACGATCCGCCCGATAAGGACCGGATCACCCAACTGGCCAATTATGTAGGCGCATTTGGCCATGAGCTACGTCATGACTCGGGTCATGTGAGCCCCAAAGCCCTAAATGATCTGTTGAAGTCGGTGGCAAATAAACCCGAATCCGCAGTCATCGAGCAGGCCGCACTGCGCTCCATGTCGCGAGCTCGCTACGATACCAATAACCGTGGTCACTACGGACTCGCCGCCGACTACTATACCCACTACACGAGTCCGATCAGGCGCTATCCCGATCTGATGGTCCACCGACTCATTAAAGCTCGACTCGCTGGCAAGTCCGAACCAAATCGCGAGCAGTTGGATGATCTTGTACAGCATTGTTCAGAGCGGGAGGTCGTTGCAACAGAGGCAGAAAGAGAATCGGTTCGCTTGAAGAAAGTAGAATATGTGCTGAATCACGTCGGAGAAGAATACGGGGGAGTCATCTCGGGCGTATCCAAGTTCGGGGTGTACATAGAACTGGAAGATCTGCTGGTTGAAGGCATGGTTCACGTTCGGGACATGGACGATGACTATTATGAGTACGACGAGGCAAGTTTCAGCCTGGTCGGATCTCGAACTGGACGGCGTTATCGACCCGGCGTCAAGGTCCGGGTGTTGATTGCAGGCGCCAGCCTCGAAAATCGTGAAATTGATTTTTCATTCGTCTGATCGGTAGAATTGCTTAAAAGAGTCCCCCTTTTCGCCGAAATCAAGTGAATTGACAGACATCGTTTCGCCTCAAAAAATGAGTTCTCTTTCCTTCTGGAGGACATATCCCCTGCTGGCTAAAAATCAGTACCGCGCTTCACTCAGGCAGATGAAGTCGCAGCAGGGCTGGTTTATGCGCATCGTTATTGCGCTGATGATGGTGTATTCCGCCTTTATCCTGTTAACACTGGGCTTCTTCTTCGACCGCTTTTCTGCCGAACTCTGGCCCGGCACGAACCCGGTCGATGTGGTAAATCGGTCATTACTGGCGGCGTTTGTGAGCCTGTTTTTCATCCGGTTCCTGCTTCAGAAAACTCCCCGGATGAAGATCGTCCCCTACCTCCACCTTCCCATAGGAAGATGGACGATGATTTCATTCTTTCAATCGACCTCTCTGCTATCGATCCACAACTTCTATCCGCTCCTCTTTTTCATTCCGTTCTGGATGAGATACATCGTCGTGGAAGGATCGCTCACCGGCCATTCTATGTGGATCGGGGCGGTGATCATGCTCATCTTGACCTCTCATTTTGCCAATCTGCTCCTGCGAAGCATCCTGCAGCGTCGTGCAACTCTGTTTTATCTCTTGATGACCCTGTTCATCGCAACAACTTTTGTGGATGAGACGGCTGGTATCGGGCTCCAGCAGCGCGCATCGGAATATCTGTTTTCGCACATTCTGTCTGGCGACCTGTTGAGCCTCGGACTGCTGTTTATGCTGACGGCGTTTGTGATGACGGCCTCTACGATCTTGCTATTCCAATCGATAAATAAGTCCGAAGACTCTGCGCGGAACACGAGGGCTCGAGTCCGCAGTTTCGAAGTCCCGTCAGAGTGGGGTCTTCATGGCCAGCTCGTGCGCATCGAATTGCTTTTGATGTGGCGAAACCGCAGGCCGCGGCATTACCTGTTCGTGTCGTTACTGTTTTCGACCATGTATCTCATTTTCATGATGGGATCCCCGATGGCATTTTCCGGTGCGGCATTCGGCGCCATACTCGGGTTGTTCGCTTCCGGAGGATTCGCGCTGAACTACGGACAACTGATGTTTGGATGGGATTCCACACATTATCCGGCTTTCCTGTCTCGAAACGTATCTTTCCAAGCAATCGTGCGGGCAAAATTGACGGTCCTTCAACTTTCTTGCCTTGTCCTCTTCGTCGCATCTCTGCCCCTCTTCATTTGGCTCCGGCCAAATCTGGTACCGGTTCACTTCGCGTTTCTGTTTTACAACGCGGGCGTAACCACCGTCTTGATCATGGAGCTGGCCTCGCGAAATCGGCAACGAGTTGACATAGGGAAAAGCGGAGGCTTCTTCAATTATGAGGGCTTCTCAGCCAAGCACTGGCTCTGGTTCATCCCCACCGCGCTGCCGCCGCTGCTGTTCCTTATTGTGATGGACGGCTCGCCTCGACTGGGCCTGATTATTCTCGCAGCTCTCGGATTCACGAGTCTTCTACTAACCCAGGGCTGGACGCGCTATTTTGCGCGCGGATTGATGGCCCGCAAACATCGAATGCTCGAAGGATTCCAAGAAAGTGCACGTTGAACTTAATTAAATATTGAAGCGCTATGGCGAGAAAGTCGCCCTGGACATTCCCGCCTGGGACCTGCAAGCAGGTGAGGTGCTGGGACTCGTCGGGCGAAACGGCGCGGGAAAAACCACGTTTCTTCGCATCATGCTCGATCTGCTGCGACCGGACCGCGGACACGTCAAACTGGATGGACGAGCCCATTCGAGCGACATGTCATGGCGGGCTCGCACGGGATCGTTCCTGGATCGATCGTTCCTGATAGAATACCTGACCATTCCAGAGTATCTGGAGTTCGTCGGAACGACTTTTGGACTGTCGCGGCGAGAAATTGCCCACAATCTGGAGTCATTCGAGTCGTTTTTGCCCATTTCCCGGGTCGACCGGAGTCGACTCATCCGGGATCTGTCAACGGGCAATGCCAAGAAGGTCGGGATCCTGGCGGCGCTGTTCGTCAATCCGGAATTTGTAGTACTCGATGAGCCCTTCGCGAATCTGGATCCCCCTTCTCAGATCCAGCTGAAGGAACAGCTCTCGTCGATGGCCTCGAACAATGGAACGACCATGATCATTTCGAGCCACGACCTGGCCCACGTGACCGAAGTGTGCGGCAGAATCACACTGTTGGAAGCCGGGAAAATTCAGCAAGATCTGGAAACATCGGAGCAGACCCTGTCCGATCTCCAGTCTTTCTTCTCGAAGCATCACACGGCTTCAGCGACCTGATAAATGGCCCGTCACGAGGCGGGTCTCCCACGATTCTCGAATACGCTTCTTATTACCCCTCGGAAGGAGCCGCCACCAGCGATTCAACAACCAGATCGGTCAATCCGTCCATAAAGAGAGGGTGGCAGTTCAGACCTGACGCCACCTGATAGTGTGGTATTCCGGCCGCTTCGGCGACTTCGCGCATCCGTACATCGAGCAGGAAGGCGGTATCGAACTGTTCGGTTACGTAGTCCACGGGCACAACGACTACAGCCCGGGATCCTGCTCTCGCCATCCTCCTAAGTCGCTCCCGAAGATCGACGCTGACTTGATCCCCCCAGGAACGACGGCGAACAAATGAGAGCGAATACGAGCGGTCGTCGTTTCGTAGCGACATGATTTCCTTGACCGTGCCCTCAACGAGACTCGGGTACGGGTCTCGGTGGTTTGCCTCACCCTTGGTGGGGATACCGTGAGCAGCGAACACGATTTCTACTTCCGGGCGGATGTGCCGCGGAAAGCGCTGCAGAGCCTCTTCGATTCTCTCGCTCAGGGCCGCGATGTACTTGCTCCGCGTAGAGAATTCGTAGATGGCGAGCGTTGGGCGGGTATCGAGGACTCTTTTTTGAACGAGCGATTCCCACATCGAAAGAGCCTTACCGGTCGTCTCAAGGGCGTACTGGGGAAACAGGGGGAGCAAAATAACATGGGTAACACCGTCCGCCTGGAGCTCACGAGCGGCCTGCACCATACTCGGTGTACCAAATGGAGAGGCGATATAGGTTGACACGTCGACCCCACCCGGAAGTAGGTCCGTGGAGATGAGACGGGCCTTCAGTTCAACTGACTGTTCTCTGTTCAGTCGATTGATCGCCGTACCGCCGCCGATTGAACGGTATTCGGGGATAATGTGACGAGAGAGCAGACGAGCCGAAAACTGGGACTGAAAGTGCTTCAGCCAGAGTTTCCATCCCGATCGGGTTCCACGCGGAAGCATCAGCCGGTGGTACAGGAAAGGCAGCACTTCTTCGGTCTTCTCGGGCGCACCAGGCACCAGGAGTACGACCCCGACCCGATCCCCGGGCGTCACTTCCAAAGGTTCGGACGAAAAAAATCGACCGCTGAATAAGCGGTTGTCAGTAGCATGAGCTTGTACAAAGTCGCGTGGCGACATTCCCTGGCTCTCGATTTCCAAAATGAGCTGAAATGGGCGAACGCGTGCAATCACACTAAGAGATTGCTGGCGAACTCAAAAACGAACTGCGAAACTAATGACCGGAGGGGACCCGCTGTTTTCAGGAATGATGAAGGCGCACCCTATTCAAAAAAGTTTCATCGTTTCCGCGAGTGAGCTTCACATCATCTGGGGGTTTCAGCTACTGGGACGACTCGAGCCCCGGCTGGCCAGGGGTGACATTCGTCAAGAGCGACGATCCAGCCAGCTCAGCACTTCGGTAGGCCACGTGTTAGGGGGCCTACTTCTCCACGTCATGGGTTCTTTCTTAGTCGGATGCTCAAGCTGCAGACGAGCCGCATGTAGCGCCAGATTGCGACCATCCAATTCGGTCCGGGAGCCGTAACGAAAATCCCCGATCAGGGGGTAGCCGCGCGATGAACATTGAACCCGGATCTGATGTGCGCGACCCGTTGCAAGATCTATTTCAACCAGGCTATAGCCGCGATACCGTTTGACAACCTTCAGGTCAAGTTCGGCTTTCCTGGCGCCCTTCCTGTCTGGTTTCACCACGCTTATTTTTTCATAACTCTTAAGAAGCCAATCTTCGAAATGTTCTTTGTCGGGAGGATTGCCTTCGACCAGTGCGAGGTATCGCTTCGTAATACGCTTGTTTTTGAACTGCTCGGACAATCTGGCCGCGGCTTTGGAGGTCCTGGCCAGCACCATGAGGCCCGAGGCTGGTCGGTCGAGTCGATGAACCAGACCGAGATACACGTCTCCCGGCTTGTTGAATTCTCTCTTGACCCAGGCTTTTGCCATGGTCAGAACATCCGTGTCCCCGGTTCGATCTGCCTGGGAAAGCAGTCCGGCCGGCTTTTCAATCACCAGTAAATGATTGTCGACGTATATAATGGGGAGCATCAGAGGACGCAAAGCTGTTCTCGTTTGGATTTTGGAAGGGAGGCGATCACTAATTCGTAGCTGTGATCTATCAGTTCCAGAACAAATGTGTCAGATAAAACACCTTCCAGAATGAGCGTGTTCCAGTGATTCTTGCTCATGTGAAAGCCAGGAATGATACTCGCGTTTTCTTCACGTAGTTCGATGGCACGCTCTGGATCGCATTTGAGATTCATGCTTAGAGGATGTTCGTCGAGAGAGAGTAGGGCGAACATTTTCCCGGCGACCTTGAATACCAGGGTGTGTTCGTCGAATGGAAATCCCTCTGTCACCTCCCTTTTTGCTCTGCAGTGTTGGTAAATTCGCTCTAGCATGATAATCTGGATCACGTCTTAATTCGAAAGCGGTCGTAGTCTGGAGGAGGGCGCCCATCGGACCATTCGAAATCAACCATAGTTCCCGCGCTGTAAATGAGTGATCCGGATTCAAATCGACTGAATTACCAGGGGGAATTATTCCGGAAAGGCCTGCATCTCCTCGCACTATCCTACCCGGTGGGATTTGTGCTGATTGGGCGACCCGTTGGCCTCTGGATAGCACTCTCGTTGAGTCTGTTGGCGCTGTCACTGGATTTTCTTCGAACCCGGAGCAAAGCCGTGTATCGATTTTTCGATTTCACCTTTGGGTTCATGATGCGCGCGAACGAGAGGGAAGTGTTGGGAGGCACTATGGTCATCAATGGCGCGACGTGGGTCGCAGTGTCATTCACACTCCTCGTCTTTTTTTTCCCGGAGGACCTGGCCATCGTCTCGTTCGCCCTGTTCATGATCGGTGACGCCGTGGCCGCGATTGTCGGTAGAAGGTGGGGGCGCACCCAATGGGCCCGCAGAGGATGCACGGTCGAGGGGTCGGTCGCATTCTTTTTCGCGGGTCTCGCGATGGCGTTCGGGCTTGCTTCGACCACCTCCGCGGTGGCTTTCTATGATATTGAACCTCTTGCCTTGATCGGGGGCGTCGCAGTAGCCTGCCTTCTCGAAGCCACCCCACTGCCCATCAACGACAATCTGATTGCTCCTCTGGGTGCAGCTCTGAGCATGTTGGCTATCACAGCGCTAGTTTAGGCTGGGGATCCGCCTCTGGCTTTTGTGATTGAGAATAAAGTGGCCAAACGAACTACAACGGCAATTCGCAGACTGACCCGGCTGGAGCCATTCCCCCAGCCAGAGGTGATCTGTGTAAAGTACCCGGTCGTACTGATGCACGGATTTGGTCTGCTCGCTTTTCTGACACGAGGGGGCCATCTGCACGAGGAAGCCATGCACCTTCGCCTCCAAGGGGTCCGTGCTTTCGCGCCCAACATATCACCATACCACGTTGTGCCACAACGTGCTGGTATGTGGAAGGAGCGAATAGAACACATTCTGTCCAGTACGAAGGCTGATAAAGTGAATTTGATCGCGCACTCCATGGGCGGACTCGATGCACGCTTTCTGATCAGCAAACTCGACATGCACTCGCACGTCGCATCGCTCACAACCATTTCGACCCCGCATCGCGGCTCCTCCGTTGCCCAGATGGCGCTGCAGCAGCCCGAGAAAATCAGGGAACTGGTCCAGAGCGCCGCCAATTGGCTGGGTGAATACGCGACACAGGACGAGACCGATATCCACTCGGCTGTAGAGAATCTGACCCCGGAAGCACTTTCCGGGTCGTTCAATGATGAAGTACCCGATAATGAGGACGTTCTCTATCAGTCGTACGCCGGCAGTGCGGGAAAAGGTACGCTCAATTCGATCAACCCGATTTTTCGTCCCATCAACTCGTGGATGTATTCGCGTGAAGGCGTGAATGACGGATTTGTATCGGTGTCGTCGGCCCGTTGGGGAAATTATCTGGGCGAGATCGAGGCTGATCACCTCCAGCAGATCGGCATCGACGTACTGCCCGGCAGTTCATTTTCTTCGAAAGACTTTATTTCCGGGCTGGTCACTGACCTTGGTAACGCAGGCTTCTAGAACCGTCGTTGAGGTGTAAATCGTGGTCGCGTCGTCACGAAAAGTAATCCGCGAGTCCCTTACTTTCAGTCGGATGAACTGCGCGAAAGATTATGTCAATTAACGAAACGGTCAGACTGATCACGTCCGCCCGGGATGGAGATCAAGCAGCACAGGCCGAACTGTTCAGTCGGCTGCACGTCGCGTTGATGAACATCGCCAAGGCCGAGAGATATCGGTGGCAGGGAAATCTGACCATGAACGCAACCGCCGTTCTTAACGAGGCATATATCAAATTGACCGAAGGCCAGGCTCTCGCTTTCAACGACCGGGCCCACTTTCTGGCCATCGCGGGAAAAGCCATGAGGCAGGTTCTGCAGGATTACGCGAAGTCCAAAGAAACTCACAAGCGAGGTGGGGAAATACAGAAGTCTCTATTCAAGATGCCGAGGAGACCGCGGCCGACCTGGATTCCCCCGAATTACTGGACATCACCCGCACACTGCAGCATATAGAGGACGAGTACCCAGAGCTCGTGGAGATTGTCGAATGTCGATTTTATGCGGGAATGACGGTTGAAGAAACTGCGGACGCACTACAGATTGGCACAAGCACCGTTAAACGCAGGTGGACGTTGGCTCAATCGATGCTGTATAAGTTACTTTCAGACGACTGAGAAGCTATCGGTGGAATGACATGAGTCTGGAGCCCGGCAAACCTAATAATCTGGAGGAGCACTTTGAATACGCTCTTTCACTCGAAAAAGAGGCACTGGAGGCATATCTGGGCTCGCTTCCCAACGCTGATTCGGAAAAACTGAAGGGGTTTCTTGATGTCCGGCACGCAGCGGACCATTATTTCAAAGACGCGTTCACGCATCTCCATCTAGAGCCGGATTCGAAAGCCGAAGGACCTGAAAAAGAAGTTCAGGGCACTCGCATAGCGCATTTCGAGGTTATCCGGGAAATGGGCAGGGGTGGCATGAGCCGAATCTATGCAGCCCGGGATACAAGGTTGAACCGGGAGGTCGCGCTGAAAGTCATTGAGCTTTCTGAGGTTCAGAACTACAAGGAATTTGTTCGTGAAGCTCGCACCGTTGCGTCACTGGATCACGAGAATATCTGCGCTGTCTATTCGACGGGCTTCACCGACGAGGATACCGGCTACATCGAAATGCCGCTGTATCGAGGGAAGACGGTGAGGAAATTGATGGAAACAGAGCGTCTGCCTGTCAAATCTGTCGTGTCAATAATGAAGCAGGCTGCTACCGGGCTCGCAGCAGCCCACGCCGCTGGCATCGTGCATCGGGACATCAAGCCAGATAATCTGTTCGTCGAGGAGTCTGGCAGGGTCCGGATTCTCGATTTTGGCGTCGCACGAATGGAAGCGAGCGTGATGACCACCGCTGCTGGCATTTTGAAAGGTACCGTGCCCTACATGAGTCCCGAGCTGTTCACCAATCCGCCGGCGGGGCCAGCGGCGGATATCTGGGCACTTGGTGTGACCGCATTTGAAATGTGTCAGGGGAGTCAGCCATTTACCGGGCGGGGAATTGGGGACATCATGACTTCCATTCTGAATGATGAGCCTGCGTTTACCGACGACACTCCCGTGCAACTAAAGAGCGTGATAAGCAGATGTCTCCAGAAGCAACCTGAGAATCGATTTGCGCACGCTAGGGGCCTTGTCGCAGCGATGGATGAGCACGTCACGACCGAGAATCGGACTTCAGACCTTTCCCGCAACCTTCTGTTCTGGGGCATCCTCGCGCTCCTGCTGCTCGTCCTCTTACTCATTCGGACACTGTGGTAATGCGAGCGGGCGGCGCCTCTTTTGAGGCGCCGCCCGTTTCGTGTTCCGGCATGATGGAACACCTGGTGATGAGTTGGGGCGTGCTCATCTCACAGTTCTAAGGTGGTTACCCACAGAAGCGGCGATCTGGTACTGGTACTTGGTCAGTTGCCGAATCAGACTCTTCAACGCCTTCTGTTCCTTCGGTGACATCGTCGGTTCCTTCGCCTACGTCTTCAGTTCCTTCGTTTACTTCTCCTACTTCTTCGTTGAAGGACGCCTTGCCGAATCCGGCTCCAACTTCTTCAACTTTCCATTCTTCAACCACAAATTGAGTGGCTTTATCTGTGCTGATGGCAAGGGTCATCGACTGGAAAACTTCGTTCGTATTGAATCCCTTGTAATCCGGACTGGAAACGGAGATTTCGATCTGGTAGGTGTTACCATCTGCGTCCTGCACCTCGTTTCCACTGTTTCCGTTGACTCGGCCCGATGAGACGACGTAGAACAACCGATTATCGGGTGTGAACACCTTGTAGACTTTTTCGATGATACTGAAATCGAGATCGGCGGTACTTCCTTCCTGGCAGGAGAACGTCGTGGATACGTCGCGTGATCGCTCAACCCAGGAAGACTGTGGCAGGAGGCTGATCAGCATGGCGGGCAGGTCAATGTTCTGCGAACTGGAGGTCTGAAGCCCTTCAAACTGATCGTCGAGATCGATGTCTGCTGGAGTGCTGCAAGCTGTGAACATTACTGCGACGGTCAGGATTGCTGTGAGTTGAGTCAGTGATTTCATCGGTTCCACCTTGTTGGATTGCTTTGAGCAGGCATCATGCGTTTTAAACCTGCCGTTCACTGATCATCACGAGAACTGCGGATAAATTGGACCACCTTTTAGAAAGTTTTTTTCCAAAACGGGTATAAAATGAAAAAATCGCCTTATTAGGCGATTCAGGGCTATCTTAGGACGAAGAGTATTGGACCACACACCGAGTTTTTATCGACAATTCTACTCGATCAAGAGGTCTCCGTACGAAACGAGCTCGCCCAATCGGTCAAATATGAAGAGACGGACCAAGCCCGTTCTCGCCAGAAGCGCCGGGCTGAATCGAAAGATATACGCGCCCGGGTCGTTTGTATCCAGAATATCATCGAGGGTGCGAAGATTGCCAGATGCGTCTCTACCTCTCAAGGATAGTCCGCCCTGGATTGAGTTGAACTCGAGAATGGTGACGGGTATGGTGACGAATCCAATGGAGGCCGGATTCGGATAGGCTGGGTCGATCCGAACCTTTCCCCCGTACACCGGAGCGATCCGCCAGTCATCCTTATCGTCATCCAGAATCCTGCCGCCCTGATCGGTCCTTGCAAATCCTGCAGGAGTTCGTCCGGCGGCTTCCACATAATCTTCCTGCTGCTGTTGGGAATCGCAGGCTGTCAAAGAAAAAGCGGTTAACAGGAGTACCGAAAGTGTGACTCTCACCTTATTCTGACGGGTGCTTTGTGTGGTCATTCTTTATTATCGTGGCTGCCTACACTCGCCCTTCATTCACGTTCCCTTATACGCCCGCCATGTCGTTGCTGAGCGCATCAGGTCTTGGTGTTTCCCTCTCCGGGACCCAAATATTATCCGATCTGGATTTTACGATCTCGGAGGGCACATGGACGGGAGTACTTGGGCCAAATGGCAGTGGGAAAACAACCCTGTTGCGCGCTATTGCCGGCTTGATCGAATACTCGGGAGGACTGCGCTTCCGCGACCAAGAAGTAAGCGAATGGACTTCCCGAGGCCTCGCGCGTCAATTGGCATTCGTCAGACAGTCACGATCCCTGGCTTTTGACTTCAAGGTGCGGGAATTGGTGCTGCTCGGTCGCTCCCCTCACAAGACCATGCTGTCCAGCTACGACCGCCATGATGATCGGCACGTGGAAGATGCTCTCGACCTTGTCGACCTAACCGGGTTTGAGGACCGGTCGTATGCTTCCCTGAGTGGTGGAGAGCAGCAACGCGTCTATCTGGCCCAGGCGCTCGTCCAGGAAGCCGATGTCTTGATATTGGATGAACCCACAACCTATCTGGATGTGCACCATCAATACGAGTTCATGCAGCACGTACAGGGCCTGGTTGGTAGCGGCAAGACTGTAATTGGCGCCTTTCACGATCTGGAAATGGCCTCCAGATTCTCTGATGATCTCCTGGTTTTGAAAAATGGCCGCGTTACAGCAAGCGGACCTCCGGGCGAAGTGCTCACCTCAGAACTGCTGGCCAGTGTTTTTCGTATGCAGGCGCGCGTAGAAACGGATGAGGCCAGTTCCCTCCGTATTTACTATGCCAATCCGATTTCCTAGCAAGAAACGTGGCGCTGGCGTGCGCGTTTGTCCTGTCTGCATCGAGCCATCAACTGCTCCAAAATGAAAATCTACACCCGGACCGGAGACAAAGGAACGACTGGCCTGTTTGGAGGGCCTCGCGTCTCAAAGGATCACACGAGAATCGAAGCCTACGGGACCGTCGACGAACTGAACGCGACGATCGGACTCGTCCGCGCGACGCTTTCTTCTCCTTCCCGCGTCGAGTACGGGGGCCAACATACCGGCGAGGGCGCACCCACCCCTGGTGACGGTGCGAATCCATCCGAGGCGAAACTCGATGCGTGGCTTGAGCGCCTTCAACACGAATTATTCGATCTTGGAGCTGACCTGGCCACACCTCTGAGTGCCAAAGTGCAGATTTTCAGGGTGGTTACCGAGTCAGTCGATCGTCTGGAGAGCGACATCGACTCGTTCGAAGAGGATCTCGATCCTCTGAAAGCATTCATCTTGCCCGGAGGGAGCGCGCCAGCCGCCCACCTGCATGCGGCCAGGACCGTTTGCCGCCGAGCCGAACGCCGGGTCATCACGCTGGCCGGTGAAGAGGAAATCAATCAGACGTGTGTTGTTTACCTGAATCGACTTTCAGACGCGTTATTTTCGGCTGCTCGGTGGATCAATCGCGCGTTGGGCCACGCAGACTATTTATGGATGCCAGGGTCAGCGGGGCCGGCGGGCGGGACCGAAGCAGCTGAGTAACACCTCTCGGCCATGCCACGGACTGAGTCAAAAGGGCAATTTCACGTCTCCTGCTTCAGTTATCATTTCAAGAAACGGCATTCATCGGTCGATCACGTATATTGTGCCACCCATATGTCACGCGTGAGCCGCTTGAGGCCTCATTATAATGTCATTGCAGACCCGGTTGTAAACACCATCTGACTCATGCGAGACCGCTCTCTCTTACTTAGTTCTATACTCGTCGCCGTTCTGGCTATTCTCGCGGTACTGCTCGTCAGGACATCGAGTGATCAGTCGTCGGTGGACCCCGATCTCATCCAGAATGCGTCTCTGAGCGTTGATAAGTTCGGCATCGCTGCGACGGATCTGAATATCCACAATCAGGTCATCCGCAGAAATCAAACCTTTTCGGATCTGCTCGCGCCCTACAATGTCGCCTACGAACGCATTGTTACTCTGGCCAGCGACAAGAAAGATGTGTTTGACGTCAGAAAGTTGAAGACCGGGCGTCGCTATCACATATACACTGACTCTACCGGGACCGCGCAGTACATGGTCTACGAAAAAGATCCAATCAGCTTCGTGGTGTTCGAGTTTGGCGAGTCACCGACTGTGTGGGTTCAGGAGCGGGAAATCACCGTTAGAATCCGCAATGTAGAAGGGATCATCGAAAACTCGCTCTGGATGACGCTCATCAACCAGAACATCCATCCCACAGTTGCTATCCGCATGTCCAAGGTGTTCGCCTGGCAGATTGACTTCACCCGCATTCAGAAGGGTGATGCATTTCGAATCGTTTTTGAAGAAATGTATGTCGCGGGTGAGCGCTATCGCACGGGTAATATTCTTGCTGCTCGCTTCGTCCATTTGAGGGAGGACTTTTATGCGTTCCACTTCAACAAAGACGAGGTAGATGAGCATTACGACGAGAGTGGGAAAAGCCTTCGAAAAGCCTTCCTTATGGCTCCAGTGGATTTCAGTCGGATCTCATCCAGCTATTCCACACGACGTTTTCACCCGGTTCAGGGACGATACAAAGCCCACCTTGGGACGGACTATGCTGCGCCCAGAGGAACGCCCATCAAAGCCACCGGCGATGGTGTGATCAGCGAGGCGCGCTACAAGCAGTACAACGGTAACTACGTCAAAATCAGACACAACGGCCTGTATTCGACGCAATACCTGCATATGTCGAAGATCAGATCAGGCATCCGTCCTGGTGTTGTAGTCAAGCAGGGAGATACCATCGGATACGTGGGATCGACCGGTCTCGCAACAGGAAATCACGTCTGCTACCGATTCTGGAAAGACGGAGCGCAGGTAAATCATCGCAGACTGAAATTACCTTCGGTCGGACCCATCCTGGCGCGATACAGGTCGGATTTTGACACTCTTCGGGACGAATTCCTAGTCGGACTGTCCACACCGATCGACCCAACGCTGGACCTCCGCTACGCCCGGCTACTCGAAACTCCCAAGGCCATCACGACCCCGTAGAAGACTGCTCACGTGCGCGCCAGGTCGGATCAGGCTTACTTAAAAACCCCCACGACCTGTGGGCTCCGTCACCTTCAGTTCACCCGTCGATTCGGCGCCTCGCATCTGTACCCGGACCGAATAGGTGCCGGCAGGCAGATACCATTTACCGGTATCACTTAGCTCGACACTCTCTTCCAGATGCTCCGCCCCTTCCTCCGAGACAGTAAGATCGTAGGACACATAGTTCAGGCCGTAGTCCAGATCCGCTTCAAATTCAGATAATGTGTTACCCTCTTCGTCGGTGACGGTCACTGTGGCTGAACCAGCCCGTGCAATCCATAGCGTCAACGTGGTCTCTGGCTCGGTGGGAGTCGAATACGGTGTCCGCTTTACGCCCCAGTTCGAACTAAATCGAACGTCGGGAATCTCAAACAAATGGACGGCCGAAGCCATGAGATCGTCATCGAGCTGCTGAAGTACAGCCAAGTCCGCCAGATAGATCGAGCGACCGTGCGTACCAACAAGCAAATCCTTGTCGCGAGCCTGGATCTTGAGATCGTGAACGGGCGCATTGGCCATTTCAGACGCGAGACCCATGAAGTGTTGCCCCCCGTCGAGAGAAGCGTACACCGCGTGATCCGTACCCACGAACAGGAGATTCTCGTTTTCAGGATCCTCGATGATGACATTCACTGGCTCACCGGGTAAATCCGTTCCAATCCGTACCCACGACGCCCCGAAATCATCCGAGCGATATACATAGGAATCAAAGTGATCCCACCTGTAACCATTGAGTGTCACGTAGACCTTGGATTCTGAATGATTGGAAGCCGCCACTCGGCTGACCCACAGGTTCTGCGGGAGGCTTTCGTCGATCCGGGTCCAGCTTACACCGCCGTCGCGGGTTACGTGGATCATGCCGTCGTCGGAGCCCGTGTATATCAGCCCGAATGTCAGCGGAGATTCGTCGATCGCGGTAAGCGTCCCGTAAGGCACATCCCCTGGCTGGCCGCCGTGGGTTAGATCACCAGATATCGGCTCCAGGTCTTCTCCCTGGTTCATCGAGCGGAATAACCGGTTCGCGCCATAGTAAAAAATGTCCTGGTTGTGTCGGGACAGCAGGATCGGCGCCTGCCAGTTGTATCGAAGAGGTTTCTCCCCCAGATCATGGCGTGGGCGAATCGAGATTCGCTCTCCTGTCGTCCGGTTCAAACGGCTGTAAAACCCGAATTGCGACCCGAAATAGGCGATATCGTTGGTTCGCGTATCGACGGCCACCTGCATCCCGTCGCCTCCACCGAGCCGGTCGTAGGGATAATCTCCCCCCGAATACCAGCCGTAACTGGCCTGATACGTGTGAGGCCCTGCCCATACGCCGTTGTCCTGGAGGCCGCCGTACACATTGTAGGATTCAGCGTTGTCAACCTGGATGAAATAGAACTGGCCCACGGCGGGAATATTGAGCTTCGACCAGGTCTCTCCCGCGTCGTACGAGATGTTGAGGCCGCCGTCATTGCCGTTGATGATGTGGCCCGGACGATTGGGATTCAGCCAGAGCGCCTGATGATCGCTGTGTACGTGGGGCGCGCCGACAGAGGCCCAGGTCGCCCCACCGTCGTCGGATCTGATAATGGGGACACCCATCGCGTAGACCTGATCAGGATTGTCCGGCGCAACGCGAATTTCTCCGAAGTAGTAGCCATACGAATTGTAGACGCCATCGAGATACTCTTCGTGCGCTCGGGTCCACGTAGCACCGGCATCGTCTGAGCGATAGACTTCGAGTCCGATCACTGGCGTATTGAAAAGCTGGGAGTTGGCGTCATCCACGAATTCCACCAGGGCAGCAGGCTGGATCGTACCGTCTTCCACCATTTCTTTGACAGTCTCGATGTCGTATCGGCTGGGAAAGTTTTCCAGCTCCAGGAAGCCTTCAATCTCTTCATCGTCCAATCGTAAAAAGTCGCGAGAGCTTATGCCCCTGAGGTCAGCGCGTGTCAATCCTGCCTCTTCGTCCTCTTCCTCATCGGGATCGCGTCTGTTCTGATTGTCTACCGACGCGTAAACGATGTTCGAGTCACCGGCAAAAATCGATATTCCGATGCGCCCTACTCCGTCGCCCGTGGGAAATCCATTTCCATCGATGCGATTCCAGGTCGAGCCGCCGTCCACACTTTTGTAAATACCGGAGCCCTCACCACTCTCGACGAAATTCCATGCCCTGCGTTGGCGCTCCCACGTTGCAGCGTACAGGATGTCTGGATTGTTGGGGTCGAGGACAAGATCGATGGCGCCCGAGGTATCGTTAACAAACAGTGTCCGTGTCCAGTTTTCACCTCCGTCGGTTGATTTGAACACCCCCCGGTTTTCGTTCGGCGAGTAGAGAGACCCGACCGAAGCGACCCATATTGTGTCGGAATCGCCCGGATGGAGCAATATTCGGCCGGTTCTGTGCGTGCCTGCAAGGCCTACGTGGGCCCAGCTCTCACCCCAGTCGGTACTGCGGTACACACCGTCTCCTGCATAGGAAGATCGACTGGAGTTGTTTTCGCCGGTCCCAACCCAGATCGTTCCGGTATCCCAGTCCACGGCGATGTCCCCAATGGTCATCACGCCTTCGTGGTCAAACAGCGGATCGAACGACTGCCCGTTATTCCACGTAATCCACAGACCACCCGATGCGTAGGCCACGACAAAATGGGTCGGATCAGCCTCATGAGCATCGATATCGACCACGCGACCGCTCATGATCGCCGGGCCGATATTGCTGACCGGAACGCGGGCCAGCGGAGAGTTTTCAAACAGGCTCAGCCGCTGTTCAAAAGCCGCACGGCGGGCATCGGCCGAGGTAGCCTCATGCAGGCTGTTCATGACCGGCTCCTGATTCGCCCGCTGTGCCAGCGCCGGGATAGGAGTTAATGTCAGGAGGAGGGCGACTACGAAACAGGCCCGGATGGATCGGTGGTCGAAAGTCATTTCTTCTGGTGGGTTGAGCAGTATTGGAGAGTGTCCGGATAATGTAGGTTGAAATTGAATTATGTGCCCCGACACCGGCGACGCACTGCCGACGCGCTGCCCGCGTTGGACCTACTCGATGATGGGATTCCGTGTCGGATTCAGTAGGTTCTGAGGCGTAACTAACTTTCCCACAATGGACGCCCCACTCATCATCGGTGAAGAGCGAGAGCTCACTTCTAAGCGAATAGAGGTCAGAAACGCGTTTGACAACGCGCAGGTTGGATCCCTTTCCATCGCCGACCCGACTCACATCGAGCAGGCAATCAGCATTGCAAAGGCTGCCTCAAAGACCGCCTTTCCGGTTCATGAACGGGTCAATGCTCTTTACGCGGCGGCGGACATTCTCGATAGTCATGCCCAGGAAATCGCTCTTCTGCTGGCTCAGGAAGGCAGTAAGACGATCACCGAGGCGAAGAGGGAGCCCGTCAGGGCGGCTGAAATATTTCGCATGTCCGCAGATGTAGCACGCACCCTTGCGGGTGAAACATTGCCCTTCGATGCTCGGCCAGGATCGGAGTCTCGGGTGGGATATTACGTCCGGAGGCCGCTGGGCGTCATCGCATGTATCCTTCCGTTTAACGATCCGATTGCACTGGTCGGGCACAAGGTTGGGCCCGCGATTGCCGGCGGGAATGCCGTTATTGTGAAGCCCGATCCCTCCTCTTCCCTATCCGTCGTTCGAACGTGCGAGCTTCTGCTCGAGGCCGGCATTCCCGCTGGCAGACTGAATGTCCTGACCGGTGGAGCCGCCGTTGGAGAGGCGCTCGTCCGGCACGATGATGTCCGCATGATCTCCTTCACGGGCGGCCAGAATACAGGCGAAGCCATCACCCGGGGCGCTGGAATCAAACGGCTTTCGCTGGAGCTGGGGTCCAATTCGCCCGTGATCATCCATTCAGATGCACGCCTCGATGCTGCGGTGCAGGCCGTCGCTGACGGGGCGTTCGCTCAGGCCGGGCAGAACTGTCTTGGCGTACAGCGTGTTTTCGTACATGAATCGGTCTATGACGCCTTTAGGGATGGACTCTGTGCCCACACGGAAACGCTAAAGGCCGGTCACTCCCTTGATCCGAGTGTCGATGTCTGCCAAATGATTCGCCTGGAAGAGGCGGACCGCGTGAAGTCCTGGATTGACGAGGCCGTGCGCGGTGGCGCACGCGTGCTGACGGGCGGTACTCAGACTGGATCCGTCATCGCGCCCACCGTGATGGAGGCCATTCCGGTCAGTGCTCGATTGGCCTGCGAAGAAGTATATGGCCCCGTCCTCGGGCTTTACCCGTACGCCACGCTCGAAGAGGCCGTGGGTCGTGCCAACGACGTCGACGTGGGCCTGCATGGAGCAGTGTTCACCGAAAACCTCCGTGACGCTTTTTATGTGGCGGAGCATCTGGAAGTCGGTGCCGTGATCATCAATGATTCGACGGACTACCGGCTCGACACCATGCCCTTTGGAGGGACCAAAAAGAGCGGAGTAGGGCGCGAAGGGGTGCGTTTTGCGGCCGAGGAGATGACCGAAACCCGAGTGGTCTGCTTCAATCTGTAGGACTTTCTGGATGCTGCCTATTTTTCGGAGAGAACGTCCAGAATCGTCTCACGGGCGACATTTCGCCCCGAAATGAAGATCACGACCGGCCCATCAGGCCGATTTGCCCCTTCCGGTCTATCTTTTTCTAGAAAATCATCGTTGAGGCACGCTGCAATCGGCACGGCCGAAGAGCCTTCGATCAATATCTGGTGGTGATCTATCATCCACCGCATCGCGTCCCTCAATTCGCTCTCCGAGACAAGCCGGATATCGTCGTACCGGTGCCTGAGTACTTCAAAGGTCTTGACGCCAAATCCCCCTTCCAGTCCAGACGCAAGCGTCTTGATTGCCGGCAGTTCGGTCACGGGCTTGCCGGCTTCGATTGACCGCAAAAATCCGGGTGAGTCCTCGTGCTGGCACAACACGATGCGGCATGACGGCTTTTCGTGTTTCATGAACGTCGCAAATCCAGCGGCGTGGCCTCCGCCCCCAACGGGCAAGACAAACGTGCTCGCATCCGGTACCTGCCGGTTTACTTCGACGGCTACCGTTCCCCCGTTGCCCGCCATTACATCGACATCATCGTAGGCGCTCAGGAAGGGCAGGCCCAGTCGTTCGGCTTCGCCGACAGCCCAGGATTCTGTCTCATCGTAACCCAAGAAGTTCGATTTTCGAACATCGGCGCCCATGTCCTGCATCGCCTGAAATTTGACCGGATCGACACTACTGGGTACAAATATTGTCGCGCGCATTCCCAGCTCCATCGCCGACCAGGCCACCCCTTTTCCATGGTTGCCCGCAGAACACGTTGCGACATGATGGACGCCATCTTCCTTCATCCGTGACATCGCGTAAAGCGCACCTCTAGCCTTGAAACTGCCCGTTACCTGCAGGTTTTCCAGCTTGAACCAGACCGGCACGCCTAGCTTTCGGCTCAATTCAAGGGAATGTTCTACAGGAGTTTCTCGAATTCGTCCCTTTAGAAACGTGGTAGCCGCCTGGATGTGATCGATGGTGAGCATGGACGCATAATACTGTACTCAGTTGGAAGCCCTGTTTTAGTTAGAAGATGGACGTTTGCTATCTTCAGCCCAGCCCAGCCCCCAACTTGACCCCTCCCTTCGCGTGAGTCCCAGAGAAACCCTGACATTACACGAATCGCAGTTTCGACAGCATCCGTGCTCTCCCGTTGCTGCTCGAGTCGGAAGGCTGAAACAGTTGAAAGCTGCATTGCTCGAGCGGGAAGATGAGATTCGCGCTGCGCTCTGGACTGATTTCAAGAAGCCCGGTCCGGAAGTTGATCTGACCGAGATCACCGCGACGCTCATCGAGCTCAATCACGCGATCCGACATCTGAAACGGTGGACGAAGCCCAGAAGGAAAAAAACACCCACCTACCTCATAGGGACCACGACCGATGTTGCGTACTTCCCGAAGGGCCCCAGCCTGATCATTGCGCCATGGAATTACGCAATTCTGCTGACGTTGGGTCCGGTTGTGCACGCCACGGCTGCAGGATGTCCGTTCGTGATCAAGCCATCTGAAAACACGCCTCGGGCGAGCGAATTGCTCAAGGAGCTCATAGAGTCCGTATATCCACCCGAAGAAGCAGCTGTGTTCCTCGGAGGAACGGAGGTGGCCACTGAACTGCTGGACCTGCCTTTTCGGCACATTCACTTCACGGGCAATCCTCGAGTCGGCAAAATCGTCATGGTTGCGGGCGCCAAACATCTCTCCTCGGTTACGCTCGAACTAGGCGGCAAATCGCCCGCTTACGTAGATGCCTCGGCCGATCTGGTTGAGTCCGCGAGGGCAATCTGTTTCGGAAAGTTTTCCAATTCAGGGCAGACGTGCATTGCACCGGACTATGTGCTGGTGGATGAGAGTGTCCAAGATGAGCTGATTGAAAACATCAAAGTCGAACTGTCCCGTGCGTATGGATCCGAAGATGTCGGGGAGAAGGTATCGCGGATCATCGCGGACAAACATTTTGAGCGGCAACGTGAGATGCTCGATGAAGCGCTCACTGGTGGTGCAACGATCATCGTCGGGGGCGAACTGGACGCTGCTTCGCGCCTGGTCCCTCCTACGGTACTGAAAGGAGTGCCCCCCGAGGCGAAGTTATTGACCGAAGAAATTTTCGGCCCCATCCTGCCCATCCTGCCGGTCGCTTCGATGGAAGAAGCACTCGAGGAAATTCTATCGAGACCTCCTCCGCTTTCGACTTACGTGTTTTCGCGGAATAAGGACGTCGCCAGGACGTTCTCTTCCTCCGTCCGGACAGGAGCCGTCTGCGTAAATGCCACGCTTCTGCAGTTTGTACAGCCATTCGGTCCGTTTGGCGGCGAAGGCAACTCAGGTATTGGTCGCTCTCACGGGGAGGCCGGGTTCAAGGCGTTTTCCAATGGGCAGGTTTTGCTGCGCCGCCGGTGGGGATCATGGCTTCTGAGACCACTTCATCCTCCGTATGGAAGTCAGACTTCGCTGCTGAACCGGGTATTTCGCTGGCTTACCTGAGGGTTGCCCGGCCAGGGGTGGCTCGAGACGCCGTCGGATCTGAAGATCTTGCTTAGCGAGGCCCCATCCGGACGCCCCCGTCGAGACGGATGACCTCTCCATTCAGCTTCACGTTTTCTAGAATGTGCTGGACTAGAAAGGCGAAGTCGGATGCTTTCCCGAGGCGCTTGGGGAATGGTATCTGGCTGATGAGTGATTCCTGGACCTCATCGGGCATGCCGGCGACCATGGGTGTTTCAAAGATGCCCGGCGCAATCGTCATGCAGCGGATTCCGTTGCGAGACAGGTCCCTCGCAATAGGGAGGGTCATTCCGACAACCCCGCCCTTGGATGCCGAATATGCGGCCTGGCCCATCTGTCCCTCATAGGCAGCCACCGAGGCCGTGTTGATCAAAACGCCGCGCTCACCCTCTTCAGTGGGCTCGTTCTCTGACATGGCCGCGGCGGCGAGTCGGATCACGTTGAAGGTCCCAATCAGATTTACGGTGATCACGCGTGTGAATCCCTCGAGGTCATGCGCGCCGCCGCGGCCAACGGTTTTGCGCGCGATCAGAATTCCGGCGCAGTTGATGGCCCCTTCCAGGGAGCCAAACTGATCGCGCGCGGTATCGATTGCCCGTTGGACGCTTTCTTCGCTCGTCACATCGGTCTCCACGAAAACGGCTCGTTCACCTAATTCAGCCGCCTTTGCGCTTCCCATCTCCTCATTGACGTCCGCGATAATTACGTTTGCGCCCAGTTCAACCAGCCGCTCTGCCGTGCCCGCTCCCAGTCCCGAGCTTCCCCCCGTTACAATGAATGTGTTACCCTGAACCTGCATAATGGATGACGTGGATATTTTATCTGTGAAAAGCGTTCTCCCAAATCTACACTGAACTGAATTGAAGGGCTGACGAAATCGGCCTACCCAAAGAATGGCTTACGCGATCAAAGAAATGTATTGCACGCTGCAGGGCGAGGGCTATCACACCGGCCGCACGGCGCTCTTTCTTCGTTTTGCCGGATGCAATCTCTGGACCGGGCGCGAGCAGGATCGCTCGGCGGCGGTATGTTCGTTCTGCGATACCGAATTTGTAGGCACGGATGGACCGGGAGGGGGGAAATTCAAGACTGCCTTCGATCTCGCCGAACGGGTAGGGGGCCTATGGAAAGAGGAAATTGGCGCCGGACACCCCTTCGTGGTGTGCACGGGCGGAGAGCCACTGCTGCAGCTCGACGTTACGCTCATCGACGCCCTTCACGATCAAGAGTGCGAAATTGCTGTGGAAACCAACGGGACTATCTCCGCGCCTTCGGGAATCGATTGGATCTGCGTTTCGCCCAAAAAAGATGCACCAGTAGTGCAGCGAAGTGGCAATGAGCTCAAGTTGGTGTGGTTTCAGCCTGAAGCCCGGCCTGAGCGATTTGAGAACCTCGAATTCGACCATTTCTTCCTGCAACCGATGGATGGCGCCGACATCGATCGCTTTACCAAAGAAGCTGTCGATTACTGTCGAAACAATCCAAAATGGAGGCTCAGCCTGCAAACGCACAAGATATTGGGAATTCCCTGATCGCCGAATCCACCCGCTGTTCGTAACTAACCCTAAGTCAGCTCCGTACGACGGAGGACGAAATTTCATGCTCCTTTACGCCGCACGGCTCCTTCCGGGGCCGCTGCGCTTTCATCATGACTGAACTGCTCTCCGTCCTGACACCCACAGATTATCGGTTTCTGACCGAAATCATGGAAAGTCCCGTAAATCAGAACGAAGACAGCCAGTTTGATGACTTGGTCACGCTGCTGGAGGAAGAGGATTCTGCCGAAAATCGGGAGACCGTTGAGGCGGCTTTCGAATCTTCAATCCGTTATCTCGGAAGTTCGGAGATTATGTATGTCTTTCGCTCCCTCTCGGGATCTGACAGTGGTGTGACATTCCAGGAAATCGTTCGAGACGTGGCTCGTACCCTCGATCTGGATACTCCCCTTCTGGGGTCAGATCGTGAAATGGTCGAAAAACTTGCGACCGATTACGCGACAAAACAGTTCGCCAATCTGAGCCCGGAAGAGCAGCAGAAGATGCTCGAAGACCTGGGAGTCGAAAGAGAAAAAGCCGCTGCGTTCATCAAGCGTTCGGCTGGCGTATTCGCGCTACCCATGCTGATCGAGGCATTTAACTATGTAATCGTTCAGGGACTCATCAAGACGATCATCTTCGGGACGATCGGTAAGATTATTGGATCTCAGCTGGCCGCGAAACTGTTCGCCTTTCTCTTTGCTCGTATGCCATGGTGGGTCTCTTGGATAGGACCTGCTGCCTGGACACTGTCAATCGGCTGGACCACGATAGATCTTCAAGGACCCGCCAAGAGAAAAACGATCCCTGTGATTCTTTATCTGGGGCTATGCTCTCTCAGGCAACGGACTTCCAAGCCAGAAACCGAATCGGCCTGAAGCCGCCGAATCCCCTGAGTGGCCTGAGCCCGCCAAATCCGCTGAACACCCCGGCCCGCAGATCTCCTGAAGAACATTCTATAGGATGACACCCGCATTTCAGTCGGGATTGAATTCGAGATACACCCCCTGAATCAACCGGGTCGCCGCTTCTTCGGGAAGGTCTACGATATCAGCTGCAGAAACAGGCGAAGCTCCGGCAGTATCGACGTAGACCGTACTGAGGTCCAGTCGCCGTTGAAAAAAGGATTCCGTCAGCGAAAACGTCTGAATCTTGGGTGTTGGAATCAGCCATACGTGTTTTCTGAACACTCCCTTGCGCACCGCCAACTCGCCCATGCTCACACTATACCCCATATTTCGATAACGGAATATTGCCAGGAGCACGATGAGAGGTAGCAGTGCCACCCCCCAGATGATCCCCTGCCACCACCACCAGACACTGGCGATGACCACTCCGAGGGCTACGGCGTTCCGAATAATGAATCGGCGCACGGTGAGTCTTGAAACGGGCTGCCACTCGCTGGGCACGGTCATCCCTCCGAGAGACGAGATTATGCCTTCAACTTCTTCCATCGTGGCCAGAGGAGCCGCCACCTGGAAGCCCTTCTGTTTCAGATCAATTCCCATCGTCTGAAGCTCCAATCGGTACCACCCGAATCGCTTCATCAGTGGATTCGTGCGGATGATGTAGGCCTGAATTCGCCTCAATGGAATGGTGCCCTCGGACAGCGTCATCAGCCCATGCTCGCGGTGCAGCTTGTCGCCCAGGAGGCGGACCCGGAAGCGGTGATAGCGATTCACCGTCACGGCGATTCCCGACAGCCAGCCAAGGCTCACCGCGCCTCCAACCACCAGAATTCCGGCAATCCACGGTGAGGCTTCGATGATCGCAGACCACTCCTCAAAATTATCTCCGGCGAGCCAGGCAAAAACAACGGTCGGATCGGGATCGACGTACTGCATCAACGAGAAAAATCCAGCCATATATAGCCAGGAAAATCGAAAAACTCCTGCAAGAACGACCCGTTTTGGACTCATCGAAAACAGAGCATCCAGATCGGCATCAACCGTGGATGCATCTTGCCCCAGGGGCTCATCCAAGGACGAGAGCACAGAATTTTGAGTATCAGAGCCCGAAAATTCCTGCTGCATCTCGCGAACTACTGCCCTTATTTCCCGCGCTTCTTCGAGCGAAACGTATTCCAGGACTCCCTCTGCAGATGCGCTGCCCGCCGTGTAGACAGCTACCTTCGCCGTACGCATCATACGCTGCATCGGCCCCTGTTCGATCTCAATATTCTGGATCCGCTCGATTGGAATATTGCGCTTCCTGCGCGTTAGAACGCCGGAATGGATGATGAGCTCGCTGGGCGTAATCCAGTAGCGGAACCGGACGTAATACAGCACGATCCAGGGTAGAACCGCAACGGCGTATGCAAAAGCGAATGCCATGTTGAACCAAGCCGTCGACTCGGAGCCGCGAAGGACGGGAAGCAGAATGAAAATGAGACCGGGCAGGCTCACGATCATTCGCTGGACCAGCGTGAGGGGATGGAGCCGCCGAGCTTCGTTGGAGGGCTTCATCAGAGGGCTTCGTCAGTGATAAACTCTTTCATCTCGTCACGGAGCCTCTCGGCTACCTCCAGGCTCAAGCCCGGCAGGATGACATCACTGGATCGGGTGCCCGCCGTATGAATGATCAGCTTCGCCACGTCATATTCCCTTTCAAACAGATCCTGGGAAACGTCCAGGTGCTGAATGCGCCTCAGTGGAATGATTGTGTGCACCCGGTTGAAGATGCCTCGCACCAATAGCAGCTCCTGAGCGCGAAGATCGTAGCCCCAGTACTTGTACCGCAGGCGGGGAATCCAGAAGGATAAGGCGAGCGTGACACCGAGCGTGAGGAGCGGATAGACGCCGAAAGGAACCGCACGATCGGACTCAAAGAAGTTCATGATGTCAAAGACGAGGACACCAATTGCCAGAATTGCCGAGAATAAACCCGTTTTTATCGTCCACACGCGCACAATGGACCGATCGAGCGACTCGAGGCCCTCGAACGATGCGCGGTTGGGCGGCTCGGCATTAATGTCTGTTGGAATTTCCATCTAATGGGTTGGCCGGCCGCATGGCGGCCGGCCAACGGTCAGTGCGTTCAGGAAGCCTGGAATTTGAAGACCATCGCCGCCACTACGCCGCCACCAAACGGGCCTACGAGATAAATCCATATGTCCGAGAATGAGCCACTACCCATACCTGCATCAATGATGGTCGATCCAATGGCGACGGCCGGGTTGAACGCCGCACCAGAAACATTTCCGACAGCAAACGCTCCCGCCATCACGGTGAATCCGATTGCCAGACCGTAGTACGAATTGCCTTCCGTCGCATCGGATGTGGCGACATTCAAGATCACCAGAACGAGTGCGAAGGAGAACAGAAACTCCGCCAACAAAGCTTGCATACTGGTGTGTCCTGCGCCGACTCCTGGAGAAAAGGTGTCGCCTCCCAGAATATACATGGAAGCCATTGCCGCCAGCGCCGCTCCCACGACCTGAACTACCATGTACCGGATGGCTTCCGAACTTTCAATCTCTCCGCGCATCATGACGCCCAGCGTTACAGCCGGATTGTAGTGTGCACCCGAGATGTGCCCTCCCATGTAGACCATGACCATAAGGACGCTGCCTATCGCAAGGGGAGCCAGTGAGGAACCCGATCCTACGGCCAGGCCAATAGTCAGGACGAGAAAAAACGTTCCAATCAGCTCCGTGACGAGTTTGTTCATTGTGCGCGTTACCGTGAGTGGATGGGTGGAAGAAGGGGTTCGATAAAGTATAAGCGAATTGCCGGATGTGGGCAACAATCTTTGCGGCACCAGGTGCGATCTGTTCGCCCCATCTCTTTGGTGCCCTTATAGTTACTTGTCAATAAGGTCTGAATACGAAATTTCGATCAGATCCTGCTCGGAGATCTCAAAAAGCTCCATGAAAAAGCGGCATTGCTTCGTTAACTCAATTTCATCGCGAGATCCATCCGAATCAATAGCCTCGATTTCAAGAAACAGCCCCAACCCATCTACATCGTCCAGGTGAATCTTCACGTTCCCATCGAACCAGATTTCCCGACGCTTCGAGACGACGACTTTGACTCCTAGTGATGCTGCCAGAACTTCTTTGAGATCCGGATCGGGGTTGACCCGGTAGAGGAGCACTTCCGATTTCTTCGGGCCCGCCATATTCGTGCGCCGATAGAAAATCAGTGTGTTTTCGATGTTGCCTTCTCGAAGCTTGAGACGACCCTCGGGCACATTGAAATAAGTGTCCGTCTGACGGTCTTCGCCAATCCTGTGGGCCTTGCGCTCCTTGAGAATTCGGCGGACGAAACGATGACCCGATGCCCGGGCCTTGATCTCAACATTCAGTCGAGCGCCCCCACCTTCGGGAATATCCAAAGCCCCTTCGTCCCTGGTATGCGAAAATTGTTCTACTGTCTCGATAGCTCTTCGCGGACGATCCTCCGAATGACTTCGGTATTGCGCCATTGACTGACCTTACGACCGTTGATGTACAGAGTCGGTGTTGAATTTACCTGTGCATCCCGGCCCTTTTCCAGGTCCGAGAGGACACGGTCGTGAACATCCGCTCGGTTCACACATTCCGCGAACGCGCCCACATCCCATCCAAGATCTCCTGCAATGCGTGCTATCAACTGCGGCCCGAGAATTCCCTGGTTGCGGAATAATTCGTCATGAAACGACCAAAAATCTCCGAATTCTTGTGCGCAGACGCCCGCTTTGGCCGCATTTCCGGCCTGAGCGTGTATTTGCCTCGGCATACTGATGTTTATGGATTGATCCAAGGGGTAATTCATAAATATGAATTTGACATCATCCCGGAATTCAAATAGCGTCGGACGAAGGTGAAACGCTGACTGCCCGCATGCCGGACACTGAAAATCGGCAAATTCCACCACCGTGAGTTCGGCCTCAGGATTGCCCCACACAGAGGCATTCGGATCGGTTTTCACGTTAATCGGTACCTGCCGAAAATGTCCGTTCACGGCCAGGTCGTGATCAAAACCACTGGTGCCCGTTATGTCCCGTTGCTGGTTGAGGCCGACCGCGTATCCGATTCCGAAAACCACGGCGATTATGCCCCCGGTCTTCACGAATTTTGGTGAATACCCCAATGCCTCCGCTTTTCCACGGACTGCGTCCACGTACGTTCTAAGAAACGCGACCCAACCGCCCAGACCGAATCCGAGCCCTTTCCCGAGCGAAAATGCGACACCAAAATTCGCCACATACATACCAACACAAACGATGCACAGAACACCCAGATCGTATAACTGATAGGCTTTAAGAAAAGTGAAGAGGACTGCGCCAATTGCAAGCACAAACGAGATCGCGATATAGGGTGCAGAGCTCCGGCTGTTAGCTGATGTTGCCCCTAAAAGCGCCGAGAGGCCTGCAATGACGTAGAAGAGAAAACCGAACCACGCGACGGGTACACCGAACAATTTTGCGTAGCTCGACGCATTCGCCAGATCACAGTTGATCCACTCATTCAGCGTGCATCCACTCGCTTCAACCAGTCCCTGGCTTTCGATGTTGAACGTCAGGTTCGTGGCGTAATAGGCTAATGCGGCTCCCAAAGCCGCAAAAGCCACGGTTACCCACAACATTTTTTGATTCAGAACGGGTTGCGATGCTCTTGCGCCCCGTTCTTTGCGTGGTTTCGATTTGGACATGATTCAGAGTGTGAGCGGAGAAAGGAAAAGTTGGGATGGTCAGACAGATTCTACCGAACGCCGCATGAAGCTCGCGGATTCCGGACACAGACAACGAAATTCTTCGGAGGCTCGAAGGGCGGCAGGAGCTTCTGTCCTCGGAATCAACTCAAAGCCCAGCCGGGTGAAAAACGATTCTGCGGTTTCCGTCAGCAGGTACAGATCTCGATTTTCCGAGGCGATAAGGGCAGACGCGATCTGTTTGCCCAGCCCCAGGCCCTGGTTGGCCGGATCGACAACAATGCTGCGGAGCAAGCCATCCTCGCCGTGCCGTTCAACAACGCCCGCTGCGACGACCAGGCCACGGTCTCGAATTACCAGGAAGGAGTCCAGAACTTCTGCGACACCCGCCGTTGGAAGATCTGCTTCCGATAGAAGAGAAACGATGCGATCCAGATCGGCAGCCCTGGCGCCAGCGGTATCGAGCATTTTCGTCACCAACTGATTTTCGCAGACTGCAGGGTAGGCGGATTTTCTTCCTGGCCGGGTTCGGTCCACAGCATCAGCACGTCGTCCCCCGCACGCTCCATTCGAGGATAGCCAGCCGCTCGACCCATGGACGAGCTGGATACGCGGATCTGATCTTGCATGGTTCCGTCCTTGTGAACGGTCCGGAGCAGAATTCCAGACTGTTCTGGACCTCCTCCTTCCATCCAGGCGATGATTAGTTCGTCTTTAGAGCGCATACGGACCGAGACGCGACCCGTTGGTCTACCGAGATCGATGCGGACAGGCTCCGTGAACGATTCGCCTCCCGATTCCGAGAATGAAACCAGGACGGTCGGCTCATTTCCTGCCATGGTGAACCAGCCAACGCCGAGCGTTCCGTCCAGATAATCGGATGAAGGACCGTTTACAGGGCACGCTTCGATCATCCAGCCGTCCTCGTGCAGAGGCTTCGGATCCCGCCAGGAGCCATTTTCATAGCGGGCGACGGCAATGTCTCTCATTTCTCCCTCTGATCGATCTCTGTAAAACGCCACGAATTCCGACCCTCCGGTCCTGACCATGGTCGTCGGACAACAATCGCACGCACGGCTGTCCAGATTCCATTCTGTGCCCAGCGTTCCATCGCCCGAAACGAATCGCGCGTGCACAGACATTTCGTTTTCGCCCGTTGCGTAACGATTTCCATCCAACCACGCGGTCATGAATCCATCTGCCGCTGGTACGATAGTCACGAAGCCATGCTCCGATGGCGAACGATCATCGTGCAGCCACGCTTCCTCACTCCAGGAATCGCCATCATCTGTAGATAGTACATATCGAACCCCGTACGCATACCGAGTATCCCCGAGTCTCTCGAGCCAGTGCGCCATCATGGTGCCCGAGTCGGAGACGGCGAGAGACGGAACGTCTGCCCAGTTGACGAACCAGTCGTCCCCGCGGGCTATTTCTGATTTGGGTGACCATGAGCCATCTTCGTATCGCGAAAAATACATCCGGGAGTCTTCTTCGAAGCGCTCAATCCACGACGCCAGGACCGCACCATCAGAGTCTCTGGTAAGATGGGGCTCTCCTGCTTTGCCATCGGTTGGAAACGAGATCCGCTCAACGCTGGGAGGCTGTACGGGTTGATCCGCGCTTCCGGTCGCCTGGGTGCATCCAATCAGTACGCTGGCGGATAGCGCAATAGTCAGGACTGAACGTGTGATTGTCGAGCTTCGATTCATCTTCCATACCCTCATCTTCCATACCCATTGTCTATTGCTGCCATGATGTCCGGAGGCGTCCATCCCGGCGGTTTCATCCACTTTCCGTCTTCGCGACGGTAACTTCCCTCACTGAATTTGCGAAGATTGGAGGCATCCACTTCCTGCAGAACGGGGTCGTCATCGATTCCGAACGAGATCAAGGTTCCGATGGTGACCACCGATATATCGGCGCATCCGTCTACGACTTCTTTTAAGTCCACTTCTCCCGGCGCGCTGTACTGCAGACCCTCTTCCCTCAACGGCGTACCCTCTATTTCAACGCTTACTCCAAGCGCGTCAACGGTTTCAAGGGCTTCTTCCAGGATCAGCTTGGCGCGCAGAATGCGTATTTTTTCATCTGGAATGGTGGCAATTTCGGGAGTGTCCTGGCCCACCTTCTGCATGAAGGTTTTGACGCGGTTATAGTGGGGTGTCGGCATGAAAAAGGATCGGTTTGGTCGGTTCGAGGGGATTTAGGATCGGCCGTGAAATCAACCGCGAAATTACCTGCTTGTTTCGACTTTTCCGAGGGGAGCGTTTGCCGATCCCGGCCATATGCGGGAGACCCCATACAGAACCCTGATCAAAATCCACACGCTGGTTACCAACCAGATTGAAGTCAGGCTCAGGCCAATGACGACGCCCACCAGATAGAGCAATCCCACACTGACGAGTGTCGCGACCGTCGTCACGTTTCGAAGGAATCGGAAATCTCCCGTTCCCCAGTGAATGCCGTCGGTACCGAAGGCCAGGGCGTTCAAGGGTTGAAACAAGAGGGCGACGAGCCACGGCTTCGAGAACGCCTCCCTCGCCGATTCAGGTACGAGAAGCGAAGCAATCGAATCTTCCCCGAAATACATCACGACCAACAGCAGGCATCCGAAGCCAAAAGAGAATTCAAGGATGGTCCTGGCCACTTTTCGGACCACTTTGACGCGCTGATCTCCAAAGAAAAAGCCGACAAGACTCTGACCCGCGATGGCGAACGCGTCAAGAAAAAGGGCCGTAAACAGCCAGAATTGGCGAATGGCCTGATGTGCGGCACCTGCATCGGCCCCGAGCCGGGTTGCTTCCCGCGTGGCAACCAGAAGAAACGCCGTGAGCATTCCGGTCCGGATGAACAGATCACCCCCGATCCGGAATATGCGAC
>Ga0208879_1000420_pt1 | contig 43663 bp, 27 predicted proteins | sample Knorr_S15_td_Bot_FD_185605 | JGI IMG/M metagenome (GOLD analysis project Ga0208879, IMG submission 185605) | Marine microbial communities from Southern Atlantic Ocean transect - Knorr_S15_td_Bottom_ad_5009_LV_A (SPAdes) (version 2) | ecosystem: Environmental > Aquatic > Marine > Oceanic | place... | reverse complement strand
GCGGCATCAGCACCCCGGAGTCGAGCCGCAGCGGCGCGCGGAACAGCGGCTTGCCGCTCATGAGCATCGCCCGGCTCGGCAGACAGGTGGCGCCGGTCATCGAGCCTTGGATGTACGCCTGGTTGAAAACGAAGCCGCTGTTGATGATGCGATCCATGTTGGGCGTCTTGATGTCCGGGTTGCCCAGCGCGCTGAAGGCGTCCGGCCGCTGGTCGTCGGTGAAGATGAATAAAACGTTCGGCCGCTTGGCCGCCGCCGCGCTTGGCCAAGCGATCGCGCCGATCAGCGCAACAAGGAGAGTCAGTGTTCGTGTTGTCATGTCAGGTGAATTTAAAAGACGGCCAAGGCCGGAAAAAGTTACAGAAAAACCCCACTCACCGCTTGGCCAAGCGCGGGCGTTATTTCCGGCGCTTGGCTTGAGTGGTGATGTACGGCGGCTTGTCGAAGGTGGAACCGTCGCCGAGGACGCGCGGGTCGCGGGCTTTCTTCAAGCGCCCCATCAACTGCCTGTTCAGTTTCGTCTTGATGGAGGCAAATTTTTCGTCGCCGGCCACGTTGTTGACTTGGTCGGGGTCATCGGCGAGCACGTACAACTCTTCGCGCGGGCGTTTGGCGAAAGCGTAGTCGTAGTGCCACTCCCATTTCTCGTCGTTGCGCCGCTCGATGAGCCACGCCTTGGTCGGGCTGGCGTCGAGGTCGCCATAGGTGACGAAGGTGTTGTTCTCGAGCGTCTTGAAATCCGGCGCGCTGTCGGCGGTGATGTTGTACGGGTTGCCCATCGGCCAGCGATCCGGCGCGAAGTTGATGATATACAAAAAGTCCGCCGTGCGGAGAGCGCGCTGCGGATAGGGCAACTGCCCGTCCCGAGCCCGGCCAACGTGACGCTCGCGGCCGGTGATCACCCAGTTGCGTTTCTTTTCGACGAGTCCCTGCTTCTTCGAGTTGAGCACCGGCACGAGGCTTTTGCCGGTCATCACTTCGGGGCGCTTGACGCCGCCGATCTCGAGAAAAGTCGGCGCCAAGTCCATGAGATTGACAAAGTCATCGACGACGCGGCCGCCGGGGTGGCCGGGCCACCAAATGGCCAGCGGCACCTGCACGCCGAAGTCGTACAGGTTGCATTTGCCGCCGGGGAAACCGGGCGCGCCGTGGTCGCCGCTGACCACGACCACCGTGTTGTCCAGCTCGCCCAGCGCCTCAAGCCGCTCGAGGATCAGGCCCAGCGCGGTGTCGAACGCCTGCACCTCGCCGAGGTAATCGGCAAAATCCTGCCGCACCTCGTGCACGTCCGGCAGAAACTTCGGCAGCCTGCCCTTGAGATCGTCCGGGTCGATGCCCCACAAGGCCTTGCCGGAGCCTTTCGTCCACTTGCGATGCACGAGCGTCGGGCCGAACCAGTAGCAGAACGGCTCGCCCCCATTGCGGTCATCGAGGAACGAGTTGAAGTTGCCCGTCACCTCGTCGTAAAGCATCTGCTTGGCGTCCTGCAACGGCATGCCGGCGGCCACGCGCTTGGTGGTCGTTTGCGAAAAACCGTTGAACCTCCCGCCGCTTTTCTCGTAGCCATGTTTGCCCGCGCCGTAAGGCGCATCCCTCGGCGTGCCGGGGCTCCAGACCTTGTACGTCTCGCCGATGTGATAGCCGGAGTCGCGCAGCATCAGCGGGTACGACGGGATGGCAGCGTCCCACTTGGCCCCCTGCAAAATCGCGCCCATGCCGGTGCGGAAAAAATATTGGCCGGAGAGCAGCGAACTGCGGCACGGCGTGCACGACGGCGCGGTGACGAAGGCGTGCTTGAACAACACCCCGTTGTCAGCGATGCGGTCGAACGTCGGCGTCTTGACGACGGTGTTCGCGCTGGGACGGCCCTCGACCTTGGCGTAGGCGCTGGCGTACTTGCCCCAGTCGTCGGCGAACGCGAACAGGATGTTCGGCCGCTTCTCCTTGGCCAAGCCGGCCAACGGCAGCAGCACAGTCAGGGCAAAAAACAGGATGCGTTTTTTCATGATGATAATCGGCCGACGATTGTGGCCAAGCGCTTGGCCAAGGCAAGCCTCTTGTCGGTGAGCAGTCAGCGGTGAGCAGTGAGTAGTTTCCGCCCACCGCTGACTGCTCACCGCTCACCGCTCACAAATGCCCGATGTTTCGCGAACGGTTTGCTGAGGGACTTGGAGAGGTCGTCCTGCAGGGCCTGCACTTCGCGGTACACGGCGACGTTGTCGGCATTCGGCTCGGCGGTTTCGCGTGTGTTCAGTTTCACAAAGCGATCGGTGATCTCCTCGATGCTCACCTTGTCGCCCTGATGATTTCGGAGGCTCCACAGCGCCTGCAGCGCCGCTCCGTACGCCGCGCCCTCGCCGACCTTGAGCGTGACGACTTGGGCGTTGAAAACGTCGGCCATGATTTGCCGCCAAAGTTTGGAGTTCGCCCCGCCGCCGGTGGCGCGGATCTGCGTCGGCTTGACACCGAGTTTCTCGAGTCGGCGCAGGCCGTAGTTCATGCCAAGCGTGACGCCTTCCATCGTCGCACGCGCAAAATGTTTCCCGGTGAACGTCCCGGCGCGGACGCCGAAATAAACGCCGGTTCCGTCCGGCACGTTGGGCGTGCGCTCGCCCTCGAGGTACGGGAGCAGCAGCAAGCCGTCGGAGCCAGCCGGAGCCTTGCGCGCGGCGGCCTCGTACTGGGCGTGCGTCCACTTGAAATCCTTCCGGATCAACTCGGTCGCCACGGTGACGTTCATCGTGCAGAGCAACGGCAGCCAGCGGTTGGTCGAGTCGCAGAACGCGGCGATCTCGCCCTTGGAATCGATCACCGGTTTGCCGGCGCAGGCGTAGATTGTGCCGCTCGTCCCGAAGCTGGCCGTGACCACTCCCGGGCGGGTGTTGCCAGTGCCGATCGCGCCCATCATGTTATCGCCGCCACCGGCGCTGACGAGCACGTCGGTGCTTAGGCCAAGCCGCTTGGCCGTGGCGGCGCGCAGCGTGCCGGCCGGTTGATCGCTGGAAATGAGTTTCGGCAGCTTGGCCTCCAAGCCGGTGTCGATCGCCTTGAGCGTTTTCCGCGACCACTTGCGGGTGCGGACGTTAAGCAACGCGGTGCCGCTGGCGTCGCCGTACTCCATGACTGCGTTGCCGGTGAGCCAGAAATTCAAATAATCGTGTGGCAACAAAACCGTGGCCAAGCGCCTGAAGTTTTTCGGCTCATGTTTCTTGAGCCAAAGAATTTTACCGGCGGTGAAGCCGGGGAGCACCGCGTTGCCGAGTTCCTTGATGGAGCCCTTGAGGCCGCCGAGCTTGGCCATAATCTCGTCGCACTCGGCGGCGGTGGAGGTGTCGCACCACAGCTTGGCCGGGCGGATGACGGCGCCTTTTTTATCAAGCGGCACGAAGCCGTGCTGCTGGCCGCTGACACCGATCGCGCGCACCTCGCCGGCGGTGGCCTTGGCCTGCTTGAGGGCAGCACGGATGCCCGCTTGGATGGCGTCGATCCAGTCGGCGGGGTGCTGTTCCTTTGCACCGGCGGGCAGGCCGTTGATCAGGCGGTGTGCCTTTGCGCCTTCGCCGAGGACTTTGCCGTTGTTGGCGTCCACCACCAACGCCTTGGTGGACTGCGTGCCGCTATCGATGCCGATGATTAATTCCCTCATGCTGCCGCGAGTAATTGCGGCGGAGAGGATACCACGCCGAGGCGTTGGAGCCAATAAGGAAGGGTCGCAGACTTAATCCTGCTGGGCGGTTTCGATTTCGTCGTTGAGGGCGGCGAGGTCGAGGAAGAGTTTCTCGAGGTCGCTGTAGTAGGTTTCAGCGTCGAGGGTTTTCTTGAGCGAACGCAGCGTCTCGATTTTCGCCTCGGCGGCGAGCCTCTTTTTGCGGAGCGGCGCGGGGATGTCTTTTTCCGCCGGGGGAATCACCGGGAAAACCAGGCGCGACAACTTGCCGTCGGCGCTGCTTTTGCCTTTGGCCTTCTTCTGCGTGCGCACGCCCCGGAACCAGTCGGCTGGTGTGCCCATGCCGTCACCGTTGTCGTCGAGCAGTGCGTTCTCGGAAACCAAGCGATCGTTTTCGCGATAGAATTCACCGGCCTGACGTGAGGCGATGAGAAACGCCTCGAGCACCGACACCGCGCCGTCCTTGTCGAGGTCGGCCTCCGCGTGGCCAAGCGCGGCCGCCATGTAGCCGCCGAACCGGCAGAAGTTTTGCTCGTAGCCGCTCTTGGTCGCGGTGGCGACGACGCGGTTCGGACCGGAAAGTGACCGGATGAACGGCGCGCTGCAGGAGCTGGTGTTGATGAACACGAGCGGCCCGCGATGCGGCTTGAGCCAATGCTGAAATTCCGTGTCCGAGATGTCGTTGCCGACAAGGTTGAACTTGGCCGCCTTGCCGTCGAACGTGCCGTGGCCAACGAGCAGAATCCAAATTTCACCGTCCGAATTCTCGACCCATTTTTTCAGCGTCAACTCGACGGTCTTTCGCGCGCCGGTGTTTTCCGGCTGGTTGCTGATGAGCACCAACTCGGCGGCGTTGCCGTCGAACGCCTTGGCCAGGTCCGCCGCCCACTCGGCGAACAGCTCGGTGTATTCCTCCTCGCCGCCGGCACCCGTGATGACCATCACACGACGCTCCTTGGCCTCGTTAAAAACAGCGACCTCCGCGGCCGGCTTGGCCAGGGGCAACAGCAGCAGGCTCAGCAAAAAAAATCTCATGGCAGCCAGTGCCTTCTTCGCAGCCACCACTCGGTGACGAGCAACAGCAGCGCGGCGGCGAACATCCACGGCAAATGCCACAGCGGGGTTAGGAACGATTCCATCACGGGCGATTGTTTCGTCGGCAACTCTTTCGCCCATTTGGCCAGGTCGCTGACAGCGAGCACGCGGCCGCCGGTGCGCTTGGCCAAGTCCCGCATCAGCGCGACGTTGGGCTGCAGCGAGCGGAACTCGTCCGCCGCCGGGTTGCTGGCCCAGCCAGTCTCTACGTCGCCGATCACCTTGCCGTCCTCGTCGCGCACCTTGGCACGCGCCACGTAGCCGCCCTCCTCGCGCGGGTTGTAAGTCGACCAGAACGTTCCGGTCTCGGTGCTGTCCGTCTCGACCGACAAGTCGATGGCCTTCGATTCGTCGCCGGCCGGCAGCACACTCAATGCGACGTTGGCAAAGCCAAGCGGCTTGAATTCCTCGTCGCGCGCGCGGACGATCAGTTTCCGGCCCGCGCCAGAGTCGGCCTCGGTGGTGAGTTGCACGCGGTTGGGCACGTCGGCGACGAGCCAGCGGATCATCTGCCGCCATGCGCGGGGGAGGTCTTCGCGCTTGCCGTCGCCGGCCATCTGCCAGCGCCACATGTCGCCGATGAGCAGCGCCGCCGACTTTCCGTGGCCGTAGCGCTGGACGACAAGCGCCGGGAGTTCGCCTCCGTTCTCGTCGGTCACCGAGGCCATCACGCTGGCGCCAGGTTTAATCCGGTCGACCTGGTTGAGCACGCGAAACTTGGGCATCTTCTCGAGGCGATCCTCTTCGTCCGCCTCGGTCTTGCGAAGGCGCACCCACGGGCTGATCAGCCCCTCGCGGGTGAGGGCAAACTCGAGATTGTCCACCGGCGAAATCGGGCCGCGGCGCTCCAAATAAACCGGCAGCAGCTCGGCGATCGGGGTGTTTTCGTAGTTGCCCTGCGTGAACGATTCCTGGCCGCCGAGCATCATGAACCCGGCGCCGCGCTCTGAGACGTAGCGCCGAATCAACTCAAGCTGATGCGGCATGAAAAACGCCGACTCCAGATCATCAAGAATGATCGCGTGATAGCCGAACAACTCGGCAGCGCTCTTCGGGAAACCGTCCTTCAATTCGTCCTCGTCCCTGACGTTGAGCCGCTTGAGGATTGGCTTGTCGTAGCGTTCCCCTTCCTCGTCGCCCCTGAAACCCTTGAAAAGCGGATTGCTGCTTTCGCCCTCGCGGCCAAGAAAAACGAATTTCGGTTCGCGCTTGGCGATGCGAATCAGGCCCACGAGATCGACCTGCGGATCGTCTTCGAGTGCGCGCTTGAGAAACTTGTATTCCCAGTTGGGCCGGCCGGCGACGTAGAGGATTCGGTACGGCTCCCTACGCCGCTCGACCGCGACAATGCGGCGGTTGTTGGCCATCGTGGCCTCCTCTTCCTTGGCCTGGCCGTCTGGCCGTTCCCCTTGGCCAACCTCAACCGTATAAAACGAAACGCCAAGCGCCGGCGGCTTGACTTCAAACTTGATATTCATCGCCTGGCCAGCCGCAGTAAACTGGGTGTCGATCAGCGTGCCATCTGGGTCAAGCAATCGAACCTCGATTTGGTCAGCGGGAAAACCGGTCGCCGCGACAGTGCAGCGAATCGTCACCGGCGCGTCCTCGAATGTCGATGACGTCACCTGCACCGAGGTGATCGAGATGTCCTTGATGTCTGATTTATTGCCCATGACGACCGGATAAACCGGCGGCAGTGGGCCAAGGCCATCGTTGAGGCTCTCGAGGTCGGTGGCGTTGCCGTCGCTGAATATCAGGATGCCAGCGAGCGAGCGGCCGCTGAAACGCTGGCCAAGGTTGCGGGTCGCGCCGATGAGCGAACTGGCGCGGCCCTTGAAATCGAGCGAGTCAAAATCGTCGGTCGTCCACAGCCGCGTGTCGAATGTGTAGCGGCGGATCTGGAAATTCTCGTCGAGCGCCTCCTGCCAGTCGCCCGGCTCCGGCTTGAGCGCCTTGGCCAATTCCTCCGCGCGCGAGGTCGTGCTGCCGGCGTCGCGGATGGCCATGCCCTGGCTGTTGTCGGCCAGCACGGCGATGATGTTTGCCCCCGGTTTGGCCTTCTTCCGCACCCACTGCGGTTCGAGCAGGCAAAAGCAGAGCAGCGCGATGCCGAGCGTCTTGAGGGTGATGCCGGCGAGCTTGAGCCGCATCGGCAGGCGAGCGCGCCCGTAGCCCCACAACGACACGAGGATCACCAGCGCCGCCACCCCCAGTGCCACCGGCAACCAGTCGCGACTCAGGAAAACAATGGAACCGTATTCAGACATTGACTAAACGCACTGCCCTCCTTTGATTCCTCTGCGTTTAATTCCTGGTGTCATTCTTCTCTTTGCGACCGCCGAGGCGTTCGTAGTAGCGGCGGACGAGCTCGGAGTACTGCGCCGGCACGGGGTCGTGATCGACCGGAACGAGTTCGCGCTTGGGCTGGCGCAGTGAAAGCTCCTGCTCGAGTCGCTTGTTGATCTCGGTCATCGGGCGGAGGATCTGCATATCCACCAAGTCCCACTTGGGCGGCTTGCCGTTTTCCTTGTTTTCGCGGCGGATGTCGCGGGCACTCTGGCGCACCTCGGAAACTTGGTTGCGCAGCTCGGGAATCTCGATCACTTCCTCGACCTCGCGAAGACGGTCCTCCCAATCGCGGAAATCGAGACCGGTCAGCGGGCCGTCGAAATCGAGTTCGTCCAAATTCCAGAACAGGTCCGAGCCGCCGCTGCGGCCACCAGTGTCGCGGTTGCCGTCCGGGCGCCGGTTGGGTTGGTCGTTCGGGCCGCGCGGCTGGCCATCACGGCCTTGGGCTGGTTGTGGATTTTCCTGATCATCGGGACGCCGGCCCTGGCCTTGGCCGGGTTGGCTTTGCTGTTCTTCACCTGCTTGGCCTCTGCCTTGGCGTTGTTGATCCTCTTCCTGCTCCTCGTTAGGCTGGTTTTCGCCGTCCTGCCGGCGTTGGCCTTGGCCAAGCGGGTTTTGCTCGTCGCCTTGCTGTTCACGTTGGCGGCCGGGCTGTTGGCCTTGGCCTTCGTTCTGGGCTAGTTCCATCTCACGCTCAACCTCCTCGCGCAACTCGTCAAGCTGGGCGGCGGCGAAGCGCATGGCGTCCTCGTCGCTACCGATGATCTTCTCGGCAGCCTCCTCGACGGTGTCGCGCAACTCGGAAATGTTTCCGGTCAACTCCCGCTGGATGTCGCCGGTTTCGTTGAGCAAATTGTTGCGCATCAGCAGCGACAACTGGTCAAGTGACTCTTCCATGTTATCCTGCCTGGCGCGACGGACGCCATCTTCGAGTTTCTCAGAGAGGAGCTTCTCCGAATCCTCGGCCTCGCGGGAGACCTGCTCCATTTGCTGCAGCAAGTCCTCAAGTTGTCCCTTCTGCGACTCGGCCATGTCGAGCGCCTGCTTGAGCTCGCCCTCGTCGCTGAGGGAGCGGAAGGTTTTCTGCCGGTCCTCCTCAATGGCCTTGTTCAACTCACTTTGCGTGTTGTCGAGCTCGCGCGCGTCCTGGCGCATCTCGCGCATGGCATCGGCAAATTCATTGGCGGTCTGTTCCTTATAGTCCTCCTTGACCTCATCAAGGTTCCGGCTGGCGCGCGAGCCGGAGTTGGCGGCTTGCGAAAGCTGTTGTTGCTCAAGGTTGCGGGCGGTCTGTTCCATCTGCTCGCGGGCCTCCTCGAGTTGCTGGCGCGACTCGGCAAGCTCGTCGTCTTGGCTGCGGTCCATCCGCTGCTGAACCTCGTCGAGGTCGTCGATGAGGTTGCGCTGCTCGTCCTGAAGCCGCTTGAGTTCGCGCTCGATACGCTCGCGCTCGGCCTCGTCCCCGGCGTCGAGCAGGGCAATCTGCAGTTCCTGCAGGCGCTGGTTCAGATCCGACTGCCGCCGCGCGAGTTCCTTGAGGCGATTGAGCGTCTGCAACTGCTCAGCGCGCTCTCCCTGCTGCTGGGCCTGTTGTCTTTGCCGCTCGGCCTTGCTCTCCAGCTCGTAGTTGTTGCGACTGTCCTGCATCTCGAGTTGGTCAAGCTGGCGCTGGGCGCGGTTGCTGTTGCCACGGCCCTGCTGCTGCTGGCGCTGTTGGCGAGCCTGCTGCCGGGACACTCGAAACTCATTCTCGCGCAGTTTCTGCAAATGCTGCAGGGCAGTCTGCTCGTCGATGATCGCCTCTGAAAGTGCTTCGGCAATGGCCTCCCCCTCGGCGTCCCTGGACATGGCGAGGCTGTCGACCGCGGCCTGCATTGCCTCGTTGGCCTGATACGCCTGGCCGCCGGACTCGGAGTCCTGCAACAGCGCCGACGCCTGTTCGAGCATGCCGAGTAACTCGCCCTGCGAATCGAGAACGACCTGGATATCCTCGGCCAGTTTCTCGTCGGTGGCCTTGCGGCGCTTGATATTCCACGTGGCGCTGATGATGTCCTTCTGCGAATCGAGCAGGTTGGCGATGGACTGTTGCTGCTCGCCCCCCTGTTCACCGCCTTCGCCCTGCTGTTGCTGCTGGCGCATGCCCTCGGTGGCGGATCGGTTTTGGCGGAAGATTTCCTCGAACGGCCGCACCGTGGCGAAGAACAAATCGCTGAATCCCCGGCGCAACTCGCCATCCCGGTCACGGTCGTCGGCCCACAGGAAATAACTCACCACCTGCCCCACCTCGACGCCCAAATCCTCCATCCGAAGCACGTGTGCGACGGCGAGCTTGTTGGTGGACAAGCCGTCGGCGGCGAGGGAAACATACTGCGGTTCCTCGCCGGCCAGTTGGTAGCCGATGCCGGCATCGGCCAGCCCAAAGTCGTCGCGCGCCACGCCCTGCAGCCGCATCTCCTCGATGGCCGACACCTCGGTATCACCCGCGGGCGCCTCAAACTTCAGCGCCGGGGCGGCGTTCTCGAGCACGTTGAAAACATACAGGGACGGGAAGCGGTTCGTGCGCTCGTCGGCATCCTCAAGGTGCAACTCGTAACGGAACTCGCCCGGTTCGCTGAAGTCGCGCAGTAGCTGGAACCGCGGGCTGCCATCGGCGAGTTGCTGCAGCGGAATGTCTTCGCCCCCGCCGTCGCGGGCCTTGAGCACCGCCGACGTGAGCGGCTTGTTGAATTGAAAACCGAACGTCAAGCCGGTGCCCTCGACGGCGGTGAGGCGGCGTGTGTTGTTGATGACCTTGTCGTCGCGGCCGGTGAACTCGGGGTAGTCGAGCCTGGCCTGCGACGACTTGAGTGCGGGGTACTCGAACACCGACAGCCGGTACAGCTCCCCCTGTTGCCCGTCGTAAACCACGCTGTACACGGCGTTCGACTGCACGTTGGACAGGCGGTAGCTGTAAGTCGGGTCGTCGAGGTTTTGCACCATCGTCATCCAGCGCTTGGCCTGCCCCTGTTCCTTCACGGTCAGCTTCACGTCGGACCGAAAGTCGTCGAACTTGGCCGAGACGATCAGGCTCGTGCCACGCTCAATCGCGGTGTCACCCGGCTTCACCTCGACGCCACCCCTGGCCAGGCGCACCGCTGATTCGTCGCCGGTTCCCGGCAACTGAAACGCCGCCAGCGCAAACACAACCAGAGCGGTGGCATGGTAAACATGCGTCAGTGCCAGTCGGCCGTTGGCCTCATATTCCCAGCCCTGCTCGTGGGCCGCGTTGAGTGCCTCGGTCAGCACGCGCTGCTGCAAGTAGTCGAGTTTGTCGGGGTCGTTTTTTGAGATCTGCTCCGAGGCGGTCTCGAGCAGCTTGTTGAGGCCGGGATGGTGTTGCTCAATCCTCCGAACGATCTCGGCCAGCGTCAGCCAGTCCACACGCAGCACTTTCACGAAAACCAGAGCCGCCAGAACGGCGGCACTCGTCCCGATGATCGGCCAGGCGAGGCGTACGTCGAGGCCGGCCGCCTGGCCAAGCGCGATGGCGCCGAGACAGGCCACGGCGCAGACGGCCCAGCAAACGGCCAAACCGGAGTAAAGTTTCTGCCGACGATGCTGCTGCCGATGGAGCATCAGGAATTCCTGGAGTGTTTTTGGCTCGTTCATGTCATTACAGGTTCTGCCGTCCGGCTGCCCTTCGCGGCCAGCACGGTTTCAAGAGTGACAAATAAAAGCACCGCCGCCAAGGCCCACTGCCAGTATTCGCGACGGTGCGTCTCCGTTTTTTTTGCCGACTCGACGGCGAGCGGCGCGGCTGCCGGGGCGCTCATCGGCAGGCCGAGTTTTTGGAACTGCTCCATGCCAATCGGCTCGGTGCGGCTCTCCGCCGGCGAAAGGTTCACCGCGAACGTCTCCGACCAGCCGCTGCCCTTCGCGGTGTACAGGCCGGGAGCGGCCGGCGTGAAAACGGTGTCCACCGGAATCGCCGCCGCCCCGTCGCCGGGCGGCATGACGGTGACGCCGCCGCCTTGGCCGTTGTTGAACCGTGTCACGTCGACCTCACGGCCAACCACAAACTGCCGCGACTGGGTTTTGTCCTCGAGCACCGGCAGGAGGATCGAGTAGAGCAACGGGATGAACTTGGTCGAGAGCGCCAGTTGGCTGTCGGCCGGTGTCCAGCCGGAGGCCATCACCAGCAACCGGCCGTCGCCGCGCCGCGCCGCGAGCCAAGCCGGTGCGCCGGAGTCAAACCGCGCGAGCACGTCGATGCCCTCGTCGGGCAGATTTTGCAGCTCGCGATGTTTCCAAAAATGCAGGTTTGTGAAGTCGCTGAATCGCGCGTCGCGGAACACCGCCAAAACCGGGTCGTCCAGCTTGAGCGAATGAAGCAGCGCGTAGTCGCTCGACGCGATGTCGCGGATGACCACGCCGTCCGCACCAAGCCACTGCCCGAGGTTCGCGGCCTGGCTCGGCGACTGCACGACCATCAGCGCCGTGGAGCCTCCCTCGATCGCTTGGCCAAGCGCTTGGGCCAGCGGGTCGTCGACGGCATCGCCGATGACGAACAGGTCGGCCTCCGGCAATGGGTCGGTCGATTTGCCGCTGACGGCCTCGATCTGAAAATCAAGAGTACTCGATTTTTGGAAGGCGCTTTTGAGATAAAACAGCGAGCCCTCGGCGTCGTTCGGTTTGTCCTCGCCAATGTAAACGATGCGCACGGTCTGCTGCCGGTTTTGTGCGAAATGAAACTGGTTGTCGAACTCCGCCGCGTCGCCCCGGATGGCCAGTCGCTCGACGGACTTCCCAGCCCATTCGCCCGGCAACTCGACCACCCGGCTGCTGCCCGGCGGGACGTGCACTATTTGGCTGAGAGTCTCGCCGGCAGTCGTGTGCGCCAAAAACTCCAGCTCATCGCTGATGCCGTTGGCTGAGTTGCTGATGCGGAACGACGGCGCGGCCCCGGCGGTGGCCCACGGCATGCGGGAGGCGACCTGCTCGATACCGGCGTTGCCCTGGTCGTCCTCGCCGATCTGCTCGAGCGTTACCTTGATGCCGGTGGGCCATTCGTAGCCCTGCACAGCGTCGAGATGGCTGCCCTTCTGCAAATCACTGATGACGATAATTTCACGCCTGGCCAAGGGCTGTTCGTCCGCTTCCGGCTCGGCCTCCTGTATCGCCTCGCCGACGAAAATAAGCGCTTGGCCAAGGTTGCTCCCGCCGAAGCCCGGCTTGGCCAAGCGCTCGAGTTGGATGTTCACCTCCGCCTCGGAGGCGCTGCCGAGCCACGACTTGACCTCGACCAACGACGCCGTCGAGTCATCGTAGGCGATCAGCGTGAAGCGGTCGCCGGGGCCGAGTTGGCCAAGCGCGGTTTGCACCTTGGCCTTGGCCTGCTGCCACAGATCGCCGCGCTGCATGCTGGCGCTGCGGTCGAGCAGCACGGTGATCCATTGCCGGTCGTGCCGCCCCGCATCGGCGGGATCGTCCACCGTGGTGAACGGCCGCGCAAAAACGAAGGCCAGCAACAGCAACGCAAGGCAGCGCAGCAGCAGCAGCAGCAGGTGCGTCGGCCGCCGCTTGCGATCCACCGGCGGCTTGGTCTTGTCGAGGAACATCAGGCTGCCGAATTCCTGTTTGTTTTTCGGCCGGTCGTGCAGCAGGTGCAGGATGATCGGGATGGCGAGGCCAAGCGCCCCCAGCAAATAAAGCGGCGTCAGGAAACTCATGCCGCACTCCTCCCGGGCGAGCGGCGCTGCCGAACGACGGCGCGCGCGGGGCGTTCCTCGAGGAAGCGCTGCAACACCCGCTCGAGCGGCTCGGCGGTGGTCACGCGGAAACCGGGGATGCCCTGCGCGCTGAATATCGCGTCGAGCGCGGCGTTGTGCGCGTTGTATTTTTGCTGATACGACTCCCGGGCCATGCCCGGGTCGAGGATGAGGTTTTGGCCGCTCTCCATGTCCTCGAAGATCGCGGCGTCCTCGTAACTGAAATCGACCTCGCGCGGGTGCAGCACCTGCACGGCGCGGACATCGTGCCCGGCGGCGGTGAACAGGCTCAGGCAGCGTTCCAACTCGTCGAGCGGCGAGAGGAAATCGGACACGAGCACGATCATGCCGCGCTTGCCGACGAGCGAGGCGAGTTTCTCCAGCGCCTGGCAGAGATCCGTGGCGTTGCCGGCCGGCTGGGTCTCGAGCCGGCCAAGGATCGTTTTCAACTGGTCCCGCCGGTAGCGCGGCGGGATGAACTCGCGCACGTCGCGGTCGAATGTCGCCAGGCCAACGGCGTCGCGCTGCTGCGTGAGGAACCACGCCAGCGACGCGGCGAATGTGCGAGCGTAATCGCTTTTCTTGACGCCGGCATCGTCGCCGCCGAACTCCATTGACTTGGAAAAATCAACCAGGAACGTGCAGCGCAGGTTGGTTTCGTCCTCGAATTTCTTGATAAACTCTCGGTCGGTCCGCGCCATCACTTTCCAGTCGAGAAACCGGACGTCATCGCCGGGTGAGTATTGGCGGTACTCGGTGAACTCGGTGGAAAAACCGGTGCGCGGACTGCGGTGCAAGCCGCTCATGAACCCCTCGACCACGGCACGCGCGCGGAGCGAAAGGCTCCTGATTTCCATCAGGGCTTTCGGATCCAGAAAGCGGTGCGTTGTGGTGGGACGACTCACGGCACGGGTACGGTCTCGAGGAGTTTCTCGACGACTTTGTCGGCGTCGACCCCTTCGGCCTCGGCCTTGAAATTGGGCAGGATGCGATGGCGCAGCACCGGCACGGCGAGCGCCTTGACGTCGTCCGGCGTGACGTGGGAGCGGCCCTGCAACAGCGCGCGCGCCTTGCCGCCGAGGATCAGCGCCTGCCCGGCTCGAAGGCCCGCGCCCCAGTTGACCCACTCGTTGACAAAGTCGGGTGCGCCCTTCTGGCCGGGACGCGAACTCGCGGCCAGGCGCACGGCGTAACGCACGACCGAGTCGGCCACCGGCACCTTGCGCACGACGCCCTGGATGCGCAGCACCTCCTCGGCGCTGAACACGGGGTTCAGCTGCACGTCGTCGCGCCGGGTGGTCTCGCTAACGACGCGCACCTCGTCCTCCTCCGGCAGGTAGTCGATGAACACGTTGAGCATGAAGCGGTCGAGTTGCGCCTCCGGCAGCGGGTAGGTGCCCTCCATCTCGATCGGGTTTTGCGTGGCGAGCACGAAAAACGGCTTGGGCAACTCACGGCTTGTGCCGCCGACGGTCACCTGTTTTTCCTGCATCGCCTCCAGCAGCGCGGCCTGCGTCTTGGGCGGCGTGCGGTTGATCTCGTCAGCCAGCAGGATGTTGGTGAACACCGGGCCTTTCACGAAGCGCAGCTCCCGCCCGTGCTCGCCGTCGGTGAGAATCTCGGTGCCGGTGATGTCCGCCGGCATGAGGTCGGGCGTGAACTGGATGCGATGAAACTCGAGGTCGAAAATCCCGGCGATGGCGCGCACCATCAGCGTCTTGGCCAGGCCGGGCACGCCGGTGATGAGGCAGTTGCCACCGGCGAAGAGCGTGACGAGAATCTCCTCGACCGCCGCCTTCTGCCCGATGATGACCCGACCAAGTTCCTGTTCTATTTTCTCGCGGCTGGCGGCGATCTGCTCGACCGCCAGCCGATCCTGCTCGTGTGTGATTTCTGTGGTTTCCATGTTTAGTGAGACATTGAATAAAAAATAATGTTGATGCCCATCGGGTACGCCTTTGGCTCGGAGAATTCCTTGAAATACCACTCGTTGCGGCTCTCCTCCTCCCAGCCGTCGCCGAGGTCGGTGTTGTGGCAGAAGATCGCCATCAACCGGCCGTCGTCGTCGTAAACCCCGCGGTAGTGCGGTGTCTCCGCGTCGGTTCGCTCCCAAGTGATGCCGTACGGCGCGCCCTGGATGGCGGTGCCGGGGTTGGGCACCTGCGGCTTTTCCTTGAGCGGAAACACGCACTGGAACACCTCGTGCTCGAGCGGCAGCTCCACGATCTCCCGCGCCGGGAACACCCGCCGAAACTCGCGCTCGAAATTCCGCCACTCGGCCTCGCCCCAGAAATCGTCCACCATCAGGAAGCCGCCGGTGAGCAGGTACTTTCGCAGCGCCTTGACCTCGTCGTCGCTGAAGGTCAGTTCGCCCGGCTCGATGAGATAAATGAACGGGTAGTGAAACAGCTTGGCCTCGGTGAGGGTGAGCACCGTGCCGTCGGGATCGACCTTGAGCGCGGTGAGCTGCTGCAGTCGGAACGACATGTTGAGGTCGCTCTCGGGATAATCGATCGACCACTTGTCGCGGCCGCGCCAGCCGCCGCCCCACGAGTCGTACTGGATGCGGGCAAAGGTAAACGTGTCGTGCGGCATCTCCTCGTCGCGGCCCCAGTTTTCCACCCCGCCGCGTTTGTCGCGCTCGCCGCGAGACCAGCCGTGCTGGCTCCACGCCAAGAGCGTTGCCAGCGTCAGCGCGGCGAGCACCAGGCCAAGGCCAAGCCGGCGGGTGGGTTTCCGGAAGGACTTCATTGCGCCTTGGCCTCTCCCGCGGGTGGCCCGGGCTTGGCCAAGCGGGTGAGCAGTTTCTGTGCGGCACGGAACCTTGGCGCGTCCTCGAGCGCCTGCAGCACGTGGCGCTTGGCCTCGAGCGGCGACGGGCCGGCTAGCGCGGTGGCCAGCCGGAAATGCAGATCCACCGGGTCGGCCGGATCAAGCAGCAGCAGTCGCTTGAGCGGCCGGATGGTCGCCGCTGTGTTGCCGGTTTGCTGCGCGGTGAGGGCCATGAAACGGTGGCCAATGGGTGAGAGCGGGTTGGCCGAGAAGAATCGCTTGGCCAATCGATCGACCGCTTCCCAGTTTTCGCGCTCGGCGTGAATCTCCATCAACCGCCCGTACAGTTTTGTCGCCGCATCCTCGATGGCGGCCCATTGCTCGAGCACGGCGAGCTCGTCCTCCGCCTGGCCAAGTTCGCGGTGCGCCCGGGCTAGCATGCCGTACGGCGAGCCGCCGCCGCGCTGTCGCGGGTGCAGCCGGATCGACCGCTCGAGCAGCGGGATCGCCTCGAGGAAGTTCTCCTCCTCGACGAGGTTGGCGCAGGTGGTGTTGAGTGCCCAGATGTTGTTCGGGTTGGCCTCGAGCCAATCGACGATGGCGTTCTTGTCGAGCGGATTGACCTCGAGCGGGCTCGGCTTGGCCAGGTCCGCCTCGGCGGCGAACGCCTTGGCCAACCCGGTGGCGAACTCGGCAAAGCCGGCCTCGAGCTTGGCCAAGGGGGCAGCGTGCTGCTCGATGGCGATGTTGATGAACACCCCCTGGCCAAGGTCGTGCAGGATGTTGCTGATGCACACCTCGCCAAAATGTTTCACGAGATACTCGACCACGAGCGACGACTGGTAATAGGCGAACTGCATGTGCTCCGGGCTCTTGGGCACGATGAACGCCATGCTGAGCCGCTCGATCGGCGTCATCTCGCCGCCGAGGATGAAGTCGCGGTACTCGGGCGTCATTTGCTCGCCCCACGAGCTGTGCCGGAGCCGCTCCTCGTAAACGGAGATGCCCTCGCTGAACCAGCGCGGCATCTTGTTGAGCGTCTTTTGCAGCGTGATGACATGGCAGTACTCGTGCCAGAGCAGCGACTGCCAATTCTGCTGAAAGCCGATAAGCGACTTGGGGCTGTTGGCCGTGATCAGCTTGCCGAAGCAGACGCCCATGTAGCCGTCGCCGCCCGGGATGCCAAATGTCCGCACGGCGAAATCCTTTTTCTCGGGGAAAATCTCGACGATCACCCGGCCTTCAATTTGCGTGTCGTATTTTGCGGAGAACAATTCGCGGGCCTCGGTCAGCAGGTCGATCGCCTCGTCGCCGTACAGCGCCGCCTCGTCGCGGGTCATCCGCAGCAGGAACCCATTGCGGTCGATCGTCGCGTACTTTTTCAGCGAGTCGTGCAGCGTGAGCAGGTTGTACGTGGTCACATCGTAACCGTCGGCTTTGTGCGCTTCCTCAGCCAGCTTCCAGCCTTCCTCCTCCTGGCCAAGCCGCAGCAGATCCTGCGCGAGTTGCGTCTTGGCCGGCAGATAATCCTTGTTGAAAACCAGTGCCTGCCGCTGATGCGCCGCGCCCTCCGCGAAGAGGTATTTCGACGAGAGTTTTTTGCCGATCTCGTGATCCACCAGCGGGTTGGTCTTCCAATATTTCAAGCCACTCGCTCGCGCCGACTTGGCTTTGTCCGGCTCGTTCCGAACGGTGTGGAGCGCGGCCTGCAACGCCCAGCTCGCGGCGTGGTTCGGGTTGATCTTGAAGATCGCCTTGAGGATGCCGTTCGCGGTGTCGTACTGCTCGGCGTCGGCCTGGTTGTGCGCCTGCAACAGCAGCGACGGGACGTGGTCGGGGTTGGTGAACATCGCCGTGTGCAGCGGTTCCTCCATCTGCGACGGATCGCTCTCGGCGTAGGCCTTGGCCAGGCCGTACAGCAGGTCAGCGTCGTCCGGGTAATGCCCTATCGCCCTGGTGAAGGTCTGCCCCGCCAGCTTAAAATCACGCTTGGCGAGGGCCAGTTCACCGGTGGCCAACAATGCCTCGCGATTGTCGGGACTCGACTTGAGCACGCGGTCGAACAGGTTCTCCTTCACCTGCTTGGGATCGGTAGCGGCAGCCTTGAGCAGCGCGCGACCGATGAAGATGAGCGTATTCTCATCGCTGATACCGCGTTGGCCGTTGAGGAACTGCATGATGACCTGCAGCATCTGGCCGGCCGACTCGGTGTCGCCGTTGGCCTCGTAGGCGAGATGAAAGAGCCAAAGCGCCTCGGCGTTGTATCGGTACCGGTAATCCTCCAGCAATTGGGTGGCGAACCGCTTGGCCTCGGGATACGCGCCGGTGGCCAACTGCCCCCGGAGCAGCAACAACCGCCAGCCGCTGTCGTACTCGTCGGCAGCGATAGCCTGCTCGCTGGCCTTGATGGCCTTGGCGTACTCGCCGGTGGCATACAGTTCGCGCGCCTCCTTCAGCGTCACCGCCCGCGCCTGGCCAAGCGCAAGGCAGAGCAAAGCCAGAAGCGTGCAAAACCGGGGAAATCGATGCATCAAACCCACCACCATGATCATACCGCCCGAGGGCAGATTAAGTTACTGTTACCGTGGAAAAAACGTAACACCGGATCGCAGGCAGCGTCCGTTTGCAACCCGGTTTCTTCAAGACAAATCGCCGGGGCAAATCCCGGCTGGGACGTTGCTTTGCGGCCGGACGCTGGTAGGTTTGTCCGCATGATGCTGCACCCGTCGTTACTCCTAGTCGTCTCCGCCGTCCTCGGAGCCGCCTCGCCCGTCACGGCGGCGGAGTCCACCGTGCGCCTCACCCGCGTGCCCGGCCACGGTGTCCAGCCCAAGGCCATGCTGGATCACAAAGGCACGCTGCACCTGGTTTACCTCGCCGGCGACGCCGGCGGCTCGGATGTTTTTTACACCCGGCGAAAGGCAGGCGACTCCGCATTCGCCAAGCCGCTTCGGGTCAACAATAGCCCCGGCAGCGCGGTGGCGATGGGCACCATCCGGGGCGCAAAACTCGCGCTTGGCCAAGCGGGCCGCGTGCACGTGGCATGGAACGGTTCGCACAAGACGGGCAAACACGGCCACGGCGCGCCGATGTTTTACACGCGGCTGAAACAGGACGGCAGCGGCTTCGAGCAGGAACGCAATCTCATGACCCACACCCGCGCGCTCGACGGCGGCGGCGCGGTGGTGGCCGATGCCAACGGCAACGTGCAGGTGGTTTGGCACGCCGCACCACTGGACGCCAAGCGTGGGGAAGATGCCCGGGGCGTTTACGTGGCCAAGTCGTCCGACCACGGCAAGACGTTTGCCCGCGAGGTTAGCATCAATCCCCTGCCCGGCACGTGCGGTTGCTGCGGACTCGACGCCTTCCTCGACCGGGACGGCCGACTGCTGACCCTCTACCGTGGCGTCCGCGATGCCCAACGCGACATGATGCTGCTCGTCGGCAACCAACCGGCCGCCGCCAAGTCGCTCGTCGTCGGCCCGTGGGAGATTCGCACCTGCCCGATGAGCGCGGCGACGTTTGCCCAAACCCGCGGAGGCATCGCCGGCGCGTGGGAGGCCAAGGGCAACATCCACCTTGGCTGGTTCGGCACCGGCAAACCGTCCGTGAAAAACAGCACCCTCATCCATCGCCAAGCCCACCAGCGGCACCCTTCCATCGCCGCCAACGCCGACGGCTCGATGCTGGTTGCGTGGTCGGAAAACACCGGCTGGAAAAAAGGCGGCGGCCTCGCCTGGCACATCTACGACGCCGAGGCCAAGCCGACCAACCAACAGGGCCAGCGCCCTCACGGCGTGCCCAAGTGGAGCTTCACCGCCGCCGTCGCCCACCCGGACGGCTCGTTCGAGATCCTGCACTGACCCCGCTTGGCCAGGCGGCATCGGGGAGTTTTCATCAAAAAAACTTGCTTCGCCGGTGGCCAAGCGCGGACAGTCGGCGCATGGATCAACCGGATCAATTACGGGAACTCTTTCGGATGCAGCAGTCGCTCAACGAGCGGATCGGCGTGCAGACCGACGGGATGAGCGACGAGCAGAAAACCGAGTGGGTGCTCAACTACTGCCGCGCCATGGGCCAGGAAATCGCCGAGTTGACCGACAGCGTGCCATGGAAGTGGTGGGCCAAGTACCAGAAACTCGACGAACAAAACGCCCGCGTCGAGGTCGTCGATTTGTTCCATTTTCTCATCAGCCTTGCGCAGGTGCTCGGCATGAGCGCCGACGATGTCTTCGCCGCATACGTGAAGAAAAACGAAGTCAACTTCCAGCGGCAGGACAGCGGCTACACCGAAAAGAAGGAGGACGACTCACGCCACATTTAAGGCCGCACCGCCCATGAGCGACCCCAGCGCTGACATCGCCAAGGTACTGATTTCCGAGGAGGAAATCCGGCGGCGCGTTGCGGAGTTGGCGGCGCAGGTGCAGTCGGACTTCGCCGGACGCGACCTCGTCGTGGTCGGGCTGCTCACCGGGACGCTGATGTTTCTCGCCGACCTCGTGCGCGAAATCGACCTGCCGCTGCGGCTCGACTTCATCGGCGTGTCCAGCTACGGCGACGGCACCGAGTCGCGCGAACTCGTGTTCACCAAGGAATTGAAACTCGACGTGGCCAACCGCGACGTGCTGCTCGTGGACGACATCCTCGACACCGGCAAAACCCTCCGCGCCGTCATCAACAAGCTGGGGGGAATGACCCCTCGCCAGGTTCGCACTTGCGTCCTGCTCTCCAAAAAAGCGCGACGCGAATACGACATCCCCGCCGACTACATCGGCTTCGAAATCCCGGACGAGTTTGTCGTCGGCTATGGCCTCGATTACGCGGAAAAATACCGCAATCTGCCACACATCGGTGTGCTGAAACCGGAGTTGTACTCTTGAAAGTCTTGGTGAAATTCTGGTCCTATTTCCGAGACCACACCGGTTGCGCCGAAACGGCACTCGAACTAGCCAAGGGCACCACACTCGGCGAGACACACGCGGCAGTGCTCGACGAATTTCCAAAACTAGCCGGTTCAAAAAACAGCACCCTCAAGGCCGTTGGCCTGGAATATGAAGATGACGACTTCGTGCTCAGCGACGGCGATGAGGTTTCATTTTTCCCGCCGGTACAGGGAGGTTGACTGATGAAAACGGAACTAACCATTTCAACTGGCGCAATCGACGCGGCGGCCTTGGCCAAGTGTCGGGAGATGGGCAAAGGCATGGGAGCAGTGATTTGCTTCTCGGGCGTGGTGCGCGAAATCGAAGGTGATGCCCCTATCACCGCGATCAATTATGAGGCCCACGAGGAAATGGCCCGCCACCAATTCGCCCTGATCTTCGACACCGTCGAAAAAAGTTGGCCGGTGGAGTCGGTGCGCTTGGTTCATCGGCTCGGCGTGGTACCGGTGAACGAGCCGTCGCTGTGGGTGGAAGTGACCGCGCCGCACCGTGCGGAGGCATTCGACGCCTGCCAGTTCGTCATCGACGAGATGAAACAAAAAGTGCCGATCTGGAAAAAGCCGATCCCGGCCTAGCCCAGTACCTCGCGTGCCCAGGCGAGGGCTTGTTCGCGGGTGGTGAGTTCGCCGGCGAGTTGGCGGTTGCGGATGTCGCTGAGCAGCCTGCCCAGTTCCGCCCCCGGCGCTTGGCCAAGCGCGATCAGGTCGCCGCCATCGACCAGTGGTTTTTGCAACTCCGGCTGGTCTTGGAACTCGGCGAGCTTGGACTCCAAAAACTCGGCGTTGTCGAGCTTGCCGGAGGAGGCTAGGCTGTCGAGCCGGTGCAACGTCAGCTCAACCGGGAAGGTCGGGCGGAGGAACAGTTTTCGCAACGTGGCGGGGCGCATTTGTTGCGCGTCCTTCAACTGCATGTGATGGCGCACGCAGGTTTTCACCACAGCGCTGTTGGCCTTGGGGAAGCGCAGGCGGTTCATGATTTCCAGCGTCATGACGGCTCCGACTTTTTCGTGACCCGAAAAACGGATGCGCCCCTCGTCGCGGCTCTGTGTCGCCGGCTTGGCGATGTCGTGCATCAGCACCGACCAAACAAGTGTCGTGCCGGCGTCGGCCGGCAGTTGGCCGAGCATGAAGCGAATGTGGGTGAACACATCGCCCTCTGGATGATATTCCGGCGGCTGCTCGCAACCGATGGTGGCGGCCAGCTCCGGCAGCACCTCGCGCAGCAGCCGGCTCTCGTGCAGCAGGTCGAGCCCGCGCGCGGCGTGCGGCGGGCGGAACAGTTTCAGCAACTCATCGCGGATGCGCTCGGCGCTCACTTCGCGGATGGCGGCGGCGTGTTGCTGCACGGCGGCGAACGTCGCCGGGGCGATCTCGAACCCAAGCTGCGCGGCGAAACGCACGGCGCGGAGCAGCCGCAGCCGGTCCTCGCCGAAGCGTTTTGCCGGGGCGCCGATGGTGCGGATGCACCGGGCCTCGAGGTCGGCCCGGCCGCCGACCCAGTCGTGCATCTCGTCGGCGAGCGGGTCGTAAAACAGGCCGTTGATGGTGAAGTCGCGCCGCAGTGCATCCTCGCGCGCGTCGGTGAATCGCACGCTGCCGGGGCGCCGGCCGTCGGTGTAGTCGCCCTCGGCGCGGAAGGTGGCCACCTGATATTCGTGGCCGGCCTCGAGCACCATGATCACGCCGTACTGTTTGCCGACCGGGATGGTTTTGCGGAACAGTTGCTCGATCTCATCCGGCGTGGCGTCGGTGGCGATGTCGTAGTCGGTCGGCGTTTGGCCAAGCCGGTCGTCACGCACGCAGCCACCCACCCAATACGCCTGAAACCCGGCCCCGGCGAGGCGCTTGACCAAGCCGTGCGCGCCGGCCTTGAGGCTGTCGGGGTTGGGCTGGATTTTTGGGTTCATGGCTGGGCCACTCGAGCCGTTGGGCCAGTTTTCCCCGAAAACCAACCGCGGGCAAGCCGCGGAAAATGCTGGCGGCGGTGCGGTTTGATGTAATTCTCAAAATTTCTTTCCCGACTTTGGTAGCTCGATTACGCTCCCGCACGTGCCGACCAAGCGCAAGACTGGCGAGAAGATGCTGCGAGGCATCCCCGTATCGCAGGGGGTGAGCCGCAGCCGTGTCGTGGTGTTGGACCGCACGCGGATCGACCCGGCGAAGTGGGGCATCCTCGAGTCTGACCCGGCCGGGGAGGAGGATCGGCTCCAGGCGTCCCTGGTGGAAACGCGCCGGCAAATCCTCGCCGTGCAGGAGCGGTTGCGCGAGGCGATGGGCGCCAAGGAGGCGCAGATTTTCGACGCGCACCTGCTGGTGCTGGAGGATCCGATGCTGATTGAGGAGGCGACGCGGTTCATCCGGGAGGACTTGGTCACGGCCGAGTTCGCGTTCCACGAGGCATCGGAAAAATATGCCGAGGCGCTGGGCAAGGTGGATGACTCCTACCTGAGCGAACGGGCCGCCGACATTCGCGACGTGGCGCAGCGGGTGCTGGCCGACCTGATGGGCCAAGCGCTGTGCACCGGCCTGGCCGACCTGACCGAGCCGTGCGTGGTGGTGGCTCACGACCTGACGCCGTCCGACACGGCGATGATGGATCCGGCGATTGTGCTGGGGTTCGTCACCGAGGTTGGCAGCCGCACGTCACACATGGCCATCCTTGCGCGTTCGCTGCGCATCCCGGCGGTGCTCGGGCTGGGCGAGGCGATCAGCGAGTTGCACAACGGCGAGTCGGTGCTGCTCGACGGCTTCAACGGCTTCGTCGTCATTGATCCGTCGGAGCAGACGCTCTTCGAGTACGGCCAACTGGTCGACCGGCAGAGCTCGATCGAGGAGAGCCTCGAGGTGATCCACGACGACGCGGCCGAGACGAGGGACGGCCACCGGATCATCCTCTCAGCCAACATCGAGCGCGCGGCCGATGTCGAGGGCGTCCTGCAATGCGGCGCGACCGGCGTTGGCTTGTTTCGCACCGAGTTTTTGTTCATCAACCGCAGCGACCTGCCGGGTGAGGAGGAACAGTTCGCGGCCTACCGCAAGGTGACCGAGTCGCTCGCGCCGGACCCGGTGATCATCCGCACGCTCGATCTCGGCGGCGACAAGCTGCTCTCGCACGTGAACGTGGCGGAGGAGATGAACCCGTTCCTCGGCTGGCGCGCCATCCGGCTGTGCCTCGAGGAGAAGGACCTGTTCCGCACGCAGCTCCGCGCCATCCTGCGGGCAAGCGTCTTTGGCAACCTGAAAATCATGTACCCGATGATCTCCGGCGTGGAGGAACTCGAGGCCGCAAACGTGTTGCTCGACGAGTGCCGCGAACAACTCCGCGACGAGGGGGTGGCGTTTGCCGAGGACGTTGAGATCGGGGTAATGATCGAGACGCCATCGGCGGCGATGATCGCCGACAGGCTGGCCAGGCGCGTGAAGTTTTTCAGCATCGGCACCAACGACCTCATCCAGTACACGTTGGCGGTGGATCGGTTGAACGAGAAGATCGCCCACCTCTACGAGCCGACGCACCCCAGCATCCTGCGCCTGATCAAGGCGACGGTGGACGCCGGCCAGGCGCATGGCATCTGGACCGGCATCTGCGGCGAGATGGCTGGCGACCTCGCCGCCGTGCCGCTGTTGCTGGGACTGGGCGTGTCCGAGTTGAGCGTGACCCCCTCGATGGTGCCGCGAGTGAAGATGCTCATCCGCAGCATCGAAATGTCGGAGGCACGGAAACTGGCGGAGTTTGCGCTGGACAGCGATTCGCCGAAGGAAATCCTCGCGCGCGCCGAGGCACTGGCCAAGGCAGCCGTGCCGAGTTTTTTTGAGGGGGCGGCGTAACGGCCACACGGTGGCACGCTTTGCCAAGGCGCGTCACGGCTGCCACGCCTTGAACTCCGGCAGGCGGCGCACGTTGGTGAAGCGCGGATCCTTTGCCACGCGATTGTAAATGTTATCCGCCGCCGCGTTGGTGGCCCGGCGCTGCTTGTCCAGCGCAAGCGCCTTGACCAAGGTGGCCCACGAATCCGCCGTCCTGTCCCGCTGCGAGGCCTGCACCGCCGCCAAGTCGTACCAGCCTTCCGGGCTGTCCGGCATCTTGCGGGTGAGCACCACGAGTGCTGACTCGAGTTGTTTCTGGCTGCCGAGATGGTTGAAAAACTGGGCGGCCATCAACAGGTTGGTCGTGTTGATCGTCGGCTGCTGAATGGCGTGCGCCAGCACATCGACTCCCCGTTGCGCTTGGCCAAGCTGAACGTGTGTCGTCGCCAGATCCAGCGCCAGGTCGAAGTTCCCCGGCTCGGCGGCGAGCTTGGCCTCGAGTTGCTTGAGCGCCTCCCGGGCGATCCCATTTTGCTGCTCGGCCTTTACGCCTTGGCCAAGGTTTTGATAGACCGACGCGACGGTGAAGCGGGTGCTGATCTCGAGCCCGGGCTGCTTCACCAGCGAGTCGAGCAGCTTGAGCGCCTGCTCATCCTGCTTGAGGCGCAGGTAGATCGTGGCCAACTCGAGCGTCACCTTGGGGTCGGCGGGGGTGGCCTTGTGCCGCTGTTGCAGGCCGACGAGTTGCTGTTGTATCTGTTTTACGTCTTGATCGCTCAGGTTGAGCCCCTGCGGCGCGGCTTGGCTGCCGGTGGCCGTCGGCTTGCCCTCGAGGACGCTGTTGAACCGCTGGATGCCCCGGATCAGATGGTGGAGCATCGGGCTATCGGGATCGAACCGCTCGTAGGTGGTGACCAGCTGAATGGCGTCGTCACGCCGGGCCTTCGCCGCCGCCTTGTCACCGGCCTGAAATTCATCGTAGCCAAGCGAGAGCAGCAGTTGGGTGAAGTGCGACAGCACCTCCGGGCTATACGGGCAGAACGCCCACGCCTGCTTGAGCGCGAAGATATACTCCCGGGTCATTCGCTGCTGTTTCTGTTTCATCTCGTTGCGCTTGGCCGCGTCCGCCTCCTTGGTGATGGCCAGCTTGTAGTTGTTGATGCGCCAACGGTAGATATCGGCGATCGAGGTTCGCAGCTTGCTGAACGATTTCTGCGCCGGTTCGTCGCGGACGAAGGCCGGGTCACCGGTGTAGCCGTCGAGATCCCAGCGCTGGTACGTCTTGATGGCCCAGTCGCCGATTTCCTGGATACTCGTGTCGTCGGTGATCCAGTTGCCAGTAAGGCGGGTCTGGTATTGCGCCCAGAATAGCCGGTCCTTGCGCATCATCTCGTCGGTGATCTCCGGCACCTCGTCGCGGTTGAGCTTCAGGATAATGCCGTACGGGGTGAGGTGCGGGTACATCCACTCCAGCGGAAAACTGACCTCGATGAAAAAGTCGCGCTCCGGGTTTTTGTCGAACAACAGCTTGGCCAGCTTGGTGTTGATCTGCATCACCGACACTTGGCCGGACACGGAGACACGATCGCCGATGCGGTGAACGATCTCGCCCGGCTTGAGCGCCCCGGCTTTTTCGCGGGCATCGGCCTCCTGCAAATACTGCGCGAAGGCAATCTCCGCCTCGAGCTGCGTCGGCGCGTTCAACTCAAGATCGGGATACAGCCCCGCGAGGCCCGGCTCGATGAAGCCGGCCAGCAACTCGTCGAGCAGCCGGCGGTTCAACCGCACGCGCGCCTGTCTCCAGCGAATGTAGCGGCCATTCTCCTCAACGCGCCTCGGCTCCGCTTGGCCAAGCGCGGCAACTTGCTCGCGCAAGGCAAGCGTCGTGCCGGAAAACTCGATGCCCGCGAACGCCGCGTCATCCCAGATCGGCTCGCCGTCGATGATCGCATTGAAGTCGTCAGTCAAAGCCTCGCGGAGGGCGGCATCGCCGGGCGGCTTGATGCAGACTACCCTGCCCTCGTCGGAAAGTTTGCCGAGAAGGAAGCGGGCCAACTCGTCATCCTGAACCGCGATGCGCTTGGCCAAGGCGCTGGGTTTCAGGATTTGGCCCGGCGCAAAGTACGAGCCCCTCGTGCGCCGGTCGATCTCCCACTCCGAGCCCATGCCAATCATCCACTTGTCGATAGAGGTAGCCAAGCCGGAGAGCAGATTGGTGCCGAGCAGCTTGTTTTTCGCGCCGGAAGCAAACGGGATGTAGCTTGGGTCTTCCGGCTTCCAGTCGATCTGTTCGCTGCGTTGGTAGTGGGCGCGGACGGTGTCGAGGTACGTGCTGTCTGCGAGGGCGTTTTGCGTGATGAGCGCCACGTCGCGCCGGTCAAAGTCCGGGTCGCGCCGCTTGGCCGGGCTGGTGAAGCTCTCGGCAAAAATCATGTACGTCGGATTGAAGCGGCCGGGGTCGGTGCCGCCGAATAGGATGGCGTTCTCCGACATCTCCGGATAGATCGGCTGGCCGTCCGACTCGGTGAACGGCGGCGTGAACATGTCGTGCCCGTACCAGAAACCGAACAGGTGCCCGCGCTGCTCGTTCTTCCCCCAATGCGCCAAAATCGACCACGCCGGCAGCAGCGCCAGCACGATCAGGACAATCATCGGCGACAACGATTGGCCCCGGCCATCGCCGCGCTCATCGCGGTGCACCAAAAACAACGCCGCCAGAAACACCACGAGGCAGAACGCAAACGCGCGTGTCCAGTGATTGAGAAAAAACTGCGTCTCCGCCAACTCGGTGGACCAGGCAACCATCGCCAGCGCGGCGGCCACGACCAGCCCGAAGCCAAGCGCGAGCCGAGTCTGAAAATAACGCCGCGCAACCAGCGCGCAAAACAGCATCGACCCAAACCCGATCCACATCGCCAGCACCACGTGCGACGCCGCGAAGAACACCCGCGTCATGTCGCGCCCGTGCTTGTCCGGTGTCGGGTTGAGCAGGATCATCAGCAACCCGGCCAGGCAAATGTAAATGGCGAACGAGCCGATCATCCAGCCGCGCTCGCGGTTTTTCATCTTGAAGAGCAGCGCGAACGGCAGAATTGCCAGCAGCAGAAACACGCCGAACTCGTCCGCCGCTCCCTCGATGTACATTCGCACCTGCCCGAGGAACTGGAAAAAATCAGTCGTCGGGTTCGTCTGCTGATACTGGCCCCGGGTGAAGGCGTGCATGAAGCCCAGCCACGTCCTCGGGTAACCCCAGTTGAGCGGCGGGTTGGTCATCGAGGCCAGCGGCAGGAACAGGTAAAACGCCGCTCCCCCCACGTAAGCCAAGCTGCTCCAGATAATTTTCAGGCTTTCGCGAAGTTCGCGCGCCGGGTTGAAACCGCCGCGCCCGCTGTCCTGCGCCAGCGTCACAAGCCACAGCGACCCGGCCACGCCGATGAAGCTCACACCGAGCATGTGGAAAATCACCTGCATCGGCGCATTACCGCTGAACAACTCGGTCGAGCCGGTCGCCATCGCCACCAGCACTGCAAGATAAACCAGCGCGTTGACGGTGAAAAAATTCCGGCCCAGCCGCGGATGCGCGAACAGGATCACCGTCTCGATGCCCATCGCCGCGACGATCAGCGTCTGGTGGTTGCACAGGCAGATGCCGAACCAGAAAAACGTCCAGTACAGGTACCGCATCCGCGCCGTGTCCTGCGTCCAGCGGTACAGGCAGCACAGCACCCCCATAAGCGAGAGCACACTCAGCGTGTACACCTCCACAATCACCGCCTGACTCCACATGAACCCGCTGAAGCCGAGCATCAGCCCCGCCACGCAGCCGCCCACCAGCGTGACGCGCTTGGCCAAGCGCTCGTCCATGCCGCCAAGCCACTCCATCCCCTCGATGATTCGCGCCGAGGCACGGCACGTCAGCAACGCCAGCAGGCCGCTCGACACCGCCGCCGCGAACGCCGACGAGAGCGCCACCCGAAACGCGATGTTCGAGATCGGCACCAGCTTCGTGAACAGCCATGTGTAGAGCGTCCAGACCGGGTAACCGGGCGGGTGCGGCACGCCGGCGTACATCGAGCCGACCGCCAGCTCGCCGCAGTCCTCCAGCGTCAGGTTCGGCGAGATCGTCAGGCAATAACCCAGCAGTGTCACCAGCGTGGTGATGCCGAACGCCAGCCAGTCCACCGGCCGGAAAAACGACTCCCCGGCGGCAAGCGCCTTGTCCGTTTTTAGCCAGCCCGGCATCGGGTCGGACGAAACCGGCCCCGCGGCAACCGGCTTGGGACGGCTTGGCCGCTTCACTCGTTCTTTCTTGTTTTGTCCCATCAGGAATGCGCCGCAGCGCGAAGGCGGCCAAGCTAACACTCGACCGTGCCGAAAATCCATCCCCGAATCCGGTGGCACACCATTGCCTGTTGCCACCCGGGCCGGTTTCGCGGCAGAGTCGCCGCCGATGGTGCTGCCACACAAGATTGCCACCCTGCTCTACTGCTTCGACGCCGACGACCGGCTGCTGCTGCTCGAGCGCACGCAGGAACCCAACCTCGGCAAATGGAGCCCGCCCGGCGGCAAGGTGCACGCCGATCGCGGCGAGTCGCCCTACGCCTGCGCCTGCCGCGAGGCCAACGAGGAAATGAAACTCACCCTTCGCCCAAGCGACCTCCACCTCACCGGTCTCGTCAGTGAGGACGCCTACGAAGGCAGCACCCACTGGTACATTTTCCTATTCGAGGTTCTGCCGCGCTTGGCCAAGCTGCCGCCGCCCTGCCCCGAGGGTCGGTTCGGTTTTTTTGACAACACCGAAATGGCTGGACTCGACGTGCCTCGCACCGACCGCGAACAGCTTTGGCCGCTGTTCCAGCAGCATCGCGGCGGCTTTTTCTCCGGCCATTGCCACTGCCTCGAGGGCGACGACTTCGAGTGGACGACAGAGGAATCGAACCATGACTGACGAGCCGATGATCGACCTCGGCAGCGACGACTACTTCATGGGCGAAGCCCTGCGCCAGGCCATGAAAGCGTGGGAAGCCGAGGAAGTGCCGATAGGTGCCGTGATCGTGCACGAGGGCAGCATCATCGCCCGGGGATTCAACCAGGTGGAACTGCTCAACGACGCCACCGCGCACGCCGAGATGCTCGCCCTCACCGCCGCCGAGGAGGCGATCGGCAACTGGCGGCTCACCGGCTGCACGCTATACGCCACCAAGGAGCCGTGCCCGATGTGCGCCGGTGCGGTCGTCCATTGCCGGCTCGACCGCGTGGTGTTCGGCGCGCCCGACCCCAAGGGCGGAGCCGCCGGTGGCGCGATGAACCTCCTGCAGCACGAGGGGCTCAACCACCACTGCACCATCACCGCCGGCGTCGGCGAGCAACAATGCGCCACCGTCCTGCGGGAATTCTTCGCCAAACAACGCGCCAAAAAAGCAGCCGAGAAAAACTGACCACTTGGCCAAGCTGAAGGTTGCAGCGGTATCGCAGCAGCCAGGGACGAGGTTGGATTAACGGTCGGCTGGCTTAAACCCAGACATCATTCCCTGCTGTCAATTGTCCACCCGCATCCCCCGTATTGACCACACCCTTGAGCTCCACAAGCATCAGTCTGCACTCATCCCGGGCAACCGGCCTGTGCTCGACGCCCTTTGGAACGACAAACATTTCCCCGGATTCCAGCCTGACTTTCCCATCCCTGAATTCGATGTCCAGGATGCCGCTGACGACAATGAATGCTTCATCTGTGTCATCGTGGGAATGCCACACGAACTCCCCCTGAGCTTTCACCAGCTTGAACTGGTAATCGTTCATCTCGGCAATGACACGGGGCGACCAGTGTTCACTGAAACCGGAAAACTTCTCTTCAAGATTCAAGGCCTCGTGGTTCATGGACGCTTACTCTGGGTTTGTGAAGGCAAGTCACTCCACCAACTGCAATTGGAAAATCGAACAGTTTCCTCCTCGGCTGTATCGTCCACGTAAACCTGCGGAGACTCTTCGATCATTACGGTGTCCAGCAGGTTCCACTCCTTCAAGTCGGAACTGTAAAGCACGTCGTAATCCTGTCCGACAGCGCCATCGATCAGCAGTTGTTGATACCCGCCGTAGGCCAGTTTCGGCACAAGCGCCAATGCTTGATGTTTGCGGATGATCTCAGCGATGTCATGGTGTTTCCAGTCGACTTCCGAACCCAGCGGTGTCTGGCCGTTGTTGTTTTTCGCGTTCACATCCGCGCCCTTGTCGATCAGGAGTTGAACAACCTGTTTTCGGCCCCAGGATGCCGCCATGTACAACGGTGTCCGGCCCTGCCCGTCCTTCGCATCCACAGCTACGCCGTTGTTCAATAGCGTCCGGACACGAGCCAGATTACCTTTCTCGGCAGCAGTGTGGATTGGCGCGCCAATGGCAGTCGAGGCCGGCAGCGAGACGATCGTTATTGTCAGTAGTGTGCGTACGCGTTTCATAAGCTTGAGGTCAGTCAAACGTAACAGGCCACCGAAAGCGTCGCAATGCTTACAACAACGTGGCAGCGAGGTCAGAGAGGTATCGGAAGTTTCATTTCCCTTCGATTTTCACTCCGCACCAGTCTTGCCGCCGAGTTTGCGGAGGAAATCGGTGGTCTCGGGGTTTGCAGCCGCATCAACCGGTGTTTCGCCATCAGCTCCCTTCGCATTCACATCAGCTCCCTTGGCGACCAGGAGTTCGATAATTTTGTTGTGTCCCTCAGAAGCGGCTTCGTGCAGGGGAGTCCATCCATCCTTGTCTTTTGAATTTACATCCGTGCCAGCGGCCAAGTGCTGTTTGACAACTTCAATATTACCGTCTTCGACTGCATCGTAGATTGAAATATCTGGAACCGACGCCCCACACCCCACCAACAGCACGGCTGCGATTGTGAGTAGGAGGTGTTTCATTTCCCTTCAGCTTTTAATTCTTCACCCGTCTTGCCGCCGTGTTTGCGCAGGAGGTCGGCAAGTCCAGTGTGATCTTTCAGGTAGGCTAGATCCAGCACGGTATAGCCGCCACCCTTCATTCTGGCATTCACATTCGCACCCCTTGCGATGAGCAACTCAGCAACCTGCGTGTGACCTTGATCAACCGCCGCATGCAAAGGGATCCAGCCACGCACATCTCTCGCATTGACATCCGCACGATGGGCAACAAGTAGTTCAACAACCTCGGTGTGCCCTCGATAAGCCGCCGCATGCAAAGGAGTATTTGCCGACCTGGTCTTCGAGTTTGCATCCACACCAGCATCCAGGTGTCGCCTCAACTCAATGATGCTTCCGTCAAAAGCGGCCTTGTGAATCAACATCGCGGTTGATGTCCCACACCCCGGCAACAGCACTGCTGCGACGATTGAAACGAGTAGTGACTTCATAACGGGGGATTGTCATACCGGCTGGGGCGGTTTTCAAGTGATTATTGCCGTGCTGCAAAGTCCCTTGTCGCTCGAAGCGAAGCCGGCTGAGGGGATCGATCGGTCTTGGGGAGTTTCTAATCCCTGAGCGCTCCGTACAACGCCTCGCGGAACCGTACCAGCGACTCGTCGTTGAACGGATGGCGGCGCGTCATGAAAACGCTGTACAGTCTGTTCTCCGGGTCGATCCAGAAATGGGTGGTGTGGTAACCGCCCCAGCCGTAGATGCCGTTGGGGGAGTTCACGCCCTCCGTCTTTGTGTCCGACAACACGTAAAAACCAAGGCCAAAGCTGTAGCCTTTTTTCCGATCGTCGTAGCCGGGGATGCCCTCGAGTTGGTCGGCCAGCATGAGGTCGAGCGTCGCGGGTTTGATGACCGGTTTGCCGCCGGGCGCCTTGCCGCGATCGACGAGCATCTGGCAAAACCGCGCGTAGTCGCCGAGCGTCGAGACCAGCCCCTCGCCCCCGAGGTACAGCGTGCTGTCCGCCTCATACGGCAGTTCGTCCTCCTCCGGTTTGCCGACGCGGAGTTTGCCGTTTTCTAAAACGGTCAGTGGCTGAAACAACTCGCGGCTGTCCCGGGACAAGTAAAACCATGTATGCCTCATGCCGAGCGGCCGGAAAAGTTCCTCCCACAAAAACTTGTCCAGTGGCCTGCCGGAAAGCATCTCGATTGCGCGCCCCATCACCGCAGTGCTCATGCCGTAGGTGTACTTGGCACCGGGCTGGTGCTCGATCGGCTCCCTGGCCAGTTCGCCGATGATCTTGGCCAAGCCCTTGGCCTTGACCGTCCTGGCCCAAAAACCGTCCTCATTGTACGCCCCATCGTAGCCATAAAAACCGGACGTGTGCCGGAGCAGGTCGCGGTACGTGATCGGCCGAGCCAACGGCTTGGTTTTGCCGTCGTCCGCCTTGACGCGCACCTTGGCCAACTCCGGCAGTGCGTCGGCCACCGGGTCGTCCAGCTTGAACGCACCGCGATCGAACAGAATCATCGCCGCAACGCTGGTGATCGGTTTGCTCATCGACCAAATCGGGAACACCGTGTCGTCGGTGATCGGCCTGTCGTACGCCAGCCCGGACTCAGCGGCGCGGTGGTAAACCACCCTCCCGTCGCGGGCGATGATCGCGGCGTTGGCTGCGGCGAGTTTGTCCGCGATGAGCTTCTTCTGCACGGCGAACACGGCATCGAGCTTGGCCGAGTCGAACCCCAGCGCGGCCGAATCATCCACGGCACCAAGGCCGATGCTCCTGCCCAACTCCGTCGCCAAGCCGCTGAAGCCTGTTAAAAACGCAAAAGATAAAAGGGAAATCCTCCTCACAAAAACACCCGCAACCTATCCGCCGCCACACACCCGCACAAATCAAAACCAAGCACCTGGCCAAGCGGGGAAATAATCCCTAATATTTTCGCCGGCACCGCGTCGTGTTATTGTTGGGTCACGGATGATGAGATTGCTGGGCATTTTTTTGGCGTTGGCGGCCGGGCTGGCGTTCGCGCAGGCGCAACCGGCCGACCGCGAGGCGTTGTGGAAGGAGGTGGCTGCCGCGGAGAAAAAGGGGCTGCCAAAAACGGCGGCGGCCAGGCTGCAACTGATCTATGACTCGGCACTGCGGGACGGCCAGCACGCTGAGGCGATCAAGGCCCTGGCCAAGCGCATCACGCACGAGGGCGCGGTGCAGGGCAACAAGCCGGAGGAAAAAATCACACGCCTGCGGGCCGAACTCGAGAAGACGCCCGCCGAGGCCAGGCCGCTGCTGCAGACCATCCTCGGCCACTGGTACTGGCAATACTTCCGCGTGAACCGCTACCGCTTCCTGCAGCGCACCGCCACCGCGCAGCCGCTCGGCGACGATTTCACGACGTGGGATCTGCCCCGGCTTTATCGCGAGATCGATCTGCACTTCACCAACGCCCTCGCCGATGGACGGCTCAAGACGATTCCCACCACCGACTTCGCCGACCTGTTGACCAAGCCGACCTTGCCGGAGCATTACCGGCCGACGTTGTACGACTTCATCGCGCACGAGGCGCTTGGTTTTTACACGTCCGGCGAGTTCTCGGCGGCCAAGCCGGAAGATGCGTTTGAAGTGAGAGTAAGCGACCCGCTGCTTGGCCCGCTGGATAAGTTTCTCGCGTGGGTACCGGAGACAACCGACACAGAGTCGCCCCAGTTCAAGGCTGTTCGATTGTATCAGGACATGCTGCGGTTTCACCTGGACGACGCCGACTCGTCGGCGCTCAACGACACCGACATTTTGCGACTGCTGCATGGCAAACGCATCGCCGCCGGTGACGGCACGAACGATCGCTTCATCGAGGCGATGCAGTCGCTGGTCGAGCGCGAGCCGGGGCCGCTCTCGGCCTGGGCGCGGTATCACTGGGCGCAGACGCTGCACGCCGACGGCGACTCCGTGGAGGCACGGCGCGTGGCGATCGCCGGGCGCGATGCATTCCCCGAATCCCGGGGCGGGAACCGTTGCCACAACCTCGTCGCGCAAATTGAGGCCAAGTCGATTTCCGTCGAGGCGGAGTCGGTCTGGAACGCGCCGTGGCCGGAGCTTGCCGTCACGTACCGCAACATCACCGGGGCGCACTTCCGGCTCGTGCCGGCCGACTGGAACAAACTGCGCGAAAAACAGTTCCGCCTGTCGCGACAGGAGGATCGGCGGGCATTGCTCAAGCGCGAGCCGGTCAAATCGTGGCGGCACGCCCTGCCGCCGACCGCCGACTACAAGCAGCGCACGGAGCGTTTCACCGTGCCCGACGACGTGAAGCCGGGTTTTTATTTTCTCATCTCCAGCGCGGCGACCACGTTTTCCGAGAAGAACAATCGCACGAACTACTCGACCGTTTGGATCAGCGCCTTGGAGATGGTGATCCGCTCGCGGGCGGACCGGCTCGAGGGCTTCGTCGTCGAGGGCAACTCCGGCGAGCCGATCGCCGGTGCCCAAGTGGATTTATGGCTGCGAAACAATCGTGGCAAATACGCGAAAAAAACCGGCACCACGGATGAGTCGGGGATGTTCAGTTTTCAAAAAGCCAAAAACCAATATCACGGTTATTTCCTCGCGCAACACGACGGCCGGCGGGTCGGCACGGCCGGGCAAAACAGCTACTGGGGGGGCGCCGTGCAGGTGGCCAAGCCCCGGGAGTCGGTGATGTTTTTCACCGACCGCGCAATTTATCGGCCCGGCCAGACGATTCAATTCAAGGGCATCGCCCTCGCGTGGAATCAAGCCAAGGATGATTACAAGGTCATCCCGAGCCGCAACATGAAGGTCGTCTTGCGCGACCCGAACAACGAGGAGATCGAGCGGCTCGACGTCAAGACCAACGGCTACGGCTCGTTCTCCGGCAGCTTCACCGCGCCCAAAAATCGGCTCACCGGCCACTATCGCATTGCGACTGCTGTGGCCCCGCATGGCCAGGGCAGCTTCCGGGTGGAGGAGTACAAGCGGCCCAAGTTCCTCGTCGAACTGGGCAAGCCGGAGCAGTCGCCCAAGCTCGGTGAGACCGTCCGGCTCAACGGCAAGGCGACCGATTACACCGGCGCGCCGATCGGCTCGGCCAAGGGCAAGTTTCGCGTCACGCGGCAAGCGCGCTGGCCGGTCTGGTGGCGCTGGCATTACTGGGGCGGCGGGCCGGTTCGGTCGCAGCAGCGGCAGATCGCGCACGGCACATTAGAGACCCTGCCGGACGGCTCGTTTGTGATTGAGTTCGACGCCGTGCCGGACGACGCCGTGCCGGAGGAGAGTGAGCCAACTTTCATTTACCGCGTCGTCGCCGACGTGACCGACGGCAGCGGCGAGACGCGCAGCGACACCACGAATGTGCCGGTCGGCTACACCACCCTACAGGCAACGATGACGGCGGACGCCTGGCAGAAGGTGGCCAAGCCGGTGGAGTTCAGCATCACGACACAGTCACTCGCCGGCGTGCCGGAGCCGGCCAAAGGCACGTTGACCGTCCACGCGCTCGAGCAACCGGAAACGGTCAAGCGCGCAAGTCTGATCCGCGCAGCCAAGCCGGGGGTCGATGGCGCCAACCCGGAGACGTGGCCGCTTGGCCAAGCGGTGTCCACGCACGACGTCGAGACCGACGCCAAGGGTAAGGCCAAGGTCGAGGCCAAGCTGCCGGTCGGCGTGTATCGCGCGGTGTTCGAGACAACCGATCGACTCGGCAAAACCGTCAAGGCGATCCACTCGCTGCAAGTGCTCGACCCGGCGGCCAAGCGCTTGGCCATTCGCCTGCCGCAGTTGGTGGCTGCCGAGCAAAACAGCCTCGAGCCGGGCGAGACGTTTCGGCTGCTTTGGGGAACCGGCTACGACACGGGCCGCGCCTTCGTCGAGGTCGAGCATCGGCACAAAATCACGCAGCGATTCTGGACCGCGCCCGGCCGCACGCAGCGGCTGCTCGAGGTGCCGGTGACCGGGGAAATGCGTGGCGGGTTCAGCGTTCACGTGACGCAGGTTCGCGAGAACCGGATGCTGCAACGCACGCATCATGTCACCGTGCCGTGGTCGAACATGAAGCTCGACGTGAAGTGGGAGCGCTTCGTCTCCAAGCTCCGCCCGGGACAGGAGGAAACGTGGACGGCGATCATCACCGGCCCCGACGCCGAGCACGCGGTCGCCGAGATGGTCGCCACGCTGTACGACGCCTCGCTCGACACCTTCGCGCCGCATCACTGGCAACGGCAGTTCAGCATCTATCGCTACGATTACTCGAGCGCCCATTCCACGTTTGCCAACAACGGCACGAGCCTCAACAGCCTGCTCGGCAGTTGGAAACGCACCACGGTTTCGATTCACTCCTACCGTTACCGGGCGTTCCCCGCCGAGATCACGCAGTGGCACTCCGGCTTGCGGAGTTACAGGACGCGGGGCAAATCCATGATGCAACGGGGCGTCACCGCGCTCGCCGACGCCGAGATCGCCGAGGACGGAGCCATGAAGTTGGGGCTCTCAGCAGGCATGGCACCCCAAGGACTCGCCGAGTCGAGCACCGCTTATTTCGCCGGGGAGGACAAGCAGGATCGGCTCGGCGAACCGTCGCCCCAAGCCGAGCCCGCTGCGGTGGCCATCCGCAAAAACCTCAACGAGACGGCGTTCTTTTTCCCGCACGTCGTCTCGAACAAAGCCGGCGAAGTGAAGCTGACTTTCACGATGCCGGAGGCACTGACCGAGTGGCGGCTGATGGCCTTTGCGCACGACGCCAAGACGCGCTCCGGCTATCTCGACGGCAGGACGGTAACGTCGCTCGACCTGATGGTGCGGCCGAACCCGCCACGATTCCTGCGCGAGGGCGATGCGCTGGAGTTCACCACGCGCGTCATCAACACCGGTGAAACCGCGCGCGTCGGAAGCGTGAAACTCAACCTGCAAAACGCCGAGACCGAGGCACCCGCCAACGCGCTGCTCGGCAACACGTCGCCCGAACAGAAGTTCGCCATCCCCGCCGGCGAGTCGCGCAGCTTCTCGTGGCGGCTTACCGTGCCGGACGGCGCGCCGACGCTCGTGTATCAAGTGACCGCCTCGGCCGGCGACCAAGGGGATGGCGAGGAAAATTATCTACCGGTGCTCTCGCGGCGCATCCTCGTCACCGAGTCGCTGCCGCTGCCGATCCGCGACAAGGGCACGCGGAAATTCCGCTTCGAAAAACTGATCGCGTCCGGCGGGTCGGACACGCTGCAGCACCAGTCGCTCACCGTGCAGATGGCGTCCAACCCGGCGTGGTACGCGGTGCTCGCCCTGCCCTATCTGATGGAGTACCCGCACGAGTGCACCGAGCAGACGTTCAACCGGCTTTACGCCAACACACTCGCGGCGCACATCGCCAAGTCCGACCCGCGCATCCGCCGCGTGTTCGATCTCTGGAAAGGCACCGACGCGCTCGACAGTCCGCTCGAGAAAAACGAGGAACTCAAAAGCCTGCTGCTGCTCGAGACGCCGTGGGTGCGCGAGGCCAAGGACGAAAGCCAGGCGCGCCGCAACGTCGGTATTTTGTTCGACAAAAACCGGCTCGACTCCGAGACCAAGCGCCTGCTCAAGCAGCTTGCCCGCGCGCAAAACGCCGACGGCGGCTGGCCGTGGATGCCCGGCGGCCGAAGCAATGATTACATCACGCTTTACGTCACGACCGGCTTTGCGCGGCTGCGTCATCTCGGCGTCGAGGGCGTGCCGGTCGTCCAGGCGGTCCAGGCGCTTGGCCGGCTCGACGGCTGGATCAAGAAGCGGTACGAGCGCATCGTCGAGAACAAGACGCTCGACGGCAACCATCTCAGTTCAACCGTCGCGCTCTACCTCTACTGCCGCAGTTTTTACCTGAAAGACCGACCCGTTGGCCAGGCACACAAAAAGGCATTCGACTATTTCGTCGGCCAGGCGAAAAAGCATTGGCTGAAGGTCGGCAGCCGGCAGTCGCAGGCGCATGTCGCGATCGCGCTGCATCGCTTGGGAGACAAGGAGGTGCCGGGCGACGTGATCCGGTCGATCCTCGAGCACAGCGTGACCGACGAGGAACTGGGGATGTTCTGGCGCGACACCGAATATTCATGGTGGTGGTATCGCGCGCCGATCGAGACGCAGGCGATGATGATCGAGGCGTTCAACGAAATCACCGCCGACAAGGACGCCGTGCGCGAGTGCCAAATCTGGCTCATCAAGCAAAAGCAGACGCAGGCGTGGAAAACCACCAAGGCCACCGCCGACGCCGTGTACTCGATCCTGCTCAGCGGCGACAACCTGCTCGCCTCGACCCGGCTCGTCGAGGTGTCGCTCGGCGGCGAGACTGTGAAGCCGGAGAAGGTCGAGGCCGGCACCGGGTTTTATCAGCACAAGTTCGGCCGCAGCGAGATCACGTCCGCGCTTGGCCAAGTGGAGTTGACCAAGCACGACCCCGGCGTCGCGTGGGGCAGCGTGCATTGGCAATACCTCGAGGACATGGCAAAGGTGACACCGCACGAGGCCACGCCACTGCGCTTGTCCAAGAAGATTTACGTCCGCGAAAACACGAAGTCCGGCCAAGTGCTCAAGCCAATCGGGAGCGACCTCGCGCCGGGCGACGAACTGGTAGTGCGGCTGGTGTTGCGAACCGACCGCGACATGGAATTCGTCCACATGAACGACCAGCGCGGCAGCGGCACCGAGCCGGTGAACGTGCTGTCCGGCCACCGGTACCGGGACGGCTTGGCCTACTACGAATCGACCCGCGACGCCTCAATCCATTTCTTCATCGACTACCTGCCCAAGGGCACGTACGTGTTCGAGTATCCGGTGAAAGTGTTCCATCGCGGCCGCTACCAATCCGGCATCGCGAATATCCAAAGCATGTACGCCCCGGAGTTCAACAGCCACAGCGCCAGCCAATGGCTGGAGGTGAAGTAGGGGGGAAACGTGTCAGACGAATTCGTAAACCGGAGTTTCGATCGTCTTTTTGGGCACCGTCCGGTTTTTGATGATGCCTTGGATGTGCTCAACGGTTTTTGGGGGGGAATATTGTTCGCCTGTTTCGCTGCAAACCCGCGCCGGCACCCGCTCGATTAGAAAGAACTTTCCGTCCTGCTCGAACGAATAAGTCACCTCGCTATCCAAACTTTTTTCATCGCAAAACTCACCGGCAAACTACTCCTTTCCCCCAGTCTGCAAGCCTGCAGCTACGCCCGCTTAGCCAAGCGCCCGTCCTTCCCCTTGGCCGGCATCCGGATCAAAAATGAGTTGACCCACCTCGGGTGGAGCCGGAGTGTCGACCTGTGTTGTCAGCAGCTTCCCAAAGACAAATGAAACGAATCCATCATGTTCTCGAGCGCCTGGCCCTGGCCTTCCTGCTCACCGCAACGGCCGTCCGCGCGGAGTGGATATTCGAAACCAATTTCAACGACGACATCCCCGACGGCACCGAGGTGTACGGCACCACCGTGGTGGAGTGGGTCGACGACGATGCGGAGGACGGCGTGTTGCAGTTGACCTTGGCCGAGGGCAGCCAGAACGGTTCCTGGATCATTGACGATTTCAGCGAGGGCCAGACCATCGGCGAGTTTGAGGCCGGTTTCCGGCTGCTGATGGGGGGCAACACTTCGGCCGATCCCGCTGACGGCATGAGCTTCAGTTTCGGCCGGAACATCCCGGACAACACGTTCAGCCCGGCCGAGAACGGCGTGGGCGGTGGGCTGAGCCTCTCCTTCGATTCCTGGGACAACGGCGGTGGCGAAGCGCCCTCTATCGAGATTTTCATCGGCGGCACAAGCCAGGCGGTGGCCCACTTCGCCGGCAGTCGGCGCCTTGCACCGGCAGATGCCTACGTCATCGATCCTGAAACGGAGGAACCGGCCGACATGTTTACCGGAGACGAATTCGTGGACGTGAAGGTTTCGTTTAAGGGAGGAAAGTTCAACCTCGAGTACAAGGGACTGAAGATTTTTACTGACCTGGAACTGGACTTCAAGCCGGTGGCCGGTGCGCGCTTTGCCTTCGGCGCACGGACCGGCGGCGCCAACAACAACCATTGGATCGACGATGTGGCGATCACCACCTTCGCCGTCGAGAAACCGGTGCTCTCCGGTTTCCAGCCTGGCGAGGGCGCAATCGTGACACCCACGTCCCCCGTTGTGGTGTCGCTCTCCGCCGGATCGAGCCCGCTGAACCTCGACTCGGTAAAACTCACCCTCAACGGCGAGGCGGCACCGGTGCAAATTACCGAGGACGGCGTCGTCCTGACCGTGACCCACGCCCCCGAGGACGGCCTTGCCCCGGGCACGGCCTACACGGCGGCCATCACGGCGGCGGATGATGCCGGAGCCAAGATTGAGTTTGTCTGGGAGTTTTCCACCTCCGAGTTGGTCTCCATCGGTGAGCCGGACCTGGTGTTTGATTTTAATGATGGCGAGGTTCCGGTGGGCACAGAGGTTTACGGTACCGCAATTGTCGAAATGGAGGGCGGCGTGGAGGATTCCGGTATGCTGCTTCTGACCGAGGCCACCAACAGCCAGCTTGGATCCTTCGTCATCGCCGACTTCAATGAGGGCGCCAACATCAACGGCATCGGTGTCGCCATGAAACTGCGCATCGGCGGCCCGGGTGAGGATCTGGGTGGTTCCTCCAACCCGGCGGACGGCTTCGCCTTCAGTTTTGCCCCGGACGTGCCGGACGGCACCTGGCTGGCCGAGGAAGGAGCCGGTTCGGGCATCTCGGTCTGCATCGACACATGGGACAACGGCGGTGGCGAGGCACCAGCGGTCGACCTCAAGTTCGACGGCGCAACAGTGGCCACTGTGAAAATGCCCAAGTCGGACCTGCTCACCGGGACGGATTTCGCGGAACTGATCGTTCGCGTGGAATCCGACGGCACGGTTGATGTGGTTTACAAGGACATGCTGGTTTTTGACAATGTGCAAACGGAATTTACCGGCTTTGCGAACGGGAAAATCGGCCTGGCCGCACGCACCGGCGGCGCCTTTTCAGTGCATGCAGTGGACGACCTTCAGATCGCTGTAAGCCGCCCACCCTCGCCGGTGATTTCGTCGGTGGCACCCAGTGAAGGCAGCGTAGTGCTGCCAAACGCAGGGATTATAGTCGAGGTCGCCAACGGCATCGCTGAAGTCGACGCCAAGTCGGTTCAATTGACACTCAACGGCGAGTCCGTAACCCCGGAAGTCGAAACCGCTGGGCGCAAGGTCACCATATCCTACTCCGCCCCGGGCGGAATGGAGCCGGATGCCGACCAGGCCGTTGCCATCGCATTCAAGGACACTGACGGCAACGAGATCAACGGCGAGTGGGCGTTCCGCACCGCGCCACTTATCGAAATCGCGAACGTGGAGCGTGTCATTGATTTCAACGACGGCTTGGAGCCCGATGACAGCTACATATACGGCACAGCCTACCCCGAGGAATTCGGCGGCGTGGAGGATAGTGGCGTGATGACGCTGACCATCAATGAGAACAACCAAAACGGCGCGTTCATACTGGATGACCAGGATGAGGGCGACTGGATCAATGCCTTCTCGCTGGCGTTCAAGCTGCGCATCAGCGGGCCAGGCGAAGATCTGGAAGGCTCGGGTAACCCGGCCGATGGCTTCTCCGTCAGCCTCGCCGACGACCTCCCGGATGATGTCTGGGGCGACGCGGAAAACGGCGCCGGCAGTGGCCTGCGGTTTTGCTTCGACACATATGACAACGGCGGCGGCGAGGCACCCTCCATCGACATCCGTTTCGGCAACCAGTTGATCGCCTCCACCCTGCTGGATAAAAAACAGATTCTCACCGGGCTGGACTTTGTGGATGTGCTGATCCGCGTGGAGTCGGACGGCACCGCCGACGTCGCCTTCAACGGTCTGCTGCTCCATCATGACGTGCAGACGCCGTTCACCGGCATCCAGGCCGGACTGTACGGGTTCGCCGCCCGCACCGGCGGACAGTTTTCCATCCATGCAATTGACGATATACAACTGACCTCCTCCCGGGCCACGCAGCCGCTCGTGCTGTCGCGCTCACCGATGCCCGGTTCCGAAGCCGTTTACCCGAACAAGGCGGTGGAAATCGTCGTGGCAGACACCCTCTCTGCACTGGACACCGGCTCGGTCAGCCTCGTCATCAACGGGACCAAAGTCGCCGCCGATATCAGCCACGAGGAAGGATTTACCACCATCGTCCACGCGCCGGCCGACGGGCTGACCGAGTTGCTCTTGCACGATGTCACCCTCAGCTTCACCGACGACAACGGGGCCAAGCTGGAGGAGTCATGGAGCTTTACCACGGTCGATCGAATCGTGATGCCCGAGGATCACTTCCACTACGACTTCGACACGCCGAAACCGCCCAAGGGCAGCCGCCTCTCGGGCCACGCCTCCCTCTCCGAGTTTGAGGGCATCGACGATTCCGGCTACCTCATGCTCACCGACGCACTCAACAGCCAAAGCGGCTCGTGGATCATCGGCAGCCCGCTTGGCAAGACTGAGGTGTTCGGCTTTATCGCCAACTTCCAGGTGCGCATCGGCGGCCCCGGCGCGGACCTCGGCGGCACCGACAGCCCGGCCGACGGCATGTCGTTCAACTTCGCCGACGACATCCCCCCGAGAACCTGGCAGGGCGAGGAAGGCGTTGGCTCCGGCATCCGCGTCTGCATCGACACCTGGAACAACGGCGGCGGCGAGGCCCCGGCCATCGACCTCAAGTTCGGCGACGAAATCCTCGCCAGCAAAAAAGTCCCCAAGGCCGACCTGCTTACCGGTCTCGACTTTGCGGACATGACCGTGCGCCTGCAGAACGACGGCACGGTCGATGTGATGTTCAAGGATGAAATCGTCTTCTGGGACGTGGCCACCCCGTCCGCGTCATACAAGAAATCGAGGTTCGGCTTCGGCGCCCGCACCGGCGGGGCCAACGCCGTGCACGGCATCGACGACCTGCGCTTGGCCTTGATCACCGAGCCGCCGCCCGCCGACGAGCCACCCACCGTCAGCATCTCGCGGGATGGCACCGTCGACCTCATCGTCGAGTGGACAGGCATCCTGCAGACCGCCGAAAATGTCAAAGGCCCGTGGACGGACGTCAATGCCACCAGCCCGCTCCTCCTCAAGCCGGAAGACTTGGCCAAGCAACAATACGTCCGGGCCAGACAACCGTGACGCGTTTGCCCAATCTTGACCGAGCCAAGCCCCCGCCCTACGTTCGCCCAAGCGGCAAGCCGCCGCCGTTGTGCTCCCGTAGCTCAGTTGGATAGAGCGGGTGTTTCCTAAACACTAGGTCAGAGGTTCGAGTCCTCTCGGGAGTGCCATCCTTCTCCATTAATGACTTACGACTTCAGTAGGTCAAAGTTACACCCAAAAGTTACACCATTTTCACTGATGTTCATTGATGTCAGTGGTGTTCATTAA
>Ga0208879_1000419_pt1 | contig 43713 bp, 45 predicted proteins | sample Knorr_S15_td_Bot_FD_185605 | JGI IMG/M metagenome (GOLD analysis project Ga0208879, IMG submission 185605) | Marine microbial communities from Southern Atlantic Ocean transect - Knorr_S15_td_Bottom_ad_5009_LV_A (SPAdes) (version 2) | ecosystem: Environmental > Aquatic > Marine > Oceanic | place... | reverse complement strand
TCTTTCAACAGTTTCACCTTTTAAAGCTCTTAGTAAGAGGTCGTTTTTTAATTTTGGAAACTCCATTTGCTATTTGTTTTCTGTAGTGTATTGTTTGAGCATGGCTTCAAGCGAAGCTTCTGCTGCTATATAACTCTTTTGTATGCCTTTCTTACAAAGGGCATTGGCTGTAGTTTCTCCGATGCTGTAATAATCGATTTCTGTATTGAAGTCGTTTATCATGGCAAAAGATTCTACTGCCGAAGGACTCATGAAAAAGAGAGCATCTCCTTTTTGAGTAGGTATTATTTTAGGTTCTAAAAGCGTGTGGTAAACCACTTCTTCTTTTAGTTGAACACCTTTTTTAGCAAGGTATTCGGGCAATTCATTTCGGCGAATATTTCCGCAAAAGAATAAGGCAGATTTAATGCCATCTTCAGCAATCCTTTCGGCTAAGCTCATTGCTGTTTCAGTAAGGCCAGATTTAGTTTTAAAACCTTTTTCTTGAAGCGCTTTTGCTGTTTGCTTACCAGAAGCATAAACAGTACCTGAAAAATTCCCCTTGTCATACTGAGCCTGTCGAAGTATGTTTTTCACTGCATTTTGGCTCGTGAAAATCCAAGCTTGGGCTTCGGGAAGCTCTTTTGGAAAGTCTATATGATGAATTTTTGTTAGGGCAACTTCTTTAATCTGAAGTCCTAAGTTTTGGGCAAAGCTTCTTTGACGCTCATTAAGCGATTTACAAACCCATATATGCCCTTTTTGATTCATCTAGTGTAAACGCTTTTCTTTAGGAAGTTTATCGATAATCTCTTTCGCACCTCTTTCCAAAGCGTACTCTGCAGCCTCAAGACCTAAGTCGTGCGCGAGCATTACATCCTTTTCCAATTTCACCTCAATCTTAATTTCGGCATCAGGATCCATAACGATGGCGTGGAGTTTAAGAATACCTTCTTCCACTTTGGCATAAGCACCAATAGGAGCCGAGCAACCCCCGTTTAATCGATTCAAGAAATCTCTTTCTATACGCGTACACAAAGCGGTTTCTTCGTGGTGGAATCCTTTACAGATGTCTGCTGTTACAGTATCACCTTCTCTACAAACTACGGCAACCGCTCCTTGAGCTGGGGCAGGAACCATCCAGTCTAAAATCATGGCTATTTCGTGGTGAAGCTCTAGACGTTCTAATCCCGCGGCTGCGAAAATAGCCCCATCCCAGTTGCTATCTCTTAACTTCTTGATACGCGTTTGCACATTACCACGGATGTCGCAAGTGCTGTGTTTTTCGTATCGATCTAACCACTGCGATTTTCTCCTGTTTGAACTTGTGGCGATTAAACCAGCGTAGTCTTCAATGTTTAAGAAATCGGTGTCTTTACGAACCACCAAGACATCAAAAGGGTTGCCTCTTTCCATCACAGAACAAAGTTCTATTCCTTCGGGTAAATCGGTAGGGATGTCTTTATGAGAGTGAACGGCAATATCTATTTCTCCAGCAACAAGGGCATCGTCCAATGCTTTAGTAAATACACCTTTTCCACCCATAAGTGGTAGTGGTGTGTCGAGTACCTTATCGCCTTCCGATTCAATCAAAACCAATTCAGAAGTCTGCCCTAGAGCTTTGAGTTCTTCTTGTACTTTATAAGCTTGCCATAAAGCCAGCTTGCTTTTGCGGGTTCCTATACGAATCATGGGTTCAGTTTAAACATTTCCTCTACCATCTTCACCATTTCGTCGGAATGACGGTATTTAGATTTGATATATTCGGTAGCTTGGTTGGCAATTTTATTGACCACACTAGTAGCCAATTTATCTGCTTTTTGAAGCTCATTCTCACTCAAGCGGAATTTCTGTTGTTCTAGTTCGTCGGTTCTGTAAGAGTGTAATTTTTCGCGTAAAGCCTGAATTGTAGGCGATAGATTACGCATTAGTACCCAGTCGTAGAACTCGTTTTTATGTAAGTTGATGATGGTGCGCGCCTTAGGGATATTCTTGCGTCGCATCGCCAAAGTTTCATCTTGTATACTATTCAGCTGATCCATATCGATGAGTTCTATGCCCTCTAATTTATCAACTTCAGTATCTATATTTCTTGGAACCGATAAATCCAGTAGCAACATTTCTTTTTTTATAGAATCGAAATGCTCTGTGGATACAGTTGGCTCAAAAGCTCCGGTAGCCACAATAAAAATATCGGTATCTGTAAGTTCTTCTTTGAGACTTTCGATGTTGGCAACGCGCAAGCCTAGAGGTTCGGCTATAGCCTCTGCTCTAGAACGTGTTCTATTGGTTAATACCATTTCTTGATGCGGATGCTTTTGGAGGTTTTTTACTGTAGTTTCTCCAATTTCACCTGTACCAAAGAGTAATATTTTTTTGTCTTTAAGACTTTTATAACGCTCTTTGATGAATAATACAGCGCCGTGAGCTACCGAAGCAGGGCCCTCGTTAATGGCTGTATCTGTACGAACATCCTTATAAGCTTGTAGTACAAATTGCATGAGGCGATGCGTGTATCCATCCAACATTCCTTTTTCTTTAGAATATTTAGCCGCATCTTTTACCTGACTTACAATTTGTAAATCGCCCAACATCAAAGAGTCTAAGCCACAACATAATTCAAAAAGGTGATGTACTGCATCGTCTTCAGAAAGTTGAAAATGATAGGTATCGAACTCTTCCTGACTAGCCTTGTTGTATTTTACAAAAAGTTCTTTAAGTAGGAAGCTATTATGGCTGTGGGCAAAGAATTGAGCTCTGTTGCAAGTGCTCACAATGAATAGAGAATCAATCCCTAAGGAACGTGCATCCTCCAGAATTTTATCGATAGCCTCTTGGCTAAAACTAAACTTCCCTCGAATGTCTATCGGGGTTTTCCAGTGGCTAATTCCAAGAGTGATAAATTTATTCTTTGCTTGGCTCAAATTATACTTGCTTTGATTTATGCAAAAATACGCTCCTTTTCTTAGATAGCGAAACCTTCAGGGTATTAGTATTGAGTAGCTGTTCGCTAGTATCAAGTATTTTGTATAGGGGCTAAGTACAAAGAAATTAGTGGGCAGTTTGCAATTCTCAGTCTGCAATTTTATTTTACATCACTACTATAGCGAACTAATCTGATAATAGCGAGATTGAACTAAGTTTGAGATGAAGAATAATAGGGGCTAATTAATGTATCTTGGGCCAAATTATTTTTCGATGCGCAACTGCTTACTGATACTTACTTTTTTCGCTCTAAACACTTTTTGTTTAGCAGAGAATCCACCAGAAACAGACTCCACCAAAGTTTGGACTTATGGGACTACTCTGGCTCTTAATTTTTCGCAAGTAAGTTTTGTGAATTGGGCTGCTGGTGGTGAGAGTTCTATTTCTGCTGCCAGTATGCTGAAGTTGAATGCCAATTATATCGATTCCACTCATGTTTGGAAGAATAATTTTGACATTTCCTATGGGTTTATTCGCCAGGGTGATATAGGGAAAGTTGCTAAGAGTGACGACCGTTTTGAATTTAACTCTTCCTATGGTTTGAGTGCCTTTAAAAAATGGTATTACAATATGTCCTTTAATATAAAGTCTCAAATAGCTAAGGGTTATAATAGCCCACTTGATTCGGTCTTAATTTCTGACTTTTTAGCACCGGCCTACATAACTTTATCGATAGGGATGAGTCATACGAATAAAAAGAGAAGTTTAGATTTTCAATTGCTACCCTTGAGTGGTAAAATAACTTATGTTAATAATCAAGCATTAGCTGACTCGGGAGCCTTTGGTGTCGAAAGAGCGGTGTTTGAAGATGGACTGATGACGAGTCATGCTTTGCGAATGCGAACTGAATTTGGGGGCTCGATAAAGTTTCAATACAAAGATGAAATCTTAGAGAATGTAACCTTGCAATCCAAGGCTTGTTTTTTCTCTAATTACAAAGAAAAGGCTACCAGTATTGATGTAGATTGGGAGCTCTTACTCTTGATGAAAATCAACAAATACCTCACGGCAAATATTAATTCGCATATTATTTACGATGAGGATGTTGATATTGCTTTAGATAAGGACGGCGATGGTGTATTTGAAAGTTCTGGTCCTCGTACACAATTTAAAGAGCTTTTTGGTTTGGGCTTGAGTTATTCTTTTTAGTAAATGGTTAATATTGAGTAGGTTCACTACTCAATACTTCCAATTGCTTTCAGATTCATAATTGCAGATTCTATAGAATCCACATTTTCGAAAACTAGACTCAGTTTATTATTACGCTCTTTCATCTGACAAGCTTTAGGATTTGCCTGAATGAAATTTAATATCTGCTTAAAAGATTCTGATTCGAAAAAGCTGGATTGAGAATTTGCCACGAAATAGGTAATCATTTTATAGGCTTTCAAGGTTATTTTTTCAAAGCCCAATTCTTTTGCTATCCACCTTAAACGAATAGAATGCATAAGCTTTTTAGCTTGTGGTGGTACTGGTCCAAAGCGGTCAATAAGATGTTCTTCGAAGGTTTGTAATTCTTCTTCATTTTCTACGCTATTCAAATCTTTATAGAGCTTAAGCCTTTCCGAAATGGCATTCACATACTCATCGGGAATCAGTATTTCCATGTCGGTATCAATCTGACATTCGTCTACAAAGAAAGAGTCAGAAGTATCGTTGGAGTATAAGTCTTTAAACTCTGTTTCTTTTAATTCTGTGATTGCTTCGTTCAGAATTTTCTGATACATGTCGAAACCAATTTCTGATATGAAACCAGATTGTTCACCGCCCAATAAATCACCCGCTCCACGAATTTCGAGATCTCGCATGGCAATATTAAAGCCCGCTCCAAGATCTGAATGTTGCTCTAGTGCTTGAATGCGTTTTCGCCCTTCTTCGCTGATGCTGATACGTGGAGGAGTAATTAAATAACAAAAGGCTTTTTTGTTGGAACGCCCAACACGACCTCGCATCTGGTGGAGATCGCTTAATCCAAAGTTTTGCGCATTGTTTATGATTATTGTATTGGCATTCGGAATGTCTAATCCACTTTCAATAATCGTAGTAGCCACCAAAACGTCAAATTCGCCTTCGATAAAATCGAGCATGAGACGTTCTAGTTTAGGGCCCTCCATTTGTCCATGACATATCCCCACTTTCACATCAGGGCAAAGTCGCTGAATCATACCCGCTACTTCTTTGATATTTTCGATTCTGTTATGGATAAAGAACACTTGCCCACCTCTGGAAACTTCGTATTGTATAGCGTCGCGCATGGTTTCTTCATTAAAACCGATGCTCTGTGTTTGAATAGGATGACGGTTTGGCGGTGCTGTTTTAATAATCGATAAATCTCTAGCTGCCATCAGCGAAAACTGAAGTGTTCTCGGTATCGGAGTAGCGGTTAGTGTTAGGGTATCGATATTGGTTTTAAAGTTTTTGAGTTTGTCTTTTACGGCAACCCCAAACTTTTGTTCTTCATCGATAATGAGCAACCCTAAATCCAGAAATTTAACATCTTTACCAACAAGTCGATGCGTTCCGATGATGATATCCACTTTACCATCCGCTAGGTTTTGTAGAGTTTCTCTTTGTTGTTTCGCACTTTTAAAACGATTGATATAGTCTACCGTGCATGGGAAATCGGCTAATCGGTTTTTAAAGGTTTTATAATGTTGAAGGGCAAGAATCGTTGTAGGAACTAAAATAGCCACTTGCTTATTGTCGCATACAGCCTTAAATGCCGCACGTATAGCAATCTCAGTTTTCCCAAAGCCTACATCTCCACAAATAAGTCGATCCATAGGAGTGTCAGACTCCATGTCTTGCTTTACAGCAACCGTGCTTTTCAGCTGATCGGGAGTGTCCTCGTAAATAAAGCTGGCCTCTAATTCGTATTGTAAGTAATTGTCAGGGCTAAACGAATAACCTTTTACAGCTCTTCGCTTGGCATAAAGTTTAATCAAATCGTAGGCAATGGTCTTAATCTTGGTCTTGGTTTTCGACTTCGTCTTTGCCCATTGCGGTGATCCTAGTTGATGAATTTTAGGAGCTTTCCCTTCCTTGCCGTTAAACTTGGTGATTTTATGCAGGGTGTGAATACTCACATATAACAAGTCGTTATTGCGATAAACGAGCTTGATAGCTTCCTGCATTTTACCTTGTACATCAATCTTTTGAAGTCCTCCAAATTTCCCAATACCGTGATCGATATGAGTTACAAAATCGCCGATTTCTAGGTTGGTAATATCCGTAAGAGTAATAGTCTTTTTGTATTGTTGCGCCGACTTTAGTTTAAACTTATGGTAGCGTTCAAATAGCTGATGGTCGGTATAGCACAGTATCTTTTGTTCGTGGTCTATAAAGCCTTCGTGGAGTGGAAGTAATAGGGTTGCATAATCGATATTAGCTTCCATATCATCAAAAATATGATGAAAGCGTTCCTCTTGTTTGAGTGACCCACACAAGATGATATTGTGATAACCTTCTTCACTTTTTTCTTTAAGATGCTCAATAATGAGGTCAAATTGCTTGTTGAAGCTCGCCTGAAAAGAAGTGTTAAATTCTATCTCGCATAGATTTTCGGTGTTTTTATTTCCGAAGGAAGCTAATTTGTAGTTCTGAATAGACTCATTAAATACTTTGGCATTTAAAAAAAGCTCCCCAGGTTTTATTTGCTGTATTGTCTGGTCTAGGGCTTCGTAGGCATCGTAAGCTTTGATGAACTGTTTGTCCAAATGTGCTTCACAGAGCTCTTTGTCTTTTATCCACAGGCAAGCTTTTTCGCCTAGAAAATTCAAAAAGGAAACTCTCGATTCAATCATTGCCTTATCTTCTACATTCGGAATGATATTGAGTTTTTTCACCTCATTAGTCGAAAGTTGACTGTTGATATTAAAGCTGCGGATACTCTCAACTTCATCACCAAAGAATTCAATTCTATAGGGGTGCTCATTGGCAAAAGAGAATACATCTACGATTCCTCCGCGTATGGAGAACTGACCTGGCTCTACAACAAAATCAGCGTATTCGAAACCATATTCAAAAAGTATTTCATTAATGAAGTCGATTCCAAGCTCATCGCCAATCTGTATTTTTAAGGTGTTTTTGGTGAGTTCTTTTCGAGTGATTACTTTTTCGAAAATGGCATCTGGATAGGTGACAATACAGGCGGGCTTTCTGCGTGACATCAACCTATTTAGCACTTCAGCTCGCATTAATACATTGGCATTGTCGGTTTCCTCAATTTGATAAGGACGACGGTAGGAACCTGGGTAGAAAAGTAAATCCTTTTCGGGTAAAAGCTGCTCTAGGTCGTTGTGAAAATAAGCGGCTTCCTCTTTGTCATTTAAGATAATTACAAAAGGCTCTTCGGATTTCTCAAAGCATGAAGCAATGACTAAACTTGCTGATGAGCCGGTAATACCTTTTAAATGGATCTGCTGTTCCTTCGCTAAACAAGTCATTAATGATTTGTCTTCGACAGATTTTCGGTACAGATTTAAGAGTTCGCTTTTCTTCATTTTAAAACAACAATGCCCCGATCTGTTAAAGACCGGGGTGTGAAAATTATGATTTATGTTATTAACTACAGGTACGACATGGCTTTCTTCATCATGGCTTTAGAGCCGATAAAGAAAGGAGTTCGTTGGTGTAATTCTGTAGCCTTAATGTCTAATAAACGTTCGCTGCCCCAAGTGGCTACACCACCTGCTTGCTCGGCAATCATGGCTATAGGATTGCACTCGTATAAGAGCCTCAATCTACCTTTAGGAGCATCAGCTGTAGCAGGGTAAATAAATATTCCACCTTTTAACATGTTGCGGTGGAAGTCGGCAACTAATGAACCCATAAAACGTGCAGTATGCGTACGCTTACCCTTTTCGTTTAACTCTTTACAGTAGGTAACATAGTCTTGAATTCCCTTTTCTAGCGAATTGTAATTTCCCTCATTGATGGAGAATATATTCCCTTTTTCAGGAGTTTTAATGTCCTCATTTGTAAGACCAAACAAACCACTTTCGGCATCAAAAGTAAAGGCTAAAACACCTGTGCCACATGTGTATACTAAAACAGTAGACGTTCCGTAAAGCACATAGCCCGCCAATACTTGTTCGTGTCCATATCTGAAAAACTCCTCTTCTTGAGGTTTTCCAGTTCTTGTTCTTTTGAAGACTGAAAAGATGGTTCCCACCGAGATGTTTACATCTATATTCGATGATCCATCCAATGGGTCGGTAGCCAAAATGTATTCAGCATTCTCATTTAAGATGATAATTTCTTCATCCTCTTCACTCGCGATAGCAGCAATTTGTCCACCTTCTTTTAAGGCTTCAATAAATTGATCGTTGGCAAAAAGGTCCATCTTTTGTACTTGCTCACCCTGCACATTTTCAGTTCCGGCAGCACCTAAAATGTCTAATAAGCCTGCGCGATTAATGGTGTGGTGAACGGTTTTAGAGGCTCTTTCGATATCCTTTAAAATAGAAAGCATAGCCTCAGGATTAGCTCCATGTCTTTCTTTAGAATTCGGTATGTGATCTTCTAGTAAAATCAATGTCTGTTATTTAGTAGAGGTTGTAGCTTAAACCTAATTGAACCATGAACATATTATCTGGGTCTTTTTCACTGCTTTTAATGAGGTCAATTTCGTCATTTAAGAACAAATAGTTGATAAATGATGTTTGCAAAGCCCACCGTTCAGCTAGGGAGTAAGAAAAGTCTAAGCCAGTAGGAATAGCAATCGATTGTATTTTCTTTTCTTCTTCAGTTGTAGTGTTGTATAATGCTGTTGTGATTGAGGCAGTGTACTTGTTTTCAGAGTCGTAAAATGCTCCACCGCATGTGATGTGCAATTTCACTTTTTCAGTATCTAGTACTTGTATTCTTGAAGCAATAGTAGCCATACGGTAGTCCGATCTGAAATGATCTGTGAGATAAGTGTATTGATTCAGTTTTTCGCTTCGTTGTGCGGTAAGTCTCCCTGTCATGATTCCAAATTGTAAGTCAACTTTTCGGCCGATACGCTTGTTGAGCTTTATTGCTAGGGAACTGTTAGGTATGTATTGCCCAGTGTAGGCTTCATCCATATCACCTTTGAAAGCACTCCATCCAGTATGAAAACTAAGGCTATAAGCCTTGCTCAAATCTTCTTTTTTGTAACCGATTTCGTTGTCGTAGGTTTTATATCTACTTTGTTTTTGTGCCCAAGAACATTCAATAGCAATAAGACATATCAGTAGGAGTAATTTTGTTTTCATAGTCTAAAATTAATTCAACAAAGATAAGTTTTATAGACTCTTGACAAAATGGATTTTTCCACCTATAGCTGTCAGCTCCCATGAATAAAGATTCAGAACATAGTTTTATCCCCTCCAGAAACAAATTTATTTTTCACTATTCATGGAGCGCAGCGACATCCCGCGTAAAGCGGGACTGTTCACCGTAATAATTAAATCATTGTTATTCTGCTCCTTAAAAAATACGTATATTTGCGCCCAATTTTGAGGGGATTAAATTTTAAAAACCTCATTTACAGGGTTTAACCATCAAACGAATTGTTGATGAAGATTTCTAGAGAAAACATTGATTCTTTAAATGCTGTTTTGAGAGTAGAGCTTTCTGCAGCTGATTACCAAGAGCAAGTAGAAAAAATTTTAGCTAACTACCGTAAAACAGCCGATATGCCTGGTTTCCGTAAGGGGAAAGTACCTATGGGTGTTGTTCGTAAGCGTTATGCTATTCCAGTGAAAGTGGAAGAAATCAATAAGATTCTTTCTGAAAAGGTATCTAAGTTTATCGTTGACGAGAAGCTTGATATTTTGGGGAATCCACTTCCTAAGGAGTCTGCTCCAATAGATTGGGAGACTCAAGAAGATTTCCTGTTTGAATACGAATTAGGTTTTACTCCTGACTTTGAAGTGAAATTATCGAAGCGCAATAAGATTGACCTTTATAAGATTAAGGCCGACGAAGCTACTATTGATCGTTACGCGGAAGATATCGCTAAGCGTTATGGTAAGATGTCGAGCCCTGAAAAAGTTACTGAGAAGGACTTGGTTTACGGTAGGTTCCAAGAGCTAGATGCCGACGGAAACGCAGTTGAAGGTGGAATTACTAATCAGGCTTCTGTTTCTTTAGATTTCGTAAAGACAAAGAAGTTGAAGAACGAATTTATCGGTTCTGAAAAAGGAGAGGTAATTGTATTGGATCCTAAGAAAGCTTTTGAAAACGTAGCTGATACAGCATCCATGTTGAATATCGAGAAAGATGTGTTGGAAGGATTGAAAGCTACCTTCTCTTTCACTATTGAGAATATCAGCCACATGGAACCAGCTGAATTGAATACGGATTTATTCGATAAAGCATACGGTGAAGGTGTTGTGAAAGACGTGAAAGAATTCCGTGCTAAGATTGCTGCTGAGGCTGAGAAAATGTTCGTTGGAGAGTCTGACAAGAAATTCCAAAATGATACCGTTGAGTTTCTATTGGAAAATACGAAGTTTGATCTTCCTGAAGGCTTCTTGAAGCGTTGGATTCGTAGTGTTTCTGAAACTCCAGTTACTATGGACGATGTTGATAGAGATTTTGCTGGTTATTCTAAAAGCTTACGTTGGCAAATTATCGAGAACAAGATTGCTACAGAAAACAACTTGAGCGTAACTAAAGAAGAGGCTTTAGCTGAAACAAAGCAATTGATTACTGCTCAGATGGCTCAATACGGTCAAATTGCTCCCGAAGAAGAATTGATTGAGCAATATGCACAACAAGTCCTTGCCAATAAAGAGGAAGAAAAGAATGTTTATGATCGCGTATTCGCTGCAAAAATGTCAGCATTCTTTAAAGAATCTTTCAAATTGAACGAGAAAGAGGTCACATTTGATGAGTTCATCAAATTGGCACAATCATAAAGATTAACTAAATAATCTTAAAAAGGCTAATGATTTCATTAGCCTTTTTTTATTTTAGCTACTACAAGAATTAAAAAAATACAATATGTTTTCTCAAGACGAGTTTAGAAATTACGCAGTAAAACATCATGGAATCAGTAGCGTGACTGTTGACTCCTACACTTCTATGTTGAACAACTATATTTCACCTACTATTATCGAAGAGCGTCAAATGAACGTAGCTTCGATGGATGTATTCTCGAGATTGATGATGGATCGCATCATTTTTCTTGGTGTTCCCATCAACGATTATGTAGCGAATGTTATCCAAGCTCAGTTGTTATTCTTGGAATCTACTGACGCTAAAAAGGATATTCAGATTTATTTGAACACTCCTGGTGGTGGTGTTTATGCTGGCTTGGGTATTTACGATACTATGCAGTATATTGCTCCTGATGTAGCGACTATTTGTACAGGTATGGCGGCGAGTATGGGTGCTGTACTACTTTGTGCGGGAGCCAAAGGAAAGAGAACTGCTCTGAAGCATTCTCGTGTGATGATTCACCAGCCTTTAGGTGGTGCTCAAGGGCAAGCATCTGATATAGAGATTACCGCTCGTGAAATTCAAAAGCTGAAAAAGGAATTATACCAAATTATTTCTGACCATTCTGGAACTACTACCGATGAGGTGTGGAAAGATGGTGATAGAGATTTCTGGATGACCTCAGAAGAGGCGAAAACCTACGGAATGATTGACGAAGTATTGGTTCGTTAATTACTATCTATAAAATTATATAGCCTTCCTCAATTTGAGGAGGGCTTTTTTGTTTGTTTAAATGAATTTTAAAAATCCAATATTTTTTTGATGGCATTCAAAAGGGAGTTTTTCTAATTGCAGTAGAAGCTTAGTAAGATTTGGAAGCTCCGAATTTATGAGGAGATCACCCAACCGCACTTAATATCTACAAAAGAATGAAAGCAACGTTTTGTATGCCTTGATTTTTCGTTCTTTTTGATCAAGCAAAAAGGATAATAATAATTTTTTTACATAATTCAAAGAAATGAATAATGAGAAATCAATGGAGATTTATCTGCCTCAAGCTATGAATTTGGGCTAATAGTATAGATAATAACTCTGAGTCAGAGATAAACAACTAAGCGAACATTTTGTAACTTGCGTCCATGGAAGAAAAAGGAGTTAATTGTTCATTTTGCGGACGTAGCAAGCAAGATACAGATGTGTTAATAGCCGGTACTACTGGTCACATTTGTAATTACTGCATCACTCAAGCCCACGAGATTATCCACGAAGAGTTGGATCATCAGTCGCGCGAGGATATGGCAGAAGAATTAACCTTGCTGAAGCCTCAAGAAATTAAAGCGCATCTCGATCAGTATGTTATTGGTCAAGACGAGGCCAAAAAGGTTTTGTCTGTTGCGGTTTACAATCACTACAAACGCGTGCTTCAGGAAACTGATAGAGAGCAAGAAGTAGAGATTGAGAAGTCGAACATAATGATGGTGGGTAAAACGGGGACTGGTAAGACTTTACTGGCTCGATCTATCGCTAAACTATTGAATGTTCCTTTTACCATTGTTGATGCTACGGTGCTTACCGAAGCTGGTTATGTAGGAGAAGATGTTGAAGGAATTCTCTCTCGCTTATTACAGGCTTGTGATTTTGATGTAAACCTTGCCGAACGTGGTATTATCTTTATTGATGAGATTGATAAGATAGCCCGCAAGAGCGATAACCCTTCTATAACTCGCGATGTGTCGGGTGAAGGTGTTCAACAAGCTATGTTGAAGCTGTTGGAAGGAACGGTTGTTAATGTGCCACCTGAAGGTGGACGCAAGCATCCCGATCAGAAATACATCAAAGTAAATACTAAGAACATACTCTTTATTTGCGGTGGTGCTTTTGATGGTATCGAAAGACATATCCTGAAGAGAATGAATACAAACGCCCTTGGTTTCGGTGTGAGTAGCGACGATCGTATCGACGAAGAGAATATCATTCAGTATGTATCCCCTCAAGATGTGAAGAGTTTTGGGATTATCCCTGAATTGATTGGTCGTTTACCAGTGGTTACGGCTTTAAATCCTCTAGATAGAAAAGCTTTGAGAAGTATTCTTACAGAGCCTAAAAATTCGATTATCAAGCAATACCGAAAATTGTTTGAAATGGATGAGATCAAATTGATGATTGACGAGGATGTATACGAGTTTATCGTTGATAAAGCCGAAGAATTCCAATTAGGAGCTCGTGGTTTGCGATCGATTTGTGAAGCTATTATGGTAGATGCCATGTTTGAAATGCCTTCAAATGATGTTAAGGAATTCCATTTAACTAGAGCGTATGCCGAGCATAAAATCAGCCCTAAGAAACTCACTAAATTAAGAGCTGCTAGTTAAGAGTATATAAATTATAAGAAAAAAGGCTGTCAGAAATGATGGCCTTTTTTAGGCTTCAAAAAATAAAATAGACTTATGCTTTCTCATACACTTCAAAGCTGAAGTCGCAGATATGTTTTTCATCTGCAAGATGTTTTTCTGAGGAGACTAATTTCCACTCTTCACATAAAATAGGGAAGAAGGTGTCGCCCTCGTATTCTTTATGCACTCTAGTAAGGTAGATTCTATCGACTAGATTATTTTCTAATGCTAAGTGATAGATTTGTCCGCCACCAATGATGAATGGTTCGCTGTCTTGAGCCTCTTTAGCTTTATTTAAAGCCTGTTCAATAGAATTTACCACTATACAGTCTTCTGCTTCAAAAGAGTCTTGTCGTGTAACAATTACATTCGTTCTGTTGGGTAGTGGACGGTATTTATGTGGTATAGACTCAAAGTTTTTACGTCCCATAATCACATGGTGATTTTGAGTGGTTTCTTTGAAGAAACGCATATCGCGTGGCAAGTGCCAAATCAAATCGTTGTCTTTACCAATAACTTGGTTTTCGGAAACGGCTACAATTAAAGATACTCTCATTATATAGCTACTGCTCCTTTAATATGTGGGTGTGGATCGTAATTCACCAATTCGAAATCATCAATTGTAAAGTCGAAAATATTTTTCACCTCAGGGTTGATTTTCATCGTTGGAAGTGCTTTTGTATCTCTGCTCAATTGCAATTCCGTTTGCTCCATATGATTCGAGTAGAGGTGAGCATCACCAAAGGTGTGAATGAATTCTCCTACTTCTAAATTGCATACTTGAGCAATCATCATGGTTAATAATGCATAAGAAGCAATATTAAAAGGAACGCCTAAAAAGATGTCGGCACTCCGTTGATACAGTTGGCAAGATAGTTTTCCGTCGGCTACATAAAACTGGAAGAAAGCGTGACAAGGTGGAAGAGCCATATTTTCTATTTCACCAACATTCCACGCACTCACAATTAGTCTACGTGAGTCGGGGTTGGTTTTTATCTGATCGATTAACTGTGTAATCTGATCGATATGCTTTCCATTTGCCGAAGGCCACGATCTCCATTGGTAACCGTAAACAGGTCCTAAGTTCCCATCTTCATCAGCCCATTCATCCCAAATACGAACTTTATTTTCTTTGAGGTATTTAATATTGGTATCCCCTTGAAGGAACCACAACAATTCATGAATAATCGATCGTAGGTGAAGTTTCTTAGTTGTGATACAAGGGAAACCCTCCGCAAGATCGAATCGCATTTGATATCCAAACACACTTTGAGTTCCCGTACCGGTACGGTCGCTCTTCTCCAGTCCATTGTCTTTAACATGGCGCATCAAATCCAAATACTGTTTCATGTGGTTGAAATTTTAGCTAAAAATAGAACTTTAGCTTTTTTTGACTGCTAGAATAGTCTTGATTTTATGAACAAATAATTCACATTTACTTATAAAAGCATCCCAACGATTACCGCTGTAAACATACAGGCTAAAGTTCCGGCAATCAAGGCTCTAATGCCCAATTCCGATAAGAGGGCTCTTCGTTTCGGAGCTAAGGCTCCAATACCACCAATTTGAATTCCTATAGAAGCGAAATTAGCAAATCCACATAAGATATAGGTAGCCATCACTACAGATTTTTGATAGTGAAATAAGCCAGAAGCCTTCATCTCGCCCAAAGTTTTATAAGCGTAAAATTCGTTTAGAATGGTCTTCTCGCCTAATAGTTGCCCAACGAGTACGGCATCTTCCCAAGCAATCCCCATCAACCAGGCAATAGGAGCAAAGAGGTAACCCACCATAAATTGAAGCGTTAATCCATCGTAAGCTGTGTTCGCTGCTATCCAGTCGTTAAGTCCTGTCCAAGCGCCTATCAAATCCATGGTGATATAATTCCCCATGGCGATGAGTGCCGTAAACACCAATAACATGGCACCTACATTTACTGCCAAACGAAGTCCGTCGGTAGTACCATTGCTGATTGCTTCGAGTGCATTGGCACCCAGCTTTTCTTTGCTGAGTTCCATTTTTTGATCGAATTCTTCGGTTTCTGGAAGTAATATTTTTGCAGCTACTATGGCTGCTGGAGCCGACATTACCGAGGCGGCCAAAAGGTGTTTGGCAAAGAGTAATTGTTGAACTGGGTCATCGCCTCCCAAAAAACCAATATAAGCGGCGAGTACACCACCGGCAATAGTTGCCATTCCTCCCGACATCAAGCAAAGCATCTCCGAGCGAGTCATCTTATCTAAATAAGGGCGAACCAGTAAAGGGGATTCTGTTTGTCCCAAAAAGATATTCCCTGCAGCGGCTAAACTCTCAGCTCCCGAAAGCTTCATAAAGCGTTTCATAATCCATGCAAAAGCATAGACAATCTTCTGTAAGATTCCGTAATAGTAGAACAAGCTTGTTAGCGCAGCAAAAAAGATAATGGTAGGTAATACCTGAACGATAAAATTGATTAAGGGTGCTTCTATTCTCCCCGTCACAAAGGAGGCGAAGAGGAAGTCGGTACCAGCTTGCGTGAACGAAATAACGGTGATAAAGCCGTTGGAAACCGCTTCGAAAATAGATTCTATAAATGGAACTTTTAAAATTCCTATGGCAAAAATAAACTGAATGAGCAGCCCTTTTCCTACTAATGGCCAATTGATGTTTTTCCTATTTCCACTACACAGATAAGCGATGAGAAGCAGGACGAATAAACCGATGATTCCACGGATGATACTCGATAGACGGCTTTCCCCACTTTTAGGAAGAGGGGAGGACAGTACTTGATTATCGATGTCCTTCTTGAAATTGAAATATACAACTCCTTCGTTAAGTGTGATGCTGCTGTCTGTAAGATTGTTTATACTATAGCATCGCAAAGTATCTTTTGGTAATGTGTATTGAAAGCAAAGAGTTTCATCTTTAAAAGTCCATGTTCCGCGCCCTAATAAGTTGTTCTTAGCGGCCAATTCGTATTGGAAAGTTCCATCCGAATTGATGTGCATATAATCTTCCGGGGAAACACTGATAAGAGCTTTACCATCAATATTATTTATGGAACTAAAATTCCAATTATTAATGTGCTCTTGAGCAAAACTAGTGGTGAATAGGAATAAGATAAAGCTGAAAAACAGGAGGGTTCTTTTCATCTTTTTTTGTGAGGGTTTCTTCTATTGAGCTCATCTCTAATAAGAGCTGCTGATTCGTAATCTTCTTTTTGCAAAGCTTGATTTAGTCGTTTGTTCAGTGCTTTTTCCGACAGTCGAGCTAAGCTAGAGTCTTTTTTATCTTTGGGCTTCGGAGCCTTAGCCTTCGAGATTTTCTCAAGTGAAAGTTCTGGTTGAGTTAAGGTGGCTTGTTCATCTTCTAAGATGATTCCTGCTTGATCTAAGATTGATTCGTAAGTGTAAATAGGGCAGTTAAAGCGCAAGGCTAATGCCACGGCATCCGAAGTTCTAGAATCAATTTGTTTGATCTCGCCATCTTGTTCGCAAACCAAATAAGAGTAAAATATTCCCTCCTTAAGTTTGTGAATCATGATTTCCTTTAGGTAAATATTAAAGGAGAGAGCCATGCTCGTAAATAAGTCGTGTGTGAGTGGTCTCGGCGGGGTAAGCTCTTTTTCTAAAGCTATCGCAATAGATTGAGCCTCGAAAGCTCCTATAACAATAGGTAACCTGCGAGGCCCATCCTCTTCTGCCAAAAGTAAAGCGTAAGCATTACTTTGCGATTGGCTGTATGTTAATCCGATTATATTGAGTCTTACCGTCTTCATCTTATGCATTATCCTAAAGGACTAATGTACTAAAATTGAAGCATAATCAGAATTGAAAGCGGCTTAATTGTTTGCTTTGTGCGCTTTAACAGCTTCAATTAATTTAGGCACAACTTCAAATGCATCGCCAACTATCCCATAATCAGCAGCTTTAAAGAAAGGCGCTTCAGGGTCGGTATTAATCACAACAATATTCTTAGAAGCATTTACACCTGCTAAGTGTTGAATAGCTCCCGAGATACCGATAGCGATATACAATTCAGGATTAATAGCAATACCCGTTTGCCCAACGTGTTCGCTATGAGGTCTCCAACCGATATCGGCAACGGGTTTAGAACAAGCAGTTGCAGCACCTAGCACTTCAGCCAACTCTTCAATCATTCCCCAGTTTTCGGCTCCTTTTAAACCTCTACCAGCAGAAACTACTAATTCTGCTTCCGTCAATGAGATTTTACCAGTTGTCTTATCAATAGATATTGATTTTAAGCCTAAGTCTTCTGCATTAATATCAAAGTCAAAACTTTCAACAGCAGCAGTTCCACCTTGCTCTTCAATTCCATAAGAATTAGGAGTAAGAGAAATTACTTTGTTGGCAGATTCAGTACTGTAGTTGGCAAAAGCCTTACTAGAGAACGCTTTCCTTTTAACCGTAAATGGATTCGTAGAGCTTGGTAAGTCGAGTACATTAGTAATTAAAGCAGCATCTTTTTGTGCAGCCACTAATGGAGCGATTGATTTACCATTGTTGGTATTAGAAATAAGAATAGTATCGGCTCCCACTTGATTGGCAGCAGCAACAATAGCATTGGCATAAGACTGGTTGTTGAAAGAGCCGTTTGCTATGCTCAATACTTTAGTAATGCCATAATTACCCAATACCGATGCATCATCACTAGCAGCAATGGTTAGTGCAATAGCTTCCGCACCTAATTGACCCGCTAATTTAGCAGCGTAAGTAGCCGCTTCGAAAGAAGATTTTTTGAAAGTACCTTCCCAGCTTTCTATATAAACTAAAACAGACATATTCTTCTTCTTTATTAGATTACTTTGGCTTCGTTGTGAAGCAACTCTACTAATTGTTCAACATTGTCAGCATCGATCATCGTACAAGCCGATTTAGCTTCTGGTAGATCGAATGAAGAAACCGAAGTGTGTTTGGTAGCTTCAGTTGCAGCAACAATATTTAAAGGCTTTTTACGAGCCATCATAATTCCACGCATGGCTGGAATTCTCAAGTCTTTTTCGTCAACCAATCCTTTTTGGCCAGCAATTAACATTGGTAGAGATCCTTCTAAAGTTTCTTTACCGCCGTCGATTTCGCGACTTACTGTAGCCTTTGTACCATCTAATTCAAGACCGATACAAGCGTTTACAAAAGGAAGTTGAAGCATACCCGCTAATAAGCCCGGTACAGCTCCTCCATTATAGTCGATAGACTCACGACCTGTAATGATTAGATCGTAGTTATTGTCTTTAAGGTAATTGGCAATTTGTTTGGCAACAAATGAGGCGTCTGTAGGCTCCGCATCGATACGAACTGCATCGTCGGCTCCAATAGCAAGTGCCTTTCTAAGTGTTGGTTCTGTACTTGCAGGTCCAACGTTTAGAACGGTAACTGTACCACCTATAGTTTCCTTTAATTGCATAGCACGTGTCAAACCAAACTCATCGTAAGGGTTAATCACGAAAGTGATGCCGTTGCTATCGAATTCTGTATTGTTGTTCGTAAAATTAATCTTTGAAGTCGTGTCTGGGACATGACTGAGACAAACCAGTATTTTCATGATTTTCTTCTATTTTATCCGTGCTTGCAAATGTAATTAAAAATACGAGAAATCAAATTGTAATGCACGCATTGTAATTGTTTTTTTTGAATTATATTTGATGAGTCACAATTAATTATTACTCAGTTGATTATGCTTAAAGAGTTCGGTGACAAAAAGGATGTTAAGCATCCTATAAATTCTAGTAGAAAAATTGTAGTTTTGAGGGTTGAAAAATTAGATCAGAACATGAGAGTTATACAATTCAGAGAGGCGATAGCCGAAGCCATGAGCGAAGAAATGAGAAGAGATGAAAAAGTCTTCTTATTAGGTGAAGAAGTTGCCGAATACAACGGTGCTTATAAAGCCAGTCAAGGTATGTTGGATGAGTTCGGTCCTAAGCGTATTATCGATACGCCGATTGCCGAATTAGGTTTTGCTGGTATTGCTGCGGGTGCAGCCATGAATGGTTTGCGTCCGATAGTAGAGTTTATGACTTTCAACTTTTCATTGGTAGCCATTGATCAATTGATTAACTCTGCTGCTAAAATGATGCAGATGTCTAACGGACAGTTCCCGATGCCAATGGTATTCCGTGGGCCTACGGCTTCTGCTGGGCAATTGGGTGCACAACACTCACAAGCTTTTGAATCGTGGTACGCTAACTGTCCAGGATTGAAAGTTGTTTGTCCTTCGAATCCATACGATGCTAAAGGTCTATTAAAAGCCGCTATTCGCGATAACGACCCCGTAATTTTTATGGAGTCGGAGCAGATGTATGGCGATAAAGGTGAAGTTCCAGAAGGAGAATATATTATTCCTATTGGAGTTGCCGATATTAAAAGAGAAGGTACTGATGTTACTATTGTCTCTTTTGGTAAGATTATAAAGAAAGCTTTGGAAGCAGCTGAGCAATTAGCTGAAGAAGGAATTTCTGCTGAAGTAATCGACTTGAGGTCGGTGAGGCCAATCGACTACGATACCATCATTACCTCATTAAAGAAAACAAACCGTTTGGTTGTTGTTGAAGAAGCATGGCCTTTGGCTTCTATTTCTTCTGAGATTAGCTTTACGGTACAAAGAGAAGCCTTTGATCATTTAGACGCTCCTGTAAAAAGAGTGTGCACAGCTGATGTGCCAATGGCATATGCTCCTAACTTGGTGGAAGAGTTTATGCCACAAGTTTCTAAAATTATTGAAGAAGTAAAATCTGTTCTTTACGTAAAGTAAGACAGTAAATTATAGCTCAAAAAAAAGCCCTCTCATATGAGAGGGCTTTTTTTGTATCTTATAGTTAAGTCTTATTGAAACAGTCCGTGCATCTCGGCGTTTACCTTATCGATTACAAAGCTTAGATCTTCTTGATTTGTTGAGAAATCCAAATCGTCGGTATCGATGATTAAGAGCTTTCCTGAACTGTATTCCGAAATCCAAGCCTCGTAGCGTTCGTTTAGTCTAGTTAAATAATCAATGCGAATACTCGCTTCGTATTCTCTTCCTCTCGATTGGATTTGTTTTACCAAGGTAGGAACCGAGGCTCTCAAATAAATAAGAAGATCTGGTCCTTTTACGAAGGATTCCATCAAGTTGAAAAGGGAAGCGTAATTGTCGAAATCACGAGTAGTCATTAAGCCCATAGCATGAAGGTTGGGCGCAAAAATCTCAGCATCCTCATAAATGGTTCTGTCCTGGATGATATTTTTACCGCTGGCCTGAATTTCTTTAAGCTGTCTAAATCGATTGTTTAAGAAGTAAACTTGCAAGTTGAAAGCCCAGCGTTGCATATCGGTATAGAAATCATCCAAATACGGATTGTTGTCAACCGATTCGAAATGCGGTTCCCAATTAAAGTTTTTTGCTAAAAGTTTAGTAAGGGTTGTTTTTCCTACTCCAATATTTCCTGCTACAGCTATATGCATCGTTCTTACAATTTCAATTTAGGGAGTTAAAAATACAAATTTACTTGGCTTGAGCAAGCTTAAATCGCTTTGTTCATTTGCAGAAGTTCTTCGAGGTATTTACGTTCATTGGATAAGCGAGGAACTTTGTGTTGTCCGCCTAGTTTTCCACGTTTTTTCATCCAGTTGTAAAAGAGCTTATGTTGAGCTTTGTGAATTACGGGATCTTTCAAAACCATATTCTTATAGCGCTTTGCCTCATAATCAGAATTTAATGATTTTAAAGCATTGTCGAGATGCAGTCCAAAATCATTTAAATCATTAGGCTCGGTGCTAAACTCAATTATCCACTCGTGATAAGCTTCATTTTCTTCGTTCAGAAAACGCGGAGCCGCTGTATAGTCGCTCACGCTTGCGCCCGTAATTTTACAAGCCTCCTCAAGTGCTTTTTCGGCATTGTGAATCATTAATTCCTCACCGAAGGCATTAATGTAGTGTTTGGTTCTCCCGCTAATGATAAAACGATAGGGCTTCTTTTGGGTGAACTGTATCGTGTCGCCTATAATATAGCGCCACAATCCGGAGTTGGTTGTGATAATAAGTGCGTAGTCTTTTCCGATTTCGACCTCAGCTAGAGGAATGGCTTTTGGTTTTTCATTATCGATTTCTTCTAGAGGGATGAATTCGTAGAAAATACCGTAGTCCAACATCAAGAGCATGTCTTTTCTGTTGGGATTATCTTGAATACCAAAAAATCCTTCTGAGGCATTATATGTTTCTATATAGCTAATTCCCTTTGGAAAGAGTTTTTCAAATTTCTCTTTATAAGGCTTAAAGCTAATACCTCCATGCATATACAATTCTAAATTTGGCCAGACTTCCTGAAGATTGTCTTTACCTGTTTTTTCGAGTACTTTTTGGGCTAATACCAAAGTCCACGAGGGAACTCCAGATAGCGAAGTGATGTCTTCGTGAATGGCTTGCTCCGCCATTTTTTCAATCTTCTCTTCCCACTCACTCATCAGGGCAATTTCCTTGTCGGGCGATTGCTGTAGCTGCACCCAGAAGGGTAAGTTTTCCATGATGATAGCAGAAAGGTCTCCTTCGTGCATACTTTCGGAAAGTGGTGACATCTGGTGACAACCACCTAACATAAGGCTCTTGCCATCAAAAACTTGATGCTCAGGGTTGTTCTTACAGTATAATGCCAGTAGGTCTTTCCCACCTCTATAATGACAGTCTTCAAGGGTTTCGGTACTTACTGGAATGAATTTACTCTTGCTATTTGTAGTTCCCGAAGATTTGGCAAACCATTTTATCTCGCTCGGCCAAAGTACATTTTGCATTCCCGAGCGGGCTTTGTTAATATAAGGCTCTAAATCTTCGTAGTGATGAAGCGGTATTTGTCTGCGGAAATCCTCGTAGTTTTTTATAGAATTGAAATCGTATTCCTTCCCAAAGAGCGTGTCTTTAGCCTGTTCAATGAGTCTCCCTCGCCACTCCTCCTGTACTTCTAGGGGGTAGTTTACAAAGAGGTCTATAGAGTGCAGTCTCTTTTTGATAATCCAACTTAGTATGGAATTATATATTGGGATTTTCATGGAAAATCAATTCTATTATGAGATTATTATTTAGCTTCGTGATGCTATCGAAACTACAAAAAAATCGTTTGAATATGCAGATGCGTGGAAGAATTTTGAAGATGAAGACGGACTTACAAAGTCCAGTTCAGTACCATTTGCCTATGGGCGATGATTTGCTGGGGATGAATCAATGGATCGGAAAGCGTATTCAGTTTAGCTTTTCGGGCGAAATTTATTGTTTGGATTGCGGCAGGAGAACCAAGAAATCTTTTAATCAAGGTTTTTGTTATCCTTGTTTTCAAAACAGTCCTATGTCTGCCGAATGTATCATAAAACCTGAATTGTGTAGAGCACATTTAGGTGAGGGTAGAGACATGGATTGGGAGCGTGAGCACCACCTAAAAGATCATTATGTGTATTTGGCAGTTTCGAGTGGAGTGAAGGTTGGAATCACTAGAGATACGCAAGTGCCTACGCGTTGGATAGATCAGGGCGCAAGTTATGCTGTACCGATTGCAAAGACGCCCAACCGCTATTTATGCGGTGTGATTGAAGTTTCCTTAAAGGCGTATTTATCAGATAGAACTGCTTGGCAACGGATGTTGAAAAACGAGATTGCTCATGTGGATTTAGTAGCTAAGCGAGATGAAATTATAAAGTTGATTCCAGAAGAATGTCAGCCTTATGTATTGACTGATGAAGAGGTTTTGAATATTGAATATCCCGTAAACGAATATCCTACCAAAGTAAAGAGCTTGAGCTTTGATAAAACGCCTATCATCGAAGGTCGGTTAATGGGGATTAAAGGACAGTATTTACTTTTTGAAGGAGGACAAGTTTTAAATATGCGTAAACACCAAGCTTATGTTTTGGAGTTTTCAGCCGATGAATCTGAACAAGGTATAGGTAAGGAATTGAAGCTGGAGTTTTAGTTAGTGGTAGAGTTTGAATATAAGTTAGTATTATAGTAGCTTAGTATATTGGTAGGAAGGTATAAGATGTAGAGTAAAACGTTCACAGTTTCCAGTTCGTAGTTTTTTCACTCATCACTTAAAATTTAACACTCAAAACTATTATCATATAATTTTGGTAGATTAGTATTTTGGCGAAGTCCAACAACTAACTGCTAACAACCAAGGGCGAATAACAACCACCAAATGCAAAGCAAAGCCACATCTCCCGAAAATTATATCGCAGAAGCTCCCGAAGAGCGACAAGATGTGCTAAAGAAATTACGCCAAGTAGTTTTAGATAATTTACCCGAAGGTTTTGAGGAACAGATGAGCTATGGCATGATTGGTTATGTAGTGCCACATTCTATTTATCCTGATGGTTACCATTGTAGCCCCGAATTACCTTTGCCTTTTTTAAGTTTTGCTTCCCAAAAGAATTTCATTGGCTTTTACCATATGGGCATTTACGCCTTACCCGAATTGTTTGATTGGTTTGTGGGTGAATACCCAAAATATTGCAAACGTAAATCGGATATGGGGAAGAGCTGTATCCGCTTTAAAAAGATGGATGAGATTCCTTACGAACTCATTGGAGTGCTCGTGCAGAAAATGTCGGTACAGGATTGGGTGAGCCTCTATGAGACGAAATTCAAACGAAAATAATTAAAAAAATGCCATCCCGAATAATTCAGAATGGCATTTTTTATTAACGGCTCACCACGAATTAGTCTTCCAATTCTTCGTAGCGTTCAATTTCTTTTTGGTAAAAATCGTCGGCTTCAGCTAAAATAGTGCTGATAGCAGTTGTTAATTCCGCTTCGTCGTCAGTACCCAATAATTCAGGTAAATCGTCGTCTAACCACATCACATCGTCGGTATCCAAGTTTAAAATAAACTTTGGCGATTGGGTATGAATGATAAAAACTGTTTCGGCTTGTTCGGTGCAATCACCGACTAAAAACTTAGGTACTTCCATGGCTATAATTTTCCTGCTAATGATTCAACATCTTCTTTGCCTACTTTTTCAGGACAAAGAATGATTAGTCTTTCGATAACGTTTCTAAATTCACGGATATTCCCCGACCAAGAATAGCTTTGAAGCTTTTCGAGGGCTTCTTTGCTGAAGTCTTTTTCTGCAATTCCGTGCTCTTCACAAATTTGTTTGCTAAAGTACTCCGCTAAAATCGGAATATCATCTTTTCTTTCGTCTAATGAAGGGTTGTGAATTAAAATCACTCCCAAGCGGTGGTATAAATCCTCGCGGAAGTTTCCCGCTTTAATTTCTTGTTCTAAGTTTTTGTTGGTGGCAGCAAGCACACGAACATTCACTTTAATCTCTTTATCGCTACCAACACGGGTAATTTTATGTTCCTGAAGGGCACGCAAAACTTTTGCTTGGGCTTTCAGACTCATATCACCAATCTCATCTAGGAAGAGTGTTCCTCCGTCGGCAGTTTCAAACTTTCCTTTGCGCTGTTTTATGGCAGAGGTAAAGGCACCTTTTTCGTGGCCAAACAATTCCGATTCAATCAATTCTGAAGGGATAGCAGCACAGTTTACTTCTACCATAGGAGCATCGCTACGACCGCTTTTTTCGTGAATAGCGTGAGCGATCAATTCTTTCCCCGTTCCATTATCTCCCATAATCAATACGCGTGCATCCGTAGGAGCTACGCGTTCAATCATCTCGTGAATTTTATCGAGTGCTGGGGAATTCCCAATCATCTCGTACTTCTTGCTTACTTTTTTCTTCAGGACTTTGTTATGTACTACTAAGGTCTTGCGGTCTAAACCATTTCTCACCGTGTTTAATAAACGATTTAAATCGGGTGGCTTAGAGATATAATCGAAGGCTCCTTTTTTAATGCAGTCTACAGCGGTGTCGATATCGCCGTGACCAGAAATCATGACCATGGTAACGTCGGGCTGAAGAGCCACGGCTTTTTCCAAGACTTCAATACCATCCATTTTAGGCATTTTTATATCACATAAAATAAGGTCGTAGGATTCTTTGCTAAGCATTTCTAATCCTTCGCTACCATCGCAAGCAACATCTACATGATATTCTTTATTCTCTTCGCTGATGATATTGCAAAGCACATTTCTAATGGCTTGCTCATCTTCTATAATAAGGATTTTTGCCATGGGTGAGATTTTGTGTTTACTGTATTGATGACACCTTCTTTAAGCGCATAGCTCGAAAGTCGCATATCGTGAATGGTGAGTGTTTTCAAAACAAAATTAATGATAATAACTGCAATAACAATCATATCTACTCGCATCGGAATTAAGCCTTCCATCTTTCGACGTTCTTCGAGTGTTGAGCCGTAGATTTCTCGTTGAATGAGATTGTACTCTTGCATGATAAATGAAAACTCACTTTTCTGTTCCCAAGCGCTACACGAACCATTTCTACAAGAAATCATTTCGGCAAGGGTGTCAAAAGATCCCGAGGAGCCGATGAGGCAATCTATTTCAAAAGTTTCGGCCATCTCTATCATGTCGCCCAACTGCTCTTCAAAATAAGCTTCCATAGCTTCCACTTCTTCAAGCTTTATAGGGTCGCTAGGCTTAAACTGTTCTAAGAGTCGAGCAGCTCCTAATTGATAGCTCTTCTTCCAGAAGCATTCTTCTTGATTGGCGATGATAAATTCGGTGCTGCCACCGCCAATATCAATAATTAGTTTCGGTTTGTCTTTAAGGTCTACCGCTTGTTTCACCCCTTCGTAAATAAAGCTCGCCTCTTGATCGCCATCAATCACATTGATATGGATATTCAAATTGCTTTTCACCTCATTAACAAATTGCTTGCCATTATCGGCACATCTGATAGCTGATGTGGCAAAGGCATAACATTCATCTACTTGATGTGATACAAGTGTTTCCTTGTATTTAGTAAGCGCATCGATACCGCGCTGATAAGCTTTGTCGGCAATAAAACCTTTGGTGATACCACCTTCGCCAAGCTTCACGGGTATCTTTTCTTTGTGTAGGATTTTTCGACTCTCTTGGTCCATGCCTTGTATTAGCAGGTTAAAAGTGTTCGTTCCCAAGTCGATGATTCCTATTTTCTTCATTTTCTTAATGATGTCTAATCCACTTCCACATGGTTTTATAATTCACCTTTTGGCCATGCATAAGTATTCCCACACGGTAGATTCTACCTGCTAGCCAAGCTGTAAAGATAAAGCCTAAAATCAACATAATCATCGATAATCCTATTTGCCACATCGGTGGGTCAAACGGAATTCTACCCATCATCACAATCGGTGAGGTAAAAGGAATAATTGAACACCAAAAGGCGAGAGGTCCATCGGGATTGTCGACTATGGTTTGCAGTGCTATGATTCCGAATATCAAAGGAATGGTAATGGGCATCATAAATTGTTGAGAGTCGGTTTCAACATCTACTGCAGCTCCTACAGCGGCAAATAGCGAACCGTACATTAAATAGCCTCCTACAAAATAGAAGAGGAACATACCCAATATTAATGGTAGGTTCAAGCTCCCCAATTGCTCCATCACAAATTCGAAACCTCCTTGTTGTACTTGCATGTCTTGGGCAAGCATCTCTGCTCCTGGAACAATGTCGGCAGGGTTTATATCTGCTGGATTAATTAATAATCCTGTGGCTACCGAGCTGATGATAACCGTGAGTACAATCCAAAGGGCAAACTGTGTAAATCCAACTAAGGCGATACCAATTATCTTACCCATCATCAGTTGGAAGGGTTTTACCGAGGAGATGATAATCTCTACAATACGGCTCGACTTTTCTTCCATCACTCCTTTCATCACCATCGTACCATAAATAAATATGAAGATGTAGATTAAGAAACCACTAGCCATACTTATTCCCATACTTATTTCGGTAGAGCTGATTTTTTCATCGCCACTTTCGTCGAGGATAATGGTGTTCAGCGAAACCGAAGAACGGGTTTTGTCTATGATTTCACGGGTAAGGCCTTCTTCCTTGAGTTTAATAGACTCCAGCACCTTTTCGATATTGTATTCGATGTTATTTTGACTGCTTAGGCTAACCTGTTTGCGGGCATACACCTTCACTATCGATTCTAAAAGGTCGAGATTGTTTGCTTCAACTTTTGGAATGTGAACGAGTGCATAAGCTTCTGTTTCGGCAAAAACTTCTTTAGCCTTTTCTATAGGCTCATCAATAAATTGATAGTGGATATCCTCGCGGTCTTCAAAATGCGTTTCGAAAAGTTTGTTTTCATCACACACCAAAATTTCTTTGGCCTCTTCCTCACTCGTTTCGTGGAGTAGTATTGGAGTAACCATCAAGCCCGTCATAAGGATAGGCGCGACTATCGTCATGATTACAAATGACTTCTTGCGAACCCTCGATAAATACTCTCTCTTTATGATTAATAAGATTTTATTCATATCTAATTCGCTTGTACTGTTTTGATAAATATTTCATTAATCGAAGGAATCTTTTCTTCGAAGGCCGTGATATCGCTTTTGTCTAATAGGTAACGAATAAGCGTTGAAGCAGGAACATCATTCTTAATTTGTATTTCTGCCTTATGCGAATTCTTATGAATCAATTGATATTCTTCAGGTAAAGTACTTAGGAAGTCCAATTGTGTACTTGCAAAATCTACCTTATAAATTTGCTCTTTGTATTGTTCTTTGATGTGCTCCACCGGACCGTCTAATATTTTCTTCGATTTATCGATTAATGCAATGTGGTCGCACAACTCTTCAACCGACTCCATGCGGTGGGTAGAAAATATGATGGATGTGCCTTGTTCTTTCAATTGCAGTATTTCATCTTTTATCAGATTGGCATTAATTGGATCGAAGCCAGAAAAGGGCTCATCGAAGATGAGTAGTTTTGGGCGGTGCAATACGGTGATGATAAACTGCACTTTTTGAGCCATCCCTTTCGACAGCTCTTCTACTTTCTTATCCCACCAACTGGTAATCTCGAATTTCTGAAACCACTCTTTTAAGGCTTTTTTAGCCTCGCGTTCGCTCATGCCTTTTAGTTGAGCCAAATAGAGAGCTTGTTCGCCCACCTTCATTTTTTTGTATAGTCCTCTTTCTTCAGGTAGATATCCTATTTGTCGAACGTGATCTTCGTTAAGCTTTGCACCCTCAAAAAGTATGGAGCCTTGGTCGGGAGTAATAATTTGATTAATAATTCGAATGAGGCTAGTTTTACCTGCACCGTTAGGGCCAAGTAAACCAAATATCTGTCCTTCGGGAACACTTAAACTTATATCATTTAAGGCTTGGTAGTCTCCGTAAGACTTACTGATAGATTGTACTTCGAGTACTTTCATTAGTCGATTTTAAAATTGAAAAATATAAGAATTAAAGGTAGCTTTTTTTTGTGAGCTGAATACTCACGGTAAATGGTAAAACGGAAAATGCATTTCACTACATCTACCGACTACATACAACAGTCCATCGACCAAAAAAAACCTCCCGGACATCCGGGAGGCTTTTTTTTATCTAAACATTTCTTTCACTTTATCGAAGAAGGATTTATTATTTCCATCTGGATTTGCTTGGAAGTTTTCGTGGTCTTTATTCGACTCGAAGAATTTTGTTTGCTCTTCATTTAAATCTTGAGGAGTCCATACGTTTACGTGGATCAAAAGATCCCCTGAGCCATAACGATCGACACTAGGAAGTCCTTTTCCGCGCAAGCGTAAAATTTTACCCGATTGAATACCGGCATCCAATTTCACTTTCACTTTGTTTTCGATAGTTTCTATTTCAGGATTACATCCCAAAGCAGCATCGTTAAAGCTGATGTATAAATCGTAGTGAAGGTTTTGACCGTCTCTCTTTAGGGTGTCGTGAGGAATCTCTTCGATTAATACGATTAGATCGCCCGCAATACCTCCACGCGGAGCCGCGTTTCCTTTTCCAGAAACAGATAGCTGCATACCATCTTCAACACCTGCAGGGATGTTAATAGTAACCTCATCGGATTTCTTTACCAAACCTTGACCACTACACGAACCACAAGCACTCGAGGCCGTTTGCCCTTGTCCATTACATGCAGGACAGGTAGTGGCAGTTTGCATTCTACCTAAAGGTGTGTTTACGATGCGTGTAGCTTGTCCGCTACCGCTACATTGGTGACATGTAGAGAGATTTCCATTCTCAGCACCGGTAGCATTACAGTCGTCGCAACCAACATTCTTCTGAATCTTGATTTTCTTCTCAACTCCTTTAGCAATATCTTCCAGAGTAAGTTTTACGCGTACTCGTAGGTTAGAGCCTCTACTTTGTCGGCGTCCACCACGCGAACCTCCAAATCCACCACCAAAGGAAGAACCGAAAATATCGCCAAACTGACTGAATATGTCGTCCATATTCATTCCGCCACCGCCGCCACTACCGCCGCCACCGCTACCACCGTCCAATCCGGCATGACCGTATTGATCGTAACGGGCTCTCTTGTTTCCATTGGTTAAGACTTCGTATGCCTCAGCTGCTTCTTTAAATTTAGCTTCAGCACCTTTGTCGTCGGGGTTTTTATCGGGATGAAACTTGATGGCTAATTTGCGGTAAGCCTTTTTAAGTTCCTTCTCGGTAGCGCTTTTAGTAAGCCCTAGTATTTCGTAATAATCTCTTTTAGCCATTGCTATTGATTATTGACCTACTACAACTTTCGCGTAGCGGATTACTTTATCGTTTAATAAATAACCTTTCTCCGTTTCGTCAATCACCTTTCCTTTCATATCCTTGCTAGGAGCAGGGATTTGTGTGATTGCTTCGTGGAAGTCGGTATCGAAAGCTTTACCTATAGAAGACTCCATAGCTTTTAAGCCTTTTTGATCGAGTATACCAATCAGCTTCGAGTGAACAAGGTCGATACCTTTTGTTAATTCTTCAGTATCTTGACTCTCATCGCGGTGTTTAGCCGAACGATCGAAATCGTCTAAGATAGGTAGCATCGATTCGAAAAATTCCAATCCTGCATTTCTGAATAAATCAATACGCTCTTTTGCCGTTCTCTTTTTGAAGTTTTCAAATTCAGCAAACATTCTTAAATGCTTGTCTTTTAATTCAGCTACTTCTTTTTCTAGTTGTTCTTCGCGGCTCAATTCAATTACTTGTTCTTGCTCCTGTACATTCTCCTGTACATTCTCTTGTACTTGCTCTTCAGCAACTTCTTGCGTTTCCTTCGTTTCTTGCACTTTTTTCAGCTTCTTTTTTGCCATAATTCTCTATTAAACTAAGCGATTTATGATTAGCAAATTGTTTGCCAAGGCTTATTCCATGACACAATGGCGCAAAAGTAATTATAATAAGGGAATTATGGCGGATTTGTATGCGATTCCGTCAGAGAGAGGTTTTAAGTTTGGAGTGCTGAGTTTTAGGTTGAAAACTACTAAAGGGAACTTGTCATGCAGTCGTGCGGCACCTATTACATTATACCTAGTACCTTTTACTAAAATTCTAATCACAAATAGACCTTCCGAGTCAACTTATTCTGTTAACCTCTTAATAGCCGAATACAGCGCAGGGCCTTTGAGGTCTTTACCTATAATGACGCCTCTTTCGTCAACGAGGTAATTGGTAGGGATGCTATTGATATGGTATTTCTTAGCGATGTCTGATTTCCAACCTTGAAGTTCGCTACCGTGATAGGGCCAAACCAAATCATCTTCCTCAATTGCTTGAGTCCAATCTTTGTGTGCGTCTTCTTGTTTTTGCTTACCATTTCTATCTGTTAAGCCATCTAAGGAAATACTAAACACTTCAAATCCTGAAGCTGTTTTAAAAGCCGATTGGTGAAAGCGTTTGTAGTTACTTACCACATTAGGATTTTCTCTACGACAGGGACCACACCAAGAAGCCCAGAAGTCTACGAGAACAATTTTCCCACGCAAGTCCGATAGCTTTAATTTTTCACCAGTAGGTGAAGCAATGCTAAAATCGGGTGCTTTATTACCGATGTTTAAACCGGTACTTTGCGCTTGGCTAAATGAACAAACAAGTAGTAATAAGCTTGTGAAAATTATTTTGCTAAAGTTCTTCATTAGAGTTGTTGCTTGCTCGTTGTTGGTTATTAGTCCTATACTAAAATACCATCTACTAATATACTCTTTGCCTTGCTTCAAGTAGTCGTGCTGTAGTTGAAACACTATGCTTGAAATGGCTCACTATTCACGTTTGTTAATCCAAACGCGTAATATCAGCTCCTATTGCACGTAAACGTTCTTCGATATTTTCGTAACCTCTATCAATTTGCTCAATATTATGAATGGTACTTACACCATCTGCCGATAAGGCAGCAATCAATAAAGAGATTCCCGCACGAATATCCGGCGAAGTCATCACCGTAGGTTTTAGCGAGCTTTTGCGGTCTAAACCAATAACAGTAGCTCGGTGTGGATCGCAAAGAATAATCTGAGCCCCCATATCGATTAATTTATCGGTGAAGAACAAACGACTTTCAAACATCTTTTGATGAATGAGTACGCATCCTCTTGCTTGAGTAGCTACCACCAAAATAATACTCAATAGGTCGGGAGTGAACCCTGGCCACGGAGCATCAGAAATGTTCATGATAGAACCATCAATGAAACTCTCTATCTCATAGTGATCTTGAGCAGGGATGAAAATATCATCGCCTCGGCGCTCTAATTTAATTCCTAACTTTCTGAAGGTCGTAGGAATGATTCCCAACTCATCGTAGGCAACATTCTTAATCGTGATTTCCGACTGAGTCATGGCGGCAAGACCAATCCACGATCCAATTTCAATCATATCGGGAAGAACTCGGTGTTCGCATCCGCCCAACTTTTCAACCCCTTCAATGGTTAATAGGTTCGATCCGATACCAGATATTTTACCTCCCATGCGATTAATCATCTTACACAATTGTTGTAGATAAGGTTCGCAAGCGGCATTGTAAATAGTCGTTATTCCTTTGGCTAACGAAGCAGCCATTACAATATTGGCAGTTCCAGTTACCGAAGCTTCTTCTAAAAGCATATTACAGCCCTTGAGCTCTTTTCCTTTTATCTGGAAGAAACCATTAGTGTCGTCGTAACTAAATTGAGCGCCTAGTTTTTCGAAACCGATAAAGTGGGTATCCAAACGTCGTCTACCAATTTTATCGCCTCCGGGGCGCGGAATAGCAGCTTCCCCAAAACGAGCGAGTAGCGGCCCAACAATCATGATAGAACCTCTAAGTCCGCCACCTTTTTGTTTGAAGTTATCGCTATATATGTGTTGCAGGTTTACTTGATCGGCTTCAAAGCTAAAACTGCCTTTGCCTAATTTTTCAACTTTCACACCTAAGTCGGTGAGTATATCTATCAGCTTATTTACATCGCGAATATCTGGGATGTTGCTAATGGTAACTTTTTCATCGGTAAGGAGAACGGCACTTAATATTTGTAGTGCTTCATTTTTGGCTCCTTGTGGGGTGATGTCGCCTTGAAGCTTCTTTCCACCATTTATTTTAAATGCGCCCATATTGTAGGAAGGATTATTTTCGGCGTGATTTACCTTGTGTTTTACCTTGAGGTTTCTTTTTCTCCTCTGAGAAGATTGAAAGTTTGAACTTCTCGTTCATCGTTAGTTTCCCGTCAGAAAAACGATCGAGGTGTTTTAAGATAACCTCATCGTCAACTGTAGATCTGTTCCAGTTGATGTAACATTTCTTCATGTGATTGGCAAGAGTGAAAACCAAAAGATCTTTGTATTCTCCTTCTTCCAATTCAATCGCACGTAAAATCATCATAGGAACAATGCGTCCGTATTGACGAAACTTAATATTGTTTTGCGAATAAGAAAGTGGCTCCGGCTTTTCTTCGAAACTCTCTTTGGAAGGTCTCTCGTAAGGTGAGTCTACATCTAAAGCAAAGTTTGACATGATAAACAAATGATCCCACAACTTGTGTTTAAAGTCGGGTACATCTCTTAGGTGAGGGTTTAAATTCCCCATCACTTCGATGATTGCTTTTGCCTGATGATTTCTTTTTTCGGGATCTTCAATTTCGATAATCGAAGTCACCATTTTCTGCACATTTCTTCCGTATTCAGGAATGATTAGTCGTGGCAGTTGAGTGTTGTATTCCATTCAAATAGATTATTTGAGGATGTTGAGTTTTGCGAACTTTGCTAGGAGCGTTTTCTCTCCTACATCCGTAAAGTTAATGCTAATTTTTTTATTGGCGCCAGTGCCATCTAAATTGACAATCATGCCCACGCCAAAGCGATCGTGTTCCACACGCATGCCCGTAGAGTAATCTTGTTCGGTAAAGTTTCGACTCTGCACATAAGGGTCAATCTTCTTCAGATTTCGAGGCACAAATACAGGGGCGATTTTAGGTTTTGGCGCTTCCTTTTTCTGTGCCGATTTATTGAATCGCGAGGGAACCTTAGTTTTGTAATTGTTTCCCGCACTCATGTTATTCGATGTTCTTCGTGCTGGTTTTACATTGATATAAGTCATTTCCAAATAACTTTCATCAATCTCGTCGATAAAACGACTCTGCTCGCAGTCGATTAAATTACCCCAACGATAACGGCTCAAAGCAAAACTTAGTGTCGCTCTTTTTTCGGCACGTGTAAGTGCTACATAAAACAGACGTCTTTCTTCTTCGAGTTCGGCGCGGGAGCCCAATGACATTTGCGAAGGGAATAAGTTTTCCTCCAAACCAACAATAAACACATAAGGGTATTCCAATCCTTTCGATTGATGAATGGTCATCAATGAAACGTGATCGGCATTTTCGTCGTCTTGCTTGTCGGCATCTGTCAAAAGGGCAATATCCTCCAAGTAAGCACTCAGCGTTTTGTTTTGCTCTTCTTTAGGCTTTTCATTTTCCTGATCTACAAAATCCTTCACGCCGTTCAGAAGTTCTTGTAGGTTCTCATAACGGCTAATTCCTTCGGGAGTTTTATCGGCTTGCATCTCTCTAAAGAGTCCCGACTGCTTGGTAATATAATTGGCAACTTCAAAAGCATCGCCTTCTTTAGCCATCGCTTGGAAACTTTTAATCAATACCCCAAAGTTGTCCACCTTGGTGGTGCTCCCAGCATTCAGTCCTGTGTTTTCGAATTTGATATTCTCCACAACAGCCCAAAGTGATTTTTGTTGCTCTTTGGCAGTCAAGGTCATTCTATCGATAGAGCTATTACCAATACCTCGCTTTGGGTAGTTGATAATTCGTCTAAGGGCTTCTTCGTCTTTAGCATTTGATGCCATGCGAAAGTAAGCCATCGTATCTTTAATTTCCTTTCGTTGATAGAATGAAAGACCACCGTAAATGCGGTAGTGAATCCCTCTTTTCCTCAAGGCTTCCTCAATGCTTCGCGACTGTGCATTGGTGCGGTAGAGCACAGCAAAGTTTTCGTTCAGCGATTGTTCGCGCATTTTTGTTTCCATAATGGAAGAAGCTACCATTGCCCCCTCGTCATTATCGGTCATGGCACGATATACTTTTATTTTTTCGCCGGCATCGTTCGAAGTCCAAACTTTTTTGTCGAGTTGCTCTTTGTTTTTGCTGATGATGCTATTGGCAGCCTTCACAATGTTTTGTGTAGAGCGATAGTTTTGTTCGAGCTTTATGAGTCGTGCATCCGAATAGTCTTTTTTGAAATTGAGGATATTGCGAATGTTAGCTCCACGAAATGCGTAGATACTTTGTGCATCGTCGCCTACCACACACAAGTTTTCGTTGAGTGCCGCCAAGGCCTTCACAATTAAATATTGCGAGTGGTTGGTATCTTGGTACTCATCTACCAATATGTATTTAAAACGATGTTGGTATTTGTGAAGCACATCTGGGTGGCGGTGCATCAGCTCGTTGGTCTTCAATAGCAAATCGTCGAAGTCCATAGCTCCCGACTTGAAACACTCCTTAGTATAGGTTTCGTAAATCACTCCCATTTGTGGGCGATGAGCCGAGTCGTCTTGAGTTTTCAACTCCGTATTATTATTGTAGGCTTTTACCGTAATCAAGTTGTTCTTAAAAGAAGAGATCCTCGATTGCACTTGGTTCACTTTGTAGATGTCTGTATCCAAACTCATCTCCTTAATGATACGACGCAATAATGCTTTGGAATCGTCGGAGTCGTAAATGGTGAAGTTGGAAGGGTATCCTAGTTTATCTGCTTCAACACGGAGTATCTTGGCAAAGACAGAGTGGAAGGTTCCCATCCAAATATTCTTGGCTTCGGGACCTACGATCTTTTCAATACGCTCTTTCATTTCTTTGGCTGCCTTATTGGTAAAGGTGAGCGAAAGAATATTAAAAGCATCTACCCCTAGCTTTAGTAAATGCGCAATGCGGTAGGTAAGTACACGTGTCTTTCCAGAGCCAGCTCCGGCAATAACCATTACAGGGCCTTTGGTGTGCTCTACAGCTTGGCGCTGCGACGGATTTAAATGGGCTAAATAGTCACTCATTTGTTCCTCTTATATATAAGGTGTGAATTTACAGTCTCAAATAGAGATTTCAAAGGTAATTTTTTATTCAGCTCTGAGTCCCTACTGTTGATAAATTGTAATAATCAAAATCAGGGATCTGAAATAGGGTAAATAGTATGTTTTTGCCACTTGCTATTTCATGTCATAAATAGGTTGTAATTTTGCATTTCGTTTTTCAGCATGAAAAGTGCAAACGCGACATTTTTTTGAGTTTATTGATTTCGAAAAGCCTCTAGCCAACTTGTTCATATCCTCAAGAAGGCTCGGTTAAGTCTAAAACAAACGGTATCAATAAATAAAAGAGAAACGCTGTTTGTAAAACAGTTGAAAAGTCATACATTTGCAGTCCCTAAAAATTAGGGATTTGTATATAAACTAATTATTAACAAGAAAGCACTATGCCTACTATTCAGCAGTTGGTACGAAAAGGTCGTGAAAAGTTTACTAAGAAAAGTAAATCTGCCGCACTAGATGCTTGTCCTCAAAGAAGAGGTGTTTGTACTCGTGTGTACACTACTACTCCTAAGAAACCTAACTCTGCAATGCGTAAAGTTGCAAGGGTAAGATTGACTAACGGAAATGAAGTGAACGCTTATATCCCGGGTGAAGGACACAACTTGCAAGAGCACTCTATCGTATTGGTACGTGGTGGAAGAGTAAAAGATCTTCCAGGTGTACGTTATCATATCGTTCGTGGTGCATTGGACACAGCAGGTGTAGACGGTCGTACGCAAAGACGCTCTAAATATGGAGCTAAAAAGCCGAAGAAGTAATCAGTATTTAAACTGAAGAAAAATACAAAATGAGAAAAGGAAAAGCTAAACAAAGAGTCTTATTACCAGACCCAAGATTTAACGATACGCTAGTAACGCGTTTCGTGAATAACTTGATGTTAGATGGTAAGAAGAGTACTGCGTTCAGAATCTTTTATGATGCCATTGACATCATTGAGGAGAAGAACGAGGGCGAAGAATCTGGCTTAGAAATTTGGAAGAAAGCAATTCAAAACGTAACACCACATGTTGAAGTACGTAGTAGAAGAGTTGGTGGAGCTACTTTCCAAATTCCTATGCAAATTCGTCCAGACAGGAAGTTGTCTTTAGGCATGAAGTGGTTAATTTCTTTTACGCGTAAGCGTAACGAGAAAACTATGGCACTTAGATTGGCTAACGAGGTTATCGCAGCTTCTCGTGAAGAGGGAGCAACTATCAAAAAGAGATCAGACATACATCGTATGGCTGAAGCTAACAAAGCGTTCTCTCACTTTAGATTTTAATCGTTAAGAATCGTAAAATGGCTAAAAGAGATCTAAGATTTACGCGTAACATTGGTATCATGGCGCATATCGATGCCGGTAAGACAACTACTACCGAGCGTATTTTGTACTATACAGGTGTTTCTCACAAAATTGGTGAGGTTCACGATGGTGCTGCTACTATGGACTGGATGGAGCAAGAGCAAGAACGTGGTATTACTATTACCTCGGCTGCTACTACTTGTTTCTGGAAGTACCGCGAACATGAGTACCAGATGAACATCATCGATACTCCAGGTCACGTAGATTTTACCGTTGAGGTAGAACGTTCATTACGTGTATTGGATGGTGCTGTTGCCTTATTTTGTGCAGTTGGTGGGGTTGAACCTCAGTCTGAAACTGTATGGCGTCAAGCTGACAAATATAATGTACCACGTATTGGTTTCGTTAACAAAATGGACCGTGCCGGTGCAGACTTCTTTAAAGTGGTTGCCCAAGTTAAAGAACGTTTAGGTGCTAACCCAGTGCCTCTTCAAGTACCTATTGGTGCTGAGGAGACATTCCGCGGGGTAGTTGACCTTATTTCGAACAAGGCAATGACTTGGGAGAATGATGACCAAGGGATGACTTATAACGAGATCGACATTCCTGAAGATCTAGTTGAGGTTGTTGCTGAGTGGAGAGAGAAGTTAATTGAATCTGTTGCCGAATATGACGACAACTTGATGGAGAAATTCTTCGATGATCCAGATTCAATTACTGAAGCTGAATTGGAAGCCGCAATTAAAGCTGCCGTTCACGATATGACTATTACTCCTATGTTATGTGGTTCTGCCTTTAAGAACAAAGGGGTACAAGCGGTGTTGGATGCTGTAATGGAATTCTTACCATCTCCGATGGATATAGAGTCTATTATCGGTGTTAACCCAAAAACTGATGAGCAAGAAACGCGTAAGCCTAGTGTTGATGAGCCTTTTGCCGCATTAGCCTTTAAAATTGCTACTGACCCATTCGTAGGTCGTCTTTGTTTCTTCAGAGTTTATTCTGGTAACTTGGATGCAGGTTCTTATATATGGAACTCTAGAACAGGTAAGAAAGAGCGTATCTCTCGTATCTTCCAAATGCATTCGAATAAGCAAAATCCAATTCCAAATATTGGAGCGGGTGATATAGGTGCAGGTGTTGGTTTTAAAGACATCCGTACAGGTGATACACTTTACTCAGAAAAAGACCCTATCGTTCTTGAATCGATGACTTTCCCTGAGCCAGTAATTGGTATCGCTATTGAGCCTAAAACTAAGGCTGATATGGATAAGATGGGTATGGCTCTTGGTAAATTAGCCGAGGAAGACCCTACATTCCGTGTAGCTACCAACCAAGAAACAGGTCAAACTGTAATTTCTGGTATGGGTGAGCTTCACTTGGATATTCTTATCGATCGTATGAAGCGTGAGTTTAATGTTGAATGTAACCAAGGTGAACCTCAAGTACAATACAAAGAGGCTATCCGCGCTACTATTGAGCACAGACAAACTTATAAGAAGCAATCTGGTGGTAAAGGTAAATTTGCCGATATCCAATTTACTATTGGCCCTGTAGAAGTTGTAGAAGGCGAAGAAGTAAAAGAAGGTTTGGTATTCATTAATAAGATTAAAGGTGGTTCAGTTCCAAGAGAATTTGTTCCATCTATTCAAAAAGGTTTCGAACAAGCTATGGTTAACGGTCCTTTGGCTGGTTATCCGATGGATAGCTTACAAATAACTCTTTTTGATGGATCTTTCCACGCAGTCGATTCAGATGCATTGTCATTCGAATTAGCAGCTAAGCTTGGATACAAGGAAGCTTGTAAGCATGCTACTCCAACTTTACTAGAGCCTATTATGAAGCTTGAGGTGGTTACACCAGAAGTGAATATGGGTGATGTGGTAGCTGACTTGAACCGTAGAAGGGGTCAAGTAGCCGGTATGGATTCACGTAATGGTGCACAAGTAATTAAAGCACATGTGCCACTTTCTGAGATGTTTGGATATGTAACAACATTACGTACGGTAACATCTGGTAGAGCAACTTCAACGATGGAGTTCTCACACTACGATGACTGTCCTAAAAGCATCTCAGAGGATGTGATTGCTAAAGTTAAAGGTAACTCTTAATTCAGATACTATGAGTCAAAAGATTAGAATCAAACTAAAGTCTTACGACCACAGCTTAGTAGACAAGTCTGCTGAGAAGATCGTGAAAACTGTTAAGACTACAGGTGCTGTTGTTAATGGACCTATTCCATTGCCAACACACAAAAGAATATACACCGTTCTTCGTTCACCTCACGTGAACAAGAAAGCGCGTGAGCAATTTCAACTGTGCTCATATAAGCGTTTACTAGACATCTACAGTTCTTCATCAAAAACAGTTGATGCGTTGATGAGATTGGAGTTGCCAAGTGGTGTTGAGGTAGAGATTAAAGTTTAATTAGTCATCCATTAAATAAACACAAATGCCAGGTTTAATTGGAAAAAAAGTAGGAATGACTAGCATCTTCGACGAGCAAGGGAAGAATATCCCTTGCACCGTTTTAGAGGTTGGTCCTTGTGTAGTAACACAGGTTAGAACCCTCGATACAGATGGTTACGAGGCTATTCAGCTTGGGTATGGCGAAAAGAAAGCAAAGAATGCCGGTAAAGCACTTACAGGTCATTTTGCTAAAGCTAATACTACTCCTAAAGTAAAAGTTCACGAATTCGATGGTTTCGAATCGGAATTGACTTTAGGTGATGTAGTAGATGTGGAGCTTTTCGTCGAAGGTGAATATGTTGACGTAACTGGCGTTTCAAAGGGTAAAGGTTTTCAGGGGGTTGTTAAACGTCATGGTTTCCATGGTGTAGGTGATGCTACGCACGGTCAGCATAACCGTTTACGTGCTCCAGGTTCTATTGGTGCAGCTTCGTACCCAGCACGTGTATTCAAAGGAATGCGCATGGCTGGACGTATGGGTGGTGATCAGGTAACTGTTGCCAACTTACAAGTATTGAAAGTGATCAAGGAGAAAAACCTATTAGTTATTAAGGGTTCTGTGCCAGGACCTAAGAACTCACTCTTAACGATCGAGAAATAATGGAAGCAGTAGTATTAGACATTAAGGGTAAAGATACAGGTAGAAAAGTATCTTTAAACGATGCGATCTACGCAATCGAACCAAATGATCACGCTGTATATTTAGATGTGAAGCAATACTTGGCTAACCAACGTCAAGGTACTCACAAATCTAAAGAGAGAGCCGAGATTACTGGTAGTACAAGAAAGATTAAGAAACAAAAAGGTACGGGTACCGCTCGTGCAGGTAGTATTAAATCTCCTGTAATGCGTGGTGGTGGTCGCGCTTTTGGACCTCGTCCAAGAAATTATTCTTTCAAGTTGAATAAAAAGTTGAAACAATTAGCTCGTAAATCTGCTTTTACTATTATGGCAAAAGAAGAGTCGATTGTAGTTTTGGAAAACGTTTCTTTTGAGACTCCAAAAACAAAGCTTTTTATCGACATGTTGGGTAACCTTGGTCTTAGTGGCAAAAAAACATTGTTAGTCCTTGCAGACTCAAATAATAATGTATATTTGTCCTCCCGAAATTTACAACGCACAGAAGTTGTAAGAGCCTCAGAATTAAGTACTTATAAAATACTTAATGCTGGTACGGTTTTATTGACTGAAGACGCGGTAGAGAGAATTGAGAACATTTTAAGCTAAAAACACGATGAACATTCTTATAAAACCGGTAATTACCGAGAAGATGACAGCGGAAAGCGAGAAGTATAATCGCTTTGGTTTCATCGTTGATAGAAGAGCTAACAAGCTTGAGATCAAGACTGCAGTACAGGAAATGTACGGCGTGACGGTTCAAAAAGTAAGAACAATGATCTATCCTGGTAAGGCTAAATCTCGCAACACGAAAGGTGGCGTTATTACTGGTAGAACAAATTCTTACAAAAAAGCTATTATTGAGTTAGCCGATGGTGAGAGTATTGATTTTTACAGCAATATTTAATTAAGTTATGGCAGTTAGAAAACTAAGACCAATAACACCAGGTCAAAGACATAAGGTCGTTAATACCTTTGATGGTATTACTACAAACGAGCCTGAAAAGTCTTTGCTTGTACCAAATAAACGCTCCGGTGGTAGAAATAACACTGGTAAAATGACTATGCGTTATATTGGTGGTGGTCACAAAAAACGCTACCGTATCGTTGACTTCAAAAGAGAGAAGTTTGGTATGGAAGCAAATGTGGCTACAATAGAATACGACCCCAACCGTACGGCTCGTATTGCCTTGGTAGTTTACGCAGATGGTGAAAAGCGGTATATCATTGCTCCGAATGGTCTAAAAGTTGGGGATAAGCTTGTATCTGGTAAAGATGCAGCTCCTGAAGTTGGTAATGCACTTTATTTAAGTGACATCCCTTTAGGTACTATCATCCACAACATTGAACTTCGTCCGGGACAAGGTGCCGTTATGGCTCGTAGTGCAGGTGCATACGCACAGTTAACTGCGAGAGATGGTAAGTACGCTATTTTGAAGCTCCCTTCAGGGGAAACTAGAATGGTATTAATTACTTGTTTGGCAACTATAGGTGTAGTTTCCAACAGTGAGAGAGGCCTCGAAAGATCAGGTAAAGCAGGTCGTTCTAGATGGCTTGGACGTCGCCCAAGAACTAGAGGTGTTGCGATGAACCCAGTTGATCACCCAATGGGTGGTGGTGAAGGTAAATCTTCTGGTGGACACCCACGCTCAAGAAATGGTATCCCAGCGAAGGGTTATAAAACTCGCGCTAAGAAGAAGGCTACCAATAAGTATATTGTTGAACGAAGAAAGAAATAAAAAGTTATGGCGCGTTCACTAAAAAAAGGACCTTACGTACACTTTAAGTTAGAAAAGAAAGTTCTAGCTAACGCTGAGGCAAGCAAAAAATCGGTAATCAAAACTTGGTCTAGAGCCTCGATGATTACGCCTGATTTTGTTGGCCAAACAATTGCTGTACACAACGGTCGTCAGTTTATACCTGTTTTTGTTACTGAGAACATGGTAGGTCACAAGTTGGGAGAATTTTCTCTTACTCGTACTTACAGAGGTCACGGTGGTAGGAAAGATAAAGGTAAACGATAACAGTATTAAGCCTGAATCATGGGAAAAAGAAAACATAATACGGCAGTAGCAATGAAGGAAGCTCGTGGAAACGTAGCTTTTGCCAAGCTTAATAATTGCCCTACTTCCCCGAGAAAAATGCGTTTGGTTGCCGACTTGGTACGTGGAGTTGAAGTAAATAAAGCTCTACAGATACTTAAGTTCAACACAAAGGAAGCATCATCTCGTTTGGAAACGCTACTTCTTTCTGCGGTTGCCAACTGGCAAGCAAAGAACGAAGACCTACGTATGGAGGATAGCGGATTGTTCGTAAAAGAAATTCAAGTCGACAGTGCTCGAGTTTTAAAACGTTTACGTCCAGCACCACAAGGTAGAGCTCACAGAATCAGAAAGCGTTCAAATCACGTTACACTCGTGGTTGGAAGTAAATCAGAAAAAGAATAAGCTGATATGGGACAAAAGACGAATCCAATTGGAAACCGTTTGGGAATCATCAGAGGTTGGGATTCTGCCTGGTATGGTGGAAAAAACTACAGTGATAACCTTGTTGAGGACCACAAAATACGTAAGTATATTGATGCTCGTTTAGCAAAAGCAAGCGTATCTAAAGTGATTATCGAGCGTACCTTAAAGCTCGTTACTATTACTATTTGTACTGCAAGACCTGGTATTATTATCGGTAAAGGTGGTTCAGAAGTAGATCGCTTAAAAGAAGAGTTAAAGAAATTAACTCAAAAGGATGTTCAAGTGAATATCTTCGAAATTAAGAGACCAGAAATTGATGCTAAACTAGTAGCTACTAGTATTGCTCGTCAAATTGAAGGCCGTATTTCTTACCGTCGTGCGGTAAAAATGGCTATGGCAGCAGCAATGCGTATGGGAGCTGAAGGTATTAAAGTTCAGATTTCAGGTCGTTTGAATGGTGCTGAAATGGCTCGTTCAGAGAAGTTTAAAGAAGGTAGAACTCCATTACATACTTTCCGTGCTGATATCGATTATACGATAGTAGAATCACATACTACTTATGGTGTATTAGGTGTAAAAGTATGGATCTGTAAAGGTGAACTATATGGTAAGCGTGACTTAACACCTATCGAAACGTTATCGAAAGGTGGTTCTAAGAAACCAAGTCGTGGCTCCAGAGGTGGTTCACAACGTAGAAAAAGAAAGTAGTAATAAGCTCTACTAAAACGTAAGAAAGATGTTACAACCAAAAAGAACGAAGTTCCGTAAAATGCAAAAGGGCCGCATGAAGGGTAATGCCGGACGTGGTAACCAAATTGCTTTTGGATCTTTCGCTATTAAAGCTTTGGAAGAATGTTGGATCACATCTCGTCAAATTGAAGCTGCACGTATCGCTGCAACGCGTTATATGAAGCGTCAAGGACAAATGTGGATTTGTATTTTTCCGGATAAACCAATTACCAAAAAGCCTGCAGAAGTACGTATGGGTAAAGGTAAAGGTGCTCCAGAATACTGGGCAGCTGTAGTAAAACCAGGTCGCATCATGTTCGAATTGGACGGTGTTACTTTGGAAATTGCTCAAGAAGCCCTTCGTTTGGCAGCTCAAAAGTTGCCTATAACAACTAAATTCGTAGTTCGTAGAGACTACGTTGAAGCTTAATCGATAAACTATTATTAGCGATGAAACAAGCTGTAATTATTGAAATG
>Ga0208879_1000418_pt1 | contig 43780 bp, 72 predicted proteins | sample Knorr_S15_td_Bot_FD_185605 | JGI IMG/M metagenome (GOLD analysis project Ga0208879, IMG submission 185605) | Marine microbial communities from Southern Atlantic Ocean transect - Knorr_S15_td_Bottom_ad_5009_LV_A (SPAdes) (version 2) | ecosystem: Environmental > Aquatic > Marine > Oceanic | place... | reverse complement strand
AAAATGACTTCCGCTGAAAAATTTTCTATTGTGGGTGAATTTACATCTAGATTGACACATGATCTAAGAAATCCACTGGCTATTATTCAGATAACTCTTGAAAATTTTAAAATTTTGTATGATGTTGATGAAAGGAAACAAAAACAATTTGATAAAGTTGAACGTTCTATTGCACGAATGGCTCATCAAATAGATGAGGTTTTAGATTATGTCAAAGAAAAACCACTTCATTTAAGAGAAATTAATTTTTCTGAAATTTTAAAGGATACTCTTGATTCATTTAAAATACCAATCGGCATTAAATTAATTGTACCAAAACATGATGTAATAATTAATTGTGACAGTAGACAATTAGTAATTGTATTTAGTAATTTAATATTAAATGCAATTCATGCATTAAATGGACATGGATTAATTGTCATTGGGTTGGAAGAAAATAATGATGATGTAATTATTGAAATTGAAGATTCTGGAACCGGAATTTCAAAAAAAGATTTACATCATGTGTTTGATCCTATGTTTAGCACTAAACAACAAGGAACGGGGCTGGGATTGGTAAGTGTAAAATCAATTATTTCTGCTCATAATGGCACGATTTCTGTATCTTCTCCTCCTACAATATTTAGAATCAAACTTCCAAAAAATCATGTTTAAAATTTGATTTTCTATTGTACAACCATTTTTAATCCCCAGAATCTAAATTAAATTACATGGTATTTGGATGGGGAAAAAAGAAACAAGAAGAAAACACTGTTGAAGTAATTTCTCAGAATAAAGAAATCCAACTTTCAGATGTATCAAAAATTCTCACTGAACTAAACCAACTACGATCCACTCAAATTCTTTCAGAAATTAAACAAATAAGGAAAATCACTGAACCATTAATTGATGATTTGATAAAAATTGGCAAAGTTCTTGAAAAAGACAATCTAAAAGTTGACGATATTGACAAGCACCTTGCAATAATTGTGGTAAGGGGTAAAAAACAAGTAATTGATGTAATCAAAAAAGGAGTAACTTCCCTTCCTGAGATATCTTCACTTGAGGATATGGAGAAATTAAATTACTCTCTCTCTCAAATTCTTAAAAAGGTTGGTGATGTTTTGGGACGACAGACACGAGTTATTCATATATTTGCAAAAAAATATGCCAATCAACTAAAAGACAATCTTGAAGTAATGAATCATAATCATTTTGAAATTCAACAACTTTTAAAAAATTTTAAATCTACAAAATCTGATTTTATTGAAATTAATGACTTATTAAATAAAATTAAGCTTTTCCAAAATACCAAAATTGACAAAGCTAAAAAAATTATAGAGACTCATGATGCAATAAAGTCTCTAGAAGAAAAAATTTTATCTATAGATAACTCAATTAAAGAAATAAAATCATCTGATAATTATCAAAAATACCTTGTTCTTAAAAAAGAATTTGATGAATATATCACTCAAAAATTAAAAATTAAAAATATCATTGATACACAATTCACAAAAATCTCTCGTCCATTAAGTCGATATGAATATGCATCTTCTTTAGATAAAGAACAGAAAACTATTTTAACAAAATTAGTTGGAAATCCATTTAATATTCTTCTTTCTGAAAATAAAGATCATATTATTTTAATTTTAGAAAATGTACGAAAAGGCATTACTTCTGGTTCAATTTCTGTTAAAGATGTAGATAAAACATTATTTCACATTACTGAAACTGAAGAAATTCTTGGAACTTTCATTAAACAGGTTTCAAATTATTTTGAAACATCACAAAAAATGCAAAATGAATTAAATTCTTTAATGCCTGATGAATTAGTCTCTTTGGAACCCGAACATGACAAAAACATATCATTTAAAGATGATTTACAATTAAAATCCAAAACTTTACAGGGAGATATTGATGATGCTGAGACCCAGATCCCTACACTCATATCTAAAATTGAGAAAAAATTACGAGAATTTTCAAATACAAAATACACCATTTTACAATCTTAAAATTAAATTACTCCTAAACTTTAGTGGTTCTGTGCTTTTCAAGAAAAAAAAATATGAGCGTAAAATATTGCTTCAAAAAGATGTACTTGATAGTATTTTGTCATTTTGTAAAATCAAACATCCAAATGAAGGAATCTTAATTTTAAAGGGAAAATCAAAAAATGGTGAAATAAAGATCAATGGATTAGTTATTCCGCCTTTTAGTGAGACTGGACCTACTTTTGCTGGATTTCCACATTCATTTTTGCCTTTTGATATGAGCTATATTGGAATAGTCCATTCTCATCCAAGTGGTTCTGCAGAACCATCGGTAACTGATCTTCATAATTTCTTTGGACTAATTTCATTAATTGTAAAATTCCCCTATGATGATGATTCTATTTTTGCTTGGGATAGTAGCGGTAACACTGTTCCACTTTCAATCATTTAAATTTCTAAAAAATACAAAAAATAAAAAACGAGGAAAAATTATACAATTACCCAGCCTTTTAGAGTTCATTAATCTAAAACAAAGGTCTCATGATCTGTAATATGCTGCTTTGCGACACCGAGGTTTACGCTAACGTGATGTTTTATCACATTGAGAATGGGAGCTCAAAACCATGCTGTAAGCAGATCATGAGGTTTTGTATTAACCACGCTACACAAATTTCAGATGATGACTCTATGATTAGGATTCAGGTACTCCATTAAAAAATGGCATAACTTTAAGTTCATAAATTAATTGATGTGGATATGAAAGTAAAACCTATTCTTAAAAAAATATTTGACATGGTTACTTTTGATAATGATATTGAGAAATCCTCTAAAGAGAAATCTAAATGGTATTGGGGGTAAAAGAAGTGAAAAAAGAAGAGAAAACGAAATTAAAGTCAAATCAGCTCGGGTGTCATTGGCATTGTGCTTGTGAATATTGTGTTGAGGATAGGAAAAATGATGGATATTAAAAAATGATCAATACGACTGGAATAAAAAAAATTGGAATAATGCTTCTCGGCATTATATTGGGGGCCTGGCTGGGGGAATTATCTCAATACGTTATATGGACAGTTGGAGATTTTGCAGTTCCATATTGTGCAGTAAATGCTCCTCCCGAATGGCATGAAACTTGTTTAAAAAATCTGGGAAATTATAATGAATTCAAAATTTACTTTCAATTAGTTGGAGTTATTGTGGGAGTAGCTGCATCAATTACAGCAGTAAAAAAAATATTTGATTAAAAAAAGAGGAAAAATCCTTACAACCATTCATTGGTTAACGAAATGAACATGACAATCTTTAAACTATAAAAGTTCGGAATAGATTTGATGTTTCAACAGCTTCCACAAGAAGTAATTCAATGTGAAATTACAATTTCTAGGCACGAAAATCTGCAAGAATCACAAAAGTTTTGTCAATTACCCTGTGTAAGCTTTATAACCTTTTTACATCAATTTTTATTGTATTGAATCCTCAACTTAAAAAATATTATTTGTTTTTGGGAGCATCACTTGTCTTTAGTATTGGTTTACAAATAGTTCTTGGATATTTGGGAGTTCCTTGGTTTGTTAGTATTGGAATTGTAATGGCATTGTTCATTTTACTACCTATGATTATGAGAAAACGATACATGAATAGAATGGGTGGTGGATATGGTGGCAATTCCGGAACTGGAGGTGGTGGATTTTTTGGAATGGGTTCACAAGGCGATTCTGTTAAAATAAAATATGTATGTCTAGTTTGCAACAATAAACACAATGGTGGTACCTGTCCACGCTGTGGTTCAAAAACGCAACGTGCAGATTTTTAGGTGATGAAAAATGGCATTAGAAGAATTAAGAAAAAAAGTATTATATCAAAACTCTATTGAGATCTGGATTGGAGTTAGTGAAGAAAAAAACATAGATTGGTTTGAACCTGATAATTATAAAAAATTCATTGCTTTTCTGCTAAAAAATGAACTAAAAATGAAACAAATGTCTATCTGCTTTGATGAATCAGATACAGCATCATACGGCGGTCACAGCAAAAAAGTATTTGCTAACAAGTTGGCAGCAATAAATGATGAAACTTCATTTTGCTATTCAATAAAATTGAATGATGGTGCTATTGAATTAATTCGAAAATTTAACCTCTAATTTTTTTATCGCTTTAACTTTGGATTTACAATTGCATCAAGTGCATTTCCAATAAACACAAAGGCAAGACCTGTAATTGCAATCATCACACCTGGAGGCATAATCCACCACCATAATCCTCTTGATGCCGCACCAAACGTGTTTGCATCATGTAAAATCTGCCCCCATGTTGGAAATGAGGGGTCTCCTAATCCTAGAAAACTAAGACCTGCCTCTGTTGTGATTGCAGCCGGTACTGAGATTGCAATGCTTGCAAATGCATATGGTAATAATTGTGGTATGATATGTTTGAGAACTATTTTGGAATCTTTTTGACCCATCATATTTGCAGCCTCTACATACCCTCTAGTTTTGATTTGAAGTGACATACTTCTTGCAACTTTTGCAATTCCTACCCAACCAAAAATCATCAAAAATCCTACCATCACAAATATGCTGTTACTAATGGTTACTGAAAGAATAATGAGAAATGGCAATGCAGGTAATGCATAGATTACATCATTGAATCGCATCATTGTTTCATCTGTTTTTTTACCTTTGTATCCTGCATACACACCATAAAATACTCCTGCAACAACTGATGCAATGGATACAACTAGACCAATAAATAATGCCAATGGTGTTCCCCATAGTAATCCTACTGCTAAATCTCGTCTTAATTCATCAGTTCCCATAATGCCAAAAGCTTTACCTCCTATGATTAATTTTGATTCAAGCATTTTTGTTTCAGATTTTATTGAATACGTATCAATTGAAAAAATATAATTTCCTTTTAGTGGTTCATTTGTTTGTGTTTTTGAAAAAACAATATCCTCAGCTGATAATCTGTCTAAATTAAATGAAAAATTATCTGATTGTAATGATAAATTTTTCTTTATTGCATCATCTGTTGAAAAAATTCTTTCACTGTGAACGGTTTTGATGTTTGAATGTGGGAGTGACATTGATATTAATTCTAGTTTGATTCCATCTGGTCTAAGTACTGACATTTGCAATAATGGCGACCCTAAATATTCTGAAGAAAATAGATATATGAAATCATTTGGAAAATCATTATAATTGAAATTTATTCCAAATTGATGTGATGTGAGTGATATCTCTCCATTTGAATTAAATTGAATATTTGGACTTTCTAAAATTTTATGCTCTGGAATTTTTTCAGTATTGAGAAAATTCACCCAAATTGGAACTGCCACTTTTGGATATGTTATCCAATTTCCTGGATTATTCCATTCTTGAAAAGTTTCAATTGGAATTGCAATAATTGTAATAATTGAAATCAAAATTAGGGTTCCAAGAATTGCAATACCTGCAAGTCCCATTTTACTTTTGAAAAATTCTTCTTTAATTTCTTGAGGACTAATACTACTCAAGTTCCTGTCCTCACTCTTGGATCAAAATAACCGTAAAGTAAATCTGCAATGAATATTCCTATGAGGAAAAACACTGTGAGAATGTATGTGGACCCAATTATTACGGGTAAATCCATTACTGTAATTGCCTCAAAATACAACCTACCCATTCCTGGCCAATCAAATACTGCCTCAGTGATAATTGCCCCGCCCAATGAGCCTGATAAACTAAGAGCAAGTATTGTGACAATTGGTGGTGCCGCATTTTTTAATGCATGAGAGTACACTATCTTTTTTTGATTTATTCCAATTGTTTTTTTTGCCATGATAAAATCTTCTTGCATTATTCCTACCATGAAATTTCTTACCAAGTATGCCCATGAACCAAAACCAATCATTACTATTGTGATTAATGGCAATGTCATATGATACAATAATGATAACAGGTAGCCTGGGTCTGATGATGGAATATCTGGAGTTGCTCTGGCAGGAAATATTTGATATGTAAATGAAAATAAAAATATCATTAACATTCCTATCCACCAAACAGGAAAACTAGAACTAATTATTGCAAAACTTGATGTTACTCTATCTACAATTGAACCAACTTTACTTGCTGATAGTGCTCCTAGAAATATTCCAATTATTGAAATAATTATTGTAGCTGTCGTGAATAAAAGAATTGTTCTTGGAAGCTTTTCAAAGATGATGTCTTTAACATCTGAAGATCCTGCATCACTTGTGAGAAATGTTGCATGTCCAAAATCAAGTAATAATATTTTATACATTGCAAATCCCACCCTTTGTGGCGAATACCACGGCTCATCTAACCCTAAAATTTTATATCTTTGATTAATCTGATTTTGAACAAATTCTTCAAATTCGCTCACAGATGAAAAACTATCAGCAATTGTGGGATTTTCTGTTATTTCAGCTCGTACCTGAAAAACTATTCCCTGCTTTAGTATGACATCCATATTTGATCCTACCAGAGAAATTGTGATTAGCAGTGTAATCATTAAAACTCCAAACATCGTTACTACCCTTGTAGCAACATACCTCTTCATGCCCAATAATCAAAAGTGACAAAGTTAGTTTATATCAATTAGTGCGTAATTTACCATTTTTTATCACTAATTTTGATAATACTATTTAGGAAATCAAAGAATAAAAAATGAGTAATTTTTTGTAAAACTATGAGTGCAAACACTATCAGAAAAGCAAAAAAACTAGTTGAAAGTGGAGGTGTCTCAAAAATTGAGGATGATTTATTTCAAATTAGATCCTCATCAAATCCTGAAATTTCATACTTTGTAACCTCTGATTCATGTGAATGTCTTGGATTCAAGAATTTTTATAAATTTCATCATGGTAAGGGATTAAAGGCAAATTGTTCTCATTTAGAGGCTTTGAGAATATTTAACCAAAAAAAAGATTCTTAATTTATTTAATATTTTTTAAATCTACTTTTCCTACTATTGCTTTATTTTTAGTAATTATAATTGGGCGTAAAATCAATCCTGGATATTTTATCATTAATTTGATAATTTGACTATCTGTTTTTTTATTATTTTCTAATTCCAGCTCTTTGTACATTTTATCTCTTTTTCTTAAAAGTTCAAATGGGTTTTTATCAGTCATTTTAATAATTTTTTTTAATTCTGACTCTGTAAATGGTTCTTTAAAAAAATCCCGTGTCTCAATATCTATCTTCATTCTTTCAATCGCTTTGATTGTTTTTTTACATGTAATGCAAGTTGATTTATGAAATATTTTCAAATCTATTTTTAATAATATGGTGCATTAAAAATTGTTTAGAAGAATTATACGTACTATCACGCACAACATATTGATTTTTTAAAATCTTCTGTATTTCGTTCAAAATCACATTCTTTACAAACTTGCCAACTTCTTTTATTTAGTATGGAGAATGCCGATTCATAACTAATCGAATACATTTTTCCACCACACTTTGGGCAAGGTAATGGAATATCAATTTTCATAATTAATTTTTAGATTTTTTTGAATATAAGGCACACGTAGAATTCATCTATTGATTATTACTCTTCTATTTTTTCATCAGTTGTCTATCTTTCATCTGATTCTTCATTTGTTACTTTCTGAATAAATTCCTCAAGAGTTTCTTTAGGAATTGAAACCATCTCTAGATATGCTTGTCTTGCTTCTTCTACGGTTCCACCGTTTGCAATAATTTCACTTCTTATTTTTTGTGCATCTTCAAAAATATTTTTTGTAAAGTTTAGTTGATTGATTATAATGTCTCTAATTTCTGGATTAAGACTGCTGATGTAATTCTCATATTGATATCCTCCATATGTTCCATAATTTGGTTTTAATTCTTCAATGGCTTTATCTCTTAGATCCTTTGCAATCTTTTTTTGTTGTTCTATGAATAATTGATCTGTTTGAAGATTACTTGCATCTTTTTGCTCTAAAGTGAGTTTATCTAACAAACCATGATAATATTTGAATAAAGTTTGACCTATTGGATTTTTTTCAAAATCACTTTCCTTTGATCCAAGATACTTTCTTGCCTCCTCCGTTGATAATTTTTCTTGTAGTGCTGAAACTGGAGAAACATCACCTTTTACTTGAAATCGAGCTGAAGTTAATCCAGTCATCCCATACCATGTTGAAATTACATTAACTGAATAAGTTCCAGAGATTCTCTGGAAGTCTTTGAATTCTCCTTTGAACACTCCCCATGGATCAGTGAATACTTTGGTAGTTTCTGCACCTGCTCTGATGAATACCTCTGCACCTCGAATTGGTTTGTATGCATGGTTTACTACTTTACCTGTGACTACTGTTTCACCCGAATTAACTATCCCCTTCTCCACACTCATATCTATAATTAATTCCCATAATTCTGCTTCAGATGTTTGAATTGTTGAAAATATCATTAAAAATGAGAATAAACCTATTACTATTGCCTTATTTTTGAACACTTGATTTTCTATTGATTTGTTATGACAAAATATTAAGAAAAATTCATTCTTTTTCAATTTTAGTTGATTAATTAGCACCAATTTCCATGACCAAGAAAAAATTCAAATTCATCGGTTATTTATGACTAGTAAGATGATTTGTGCCGCATGTGAGACTAGAAAACATTTTGAGTGTATTGACTGTATGAATAATCATAAATCTCACTTGTGTTCGTGTGACTGCCATGATGAAAATACTGAACCACATCCAGTTGGGAAATCTCATTGAATCTAATTTTTAAATTTTCTTTCCATCTCTTGAGCATTTATTTCTAATAAACTAATATCTCCAAATTTTCTATATGTTAATTTTTCAAGAGTTTTGATTATGCTGATTGCTGCCCTATATTGTGGAATTTCAGGATCATTTAATTCTCCATACATCCCAATCCCTTGAATTAAATTCATTTTTGCAAATCCAAGTATTAGCCCATTAAATCCTGTAATGATTGATTTTTGAGGAGTTGTATCAACATTTAGTCTCTGCATGTGTTTTGTCAATTCTATAGATGTTGTAGTGATGTATGTTTTGGGCGAATTATTAAAAATTCTATTTGTATGAAATCCACCAAATGTGTAGATGAATTTTGCTGAATACTTTTTTGCAATATTTATTACATCTTTGCATAAATCATTTAATTCTTCTTTATTTTGAGGCTGTCCTTTCCCTCCCCCAAATATTATCAAGTCCTCTGTATACTTGTATTCCCAACTTTCATTTGGTAATTCAATATATCCTCCTTTATCAATCACATATGTTGGGTTGGATGATTTTGAAATTCGAAATGTTTTTGTTTTTAATGAATCATTGATAAAATCAATTACTATACTCCCAACATTTCCCATATCTTGCATTGCTGCAATTATGATTGGTTTTTTAATATCTGGTTCCTTGTCTTGAATAAATTCCATAATTCTTCTAACACTTTATGAATTTTAAATATATGGTATCATTTTTTATGTGTAGAATTTTTTAAAACCATTTTCAGTTGGATGAATTTCAACTTTACTTCCCATTAAACCACTTTTTTTAACTATTTTCATTAACCCTTTATTTTCTAAATCAGTCAATATCTTTTCTAATTCTTGATTATCCATTCCGATATTTTTTTGAATTTGATTAAAATCTCTTACACCGTTGTTTATTTCAGCTAAAACCTGCATATCTAATTCTAGTGATTTATCTGGTGATCTTGGTTTTTCAAATGATTGAGACCTTTCAAATGATTTTGGTGTTTCAAATGAATTTGGTATTTGTTCTGTTTTTTGGAAATTCTGATTAAATTGATTTTCTTCCATACCCTTATTTCGCCATTTTCTAATTACTCGAGGAAGTATCCTTGCTAGTGGGATCAGGAAAAATATTAGATAAATCCATTGAAAATCATCAACTGCCATATTTTTAACATATTTTTAGACTATTTCATCATTCTTATTTCATATTTTTCAGAAAATTGAGCCTATAGATCGACAGTATAATTTTTCTCTTTAATGAAAATATATTATCTTATTTTAACTCTTGCAGTATTTTGTTTTCCTTTTTAATGATCTATGTAAACGTGAAGATTCATAAGTCAAAAAAACTTCAAAACCACAAATTATGGAGACAACCCTGGAAAATATTGGTACATTAGAATATGTACTTGATAAATATTCAAAGATTTGGAGCTGGAAAGTTACTGGCGATAGAGCTGTAAATATGATTTCAAGTCTTGTTCCTGAGGCATGGTATGGTGAAAATGCAAATGAAGTAATAATTCCTGATAGCACTGACAATGTAAAACAAATAAAATCAATTTTAGAACGATACCCGTTAGAGATTTTATCAAAAACTGTCTGGCAAAGAAAAATCATAAAGACTTATGCTCCAAAACCTATCTTACCACCAGTCAAACACAAGCTAAAGCGTGCAAAAGCTGCAGAACAGTTCAGAGGGAAACTTTTGAATTTCCAAAAAGAAGGTTTAGACTTTTTGTTAAAATCTTCTGGTAATGCTTTATTGGCTGATGAAATGGGTCTTGGGAAAACTGTACAAACATTAGCTTATGTAGCTACTGAAAAACAAACCTTTCCAGTCCTTGTTATCGCACCATTAGTCACCCTTAAAAATTGGGAACGAGAAATTGAAAAATTTCTAAAGAAAAAAAGTAGAAATGGACGAATTATTGATTCCTCTTCCCCTAGTGTTACTCCTATTAGAACTGGAAAATGTAAAGAAATACCAAAATCTGATATCTATGTAATTAATTACGAATTGCTTTTCAAAAGATATCCTGATTTATCAAAACTTGGAATCAAAACTCTAGTTTGTGATGAGGTCCATAACTTGAGATCAAAAACTACTCAAAAATACAAATCTGTCAAAAAACTCGCTGCACTTCCTTCTATATCGTATAGAATCGGTCTTTCTGGAACTCCTATTTACAATCGTGGCTCTGAAATTTGGCCTATTATTGATATTTTAAAACCAGGATTACTAGGCAGTTTTAAAGAATTTTGTGGATACTTTTGTTATGTGAATGACAAGGGGAAAGCTATTGTCTTAGAAAACAAACGAGCTTCTCTGAGAAATGAATTACAAAAACACGTGATGCTTCGAAGAAAGAAATCTGATGTTTTAAAAGAACTCAAAGACAAAGTTCGTTATAAAGAAGTAATTGCAGCTGATACTGATTTTTATCATGATGAACTAGATAAAATTTGGAAAAAATTAGAAGGTGAGCAAAAAGTTGCTGAAACAGAATTCTCAAAAGCTGCATCTTACCACCGAGCAATTCAGAGTGAACGACAAATTGCAGGTATTGCAAAACTTCCACATGTGATTAATTTTGTTAAAAATATTATGGAAATTGAAGAAAGTGTTGTGGTATTTTGCCATCATAAGGTAATTCACAAATTACTAAATGAAAGTCTTCAAGAGTTTTCTCCTGTAACTATTATTGGAGGACAAACTGATACATTTAGACAAAATCAAATAGACAAATTTCAAAAAGGTGAATCTAAATTGATGATTGCAGGAATTCGTGCAGGAAATGTTGGTATTAATTTAACTCGTGCAAAATATGTTATTTTTGCAGAACTTGATTGGAGTCCTGCAATTCATAGACAAGCAGAAGATAGACTTCATAGAATTGGACAAAAAAATACTGTATTTGCATATTATCTGATTGGAAATGGAACACTGGATGATCACGTTGCAAATATTTTAGTAGATAAGAGCTATGAGATTGATGCAATCATGGATGATACCGTTGATAGTTATGAAAATAAGGATAAAGCTAAATTGATTTTAGCTCAAATTCAAGACAAGATTCGATCAAAATAGTTATTCAAATTTGTAAGTGTGATGAATCCCTCTGATGTTTTTCGAAAACGAAATTATTCAAAAGTTAATTTCGATTACGAAGATTTGATTGGACGAAATTTATCTGATACTAACATGAAGGGCGTAAATCTAAAGAATAGGGATATTCATAATGCTGATTTTAGTGGATCTGATTTAAGTGAGGCCGATTTGAGTGGAGCAATTTTGTTTAATGTTAAACTACGAGGTGCAGATATGAGGGATTCAAACCTCTCAAATGCAAAATTATGGGATGCTGAATTGTATGGTGTGGATCTTCGAGGCGCAGATATCAATGGTGCAGACATGTTTTATGCTGATTTAAGAAATGCTGATTTGAGTGGCTCAAATATGAGTGGAATAAATCTCCGACACACAAATTTTGATGGTGCTATTTTTGATTCGACTGATTTTACTGGTGCAAATTATGATTTAGATACACTAGATACGGTTTCAGAACCTACAAAACTGATATTACAAAAACAAGGGAAACTATGGTAAAATCATTCATTTGTTTTTCTTAGTCATCAATAATTAAACACACTATAAAATAATCTGTGATTTTAATTATCAATATTATTATGGTTAAAACTATTTAGAAAAATTTGTGGATATTTATCAAAAAAGGGTACCAATTATTTTGATAATTGTGCTTGTTGGAATTCTTGTGTTACAATTCGTAATGAATAATCCAAATTCTACTATGTTGATAGATCCTGCAACTTGTGAAATATACATTAAAGATTTACAGATTAATGGGAAACAATATTTGAATGAATTTGATCCTAAATGTTTAGATCTGAAAAATCTTAATACTTAATTCATTGAACATTTATTTTTTAAATTTTTAATTTATTTTTTAATTGTGATAATTTTTCAATAACACTGTCTTTTTTCAAATGTTCCATTTGTGAATCTTTTACTTCTTTAATTATTTCATCAATCTTACTTAGGATTTCAATTTCTGGTTTTAACTCCTCTACACCAATACTCTTGAACCCTTCTTTGTCAGTTTTATCTATTTTTTCTATTCCTTCAGGTTGTATTTCATAAATTTTAATAATTTTTTCATTTATTCTTTGCGGTGACATTAAAATAAATCCATTTTTTCGTAATTTTTCCAAATCTTCAAAATATTGATTTTTTGTAATTCTTAAAATATTTGATATTTCTTCTGCACTAGATGATTTTATTTGTAAAAGGCGTAATATCCTTGCCCATATTGGAATGTTGGCACTCCAAAGAATTTCCCTTGCAATATCTGTAATGGAAAATGAACCATCACTATTCAATGATAAAAATTTTCTATCTTTTAGTGATGCAAGTGAATCAAGAATTTTACCAACACCCAACCTCTTTAATTCTGAATTTTCTAAATTGTTTTCATTAAATGTCCCATTTTCTTTAATCGCTAAATCTAAAATTTCCAAATCAATAGTGCCTAATTTTCGCATGTTGTATACCCCAAACTTGACATCTTTACTATCCTTTTCTCTTGACAATAATCAATGTTTTCCGATAAATGAAATGCTTATCTTCAAAATTTCTAAAGTAACTTCATGACAAACGATAAAAAAATGAAAATTATGTGCAAATGGTGTAATGTTTCTAAAACATGTCACATTGTTAGTCAAGAAATTACAGAACATCAGGGAAATTATGGGATAGATAGCGTCATGATGGCAAAAGTCAAAATCCACAAGCATTTCCAAGGAAAAAATTACTGCAAAGGCTCCGATAGAACGATCACTGTGCCTTTAGATAAGGTGCTAAAAGATAATGAAAAGAATAGGGATTAGATTTTAGGATTCTCAAAAATATCTACATTAATTATATTCCATGTTTGTTCATTAGAAACTAATTTCTTTGTGATTGTAATCATTGTATTCTTGCCTTTTTCTTTACCCATTTCTTACACTTGTTTATCCCAACTCTACAATCATTTGGTCCCATACCTGATGGACTATTGGTTAATCCCTATCTTTATCCATCTTAGTCACAAAAACATGTACTATGTTCTTTTTTCTTATTATCCATCAATACTTCTCCCCTTGAAGAATATATGTGGATTCTAGCAGTTTGATTTATGGTTCAGTATGAACTTCCAAAATTACCTTATGAGTATGATGATTTAGAACCTTTCATTGATGCTGAAACAATGAAAATTCATCATCAAAAACATCATCAATCTTATGTTGATGGTCTAAACAAATCCCTTGAACAAATTGGTGGTGCATCACATCCTCAATACATTTCATCAATTCTCTCAGAACTAAAACAAATTCCTGAATCTGGAAGACAAAATATTAATTTTTTTGGTGGTGGATTTGAGAATCATAGATTGTTTTGGGAAACAATGACTCCAAATGGTGATGAAAATCCTGGGGGAAAAATTGAGGATGCAATTGATGTTTATTTTGATAATTTTGATAATTTCAAAAAGGTTTTTTCTGAACAAGCAATTGCTATTCAGGGAAGTGGATGGTGTTGGTTAGTTTTTAATTCCACATATCAAAAAATTGAAATCATTACAACTCCGAATCAAACTAGTCCCTGGACAATACAAAAAATCCCTTTACTTGGATTGGATGTTTGGGAGCATGCATATTATCTAAAATATCAAAATAAGAGACCTGAGTATGTGAAATCTTGGTGGAATGTTGTTAATTGGGATTATGTTGGAAATAGATTCTCAGAACTCGCTGTTTGAAAAAACGTGATTTGGATAAATTCTTTTAAAGAAAAATTATACTTTTTCTCATATGAACAAAAGTCTAAGAATCATTGCACTTTTTGCAATTTTACCTTTGTTTACAGCAGGTATGACGACCGGTTATTTCTCAGATGCTGAGGCCCTAAAGGGTTCAGGTGTTGGAACATCAAAATATGGTTCTGGCACTGATGTCTGTGGATTACAACTTTGTTCTGAAATTCCAGGCGGTAAATCTGCTTGGATGGGGTCCAGACGGTAGAACAATCTATTACATTGTAACTGATGCTACCCCTAGTGGTCCTGCAGGAATGATGGGCGTTGTTAGTTCACCAACATCTGCAAACTTGATTGCAAATTCAGCAGCAGTAGAGTTGTATCAGTTCAAAAATGGTTTAACAGGTACTGGTCCGTTAGGATTTTAACCTGGAATTGCAGCAGGAGCACCTGGTGATGAAAATTATTCTCCAATGTGGCGAATCTTTATGATTGGTTGGGTTACCCCTGAAAATGCACAAGTGTTAGAAACCATTGATGATATGAACGCATACAAGAAAGCTGGTTTGATCGATATTGGTATTGCACGTCCAATGGATAGTGACCACATTGCTAACTGTCCATTTATTGACCCATTCCAATAAGATCAATTATCTTTTTTATTTCTTTACATCTGTTAATTTAATTTAAAAAACCCATACAAATTTTCAGAAAATCAGCTACTTGGTTTATCTTTGATTATGAGAATATTACTTCATGAGTATTGTTGGAATGTATATGCTAAATGTTGATGAATATCATCCAGAAAAAATTGGTCAAGTTCTTGACATGCTTTATGTAGATAGAGTAAGTGAATTTCGTGAATTGTCACTGGTACTTCTTTCTGAAAAGGTATTACAGTCCATGCCAAACTGGAAAGAATTTGTTTTAAATTTCTGCTTGGATGTTGAAGAAGCTTTTAAGACGTGGTCTGGTCAAAATAAGCTTTCAGTAAGTTCTCCGCAAAAATCTTTGACAATATTAAGACAATTGTCACGTGACTATACAAACATGAATCAACTTACTCATATGCTTAATTTGTCATGTACCATTTCAATAGAGTTCAAAGAGCTTTACAAACGTCTAAAATAACTATTTTTTAAAACATTGTTGTAAGTAAAATAGAAAAAGTTCCATTCCAAACCATTGGAATGGTCCTCTGATGAATGGGAGTAAAATTCTTAGTTTAGAATTTTATCCTCTACCGATTCTAAAAATGGCAGTACTACATGTTGGGCATGTGCCTTTGATTGCAGGCTTACCATTTTTCATGGTGTATGGTCCCGGATTTCCGATTTCTCGTTTGTCTCGACATTTTACACAATATCCTATTGTCATACCTGCCTTAGCCTCGAGGTCATATTAGGGAGAACTTGTTGAATTTTTTTCACAAATTGGCAAATCTCCGATCTCAATTATTATGTTCTGTGACTAAATTTTTCGTAACGGATATCTTTTTGTTCAATTTTGGAATAAAAAATTCAAATTCTAAAAATATTATTATTTTTTAGATCAAATTATTATTAAAATTTTAACTGAAATTTCAACTGACACTAATTTGTAACATGGTTTACTCTGATAATGCATTATGATTTCGTAACCCTTCCCAAACAAAAATTTCTGCAGTAAATTCCCCTGGTTGAGATGGAGTCCATGATAAAGATGGATTGAATTTTTGATATGGTGTTAATTGTCCACTTATCCATCCAACTGACACAACAAAACTTTCTTCATTTTTTATTTGTACCAGATAAATAAATGTCTGAGATTTTTCTTGATTGTTTATGATGTCTGCTGAAATTTGAATTTGTTGATCTACATTAACATTATTTCCTAAAGAAATTCTAAACGCATTTACTAATTTTGGATCAACAATTGACACTCTTTCTAATTCAGTAAGTGCAAATGCTGGGAAAAAACTTACAGTCAATATTATAACTAGTACTATTATGAAATTTTTACTTGACACGATTTTTTGGATAATTATTTGTTAATAATTGGTTTCTGTATATTTTTTTCAAATTGATTGATGTTTTTAGAAATTCTGTAAATTTTCTATAATTGAGCTTTTATTTGAAATAATTTTCCCCGGATTTAGTATATTGTTTGGATCAAATAGATTCTTTATTTCTTTGAATATTTGATAATTTTTTTTACCATATTGTTTTTTGACAAATTCTGAGCGTGCAAGCCCATCACCATGCTCAGCCGTAATGGTGCCATCTAGTTTGAATACCTCATCAAAAAACTGAATTGCAATCTTTTTGATTATTTCTCTTCTTTTTCTTGATGAAATCAGACGGATGTGAATATTACCATTCCCTATGTGTCCATATGTGATAGATTTTGTTTTGTATTTTTTATTTATTTTATCTAATATTACAAATAATTTTGGAATATTTTCTATTGGTATTGCTGAATCCTCAATTGTATGTGGCATTCTCTTTTCTTTTTTAATTGATTTTAAACTATAATGTAATGATGAATCTCTAAATTTCCACCATCGTAAAATTTCTGATTCTTTGATTAACCTTTTAACAATTTTTCCATTAATTATAGATTTTAATCTTTTTTCACTTGTAATTATTTTTTCATCATATTCTACAAAAAGTAAACATTTAGTTTGTTTATCAAATTTAAATTTAAATTGTTTTAGTGTTGTTTTATCTACAAACTCCATTGCTGATGGTTTTGATTCATTAATTTTAATTGCATTTTTTATTGCATCTGGTATTTTTTTATATTCTATTACAAATAATATTTTTTTCTTTGGTATATTTTTAATTTTTAATTTAGCTGAAATGATTATTCCTAATGTTCCTTCAGAACCGACTAAAATATTGTGAGAATCATTGATTGATTTAATTTTATCAATTCTATACCCTGATGAATTTTTTGTAACTTTTGGAATCTTTTTTTTATTTAATTTCTTTGTAATTTCTAAAATTTTTTTCCCAGTTTTTTTATTTTTTGGTAGAGTGACTTTGATCCCATTTCCATCAATAAATGTAATCTCTGATACATTGTCTATCATACTTCCATATTTTAGACTTCGACTACCGCTTGAATTATTTGCCAACATTCCACCAATTGAACAAAATGAACCAATTGATGGATTTGGTGGAAAAAATTTTTTTGATTTTTTTAAAACAATGTCTAGTTGGCCTTTCATTGTGCCTGGACCTACAATAACGTGATTTTTTTTTAATCTAATTGTATCAAAATTTTTCATATCTAGTATAATGCCATTGTTTAATGCACTTCCCACAAGACCTGTGCCCGCACCTCTTACAGTTACTGATGTCTTGAATTTTTTTGCAATTTTTATAGTATTGATAATATCTTTTTCATTTTTTGCAACAACTATTATCTTTGGATATATTTGATATGAGCTTGCATCAACTGAATAATAGTCTATGAATTCTTTTTTGAAAAACACTGTTCCTTGAATATTTGACTGTAATTTTTTTAGAATTAAATTTTTCATATAAAAAGATCTATACTTTAATTCTGTAATAATCCCATCTTTCAGGATCAAATTGCTGAACAAATTCTGCGTGTTCTTTGTCTATTCTTGCTTGAATTACTCCTCTTAATGCAAAGCTTGTGAGATGTTTGTATTTCATAGAGTGTGCCTGCATCACAAACAAATGTCGCATTTCACTACCTCCTCTTAATCCCCAATAACCCATTTTTACTGCAATTGGTTCAAGAAAAACTGTATTTCCTAAACCATAATTTTCATCTCTAATTTCTTCACGTAAATTATATTTTTCAAGTGCTCCACCTTTTGCAAATCCCACAATTTCTCCATTTTTACCATTTATTCTGAGTGTGTTAATGAGGACATTAGGATCTTTTACTGATTCTGCAAATTTTTCTTTTGAGAATTGAAGTGGTCTTGGTAGCTCTAAAAATATCTCATATAGTACTTTGATAAAATCTGGGTCATTTCTTTTTGCCATACCTTCTATTGTTGGAACAAGTTTTAGATTCTCATATGCATGATCTGCTTGAATTGTAATTTCTTGTTGACGAATTCTCATAAATGATAAAACTGTATTGAAAAAATTCTTTCGCATTTCATTTGTGAGTACTTTTAGAATTCCTTTTACCATGACTGTTTCTTTGTTTAATAATTCTTCAAAATATGCTACTGCACTCCTTACAATTAATGATGGCCTCCATCCTAGTGCGTGTGCATTCATTTTTGCCATTTCCATTGCTTTTGAAAAATCCCCTAGAGCATAACCGCTTAACCTATCTACAACTGATAGATATTCTCCAATTTTCATAATGTGTTGTTGTCGTTGAACATCATTTCTGGTTTGTTCAGAATTTTGAAAACAATTTTTGATTTGTAGTTCTGCATTTTTTTTGAGTTCTCCTGCCCACGGATATGTTGTTCTTAAAATTAATACCTTGATTATCTCCAAATCAATATTAACATTTTTTATTAATTGTAATAATTTTTTATCTGACTCAATAAATTTTAAAACACTTTTTTCGTGTGGTTTGTCTACACTTTTTTGAGGATCAAAATCATGAAACAGTGCTGCTACGTATAGACATTTTATATCTAATTCTGATAATTTTACAATATCTTGTTTTGCAGCTAAAAGTGAAACATATGTTACTTCTAATTCATGATTGATATTGTGATATCCATAATAGTCACTTCCTAAACCTTGACTCTCAAACAAATCAATAGTATAATCTAACATTTCAATAAAATCATCATCACCTAATTCATTTTGTATCATCAAATCGAGAATTTTTTTCCTCATTGGATGAGTATTTGCAAACTGCTGCAATACATCTCGATCAAAATTGATGTTTTTAAATATGATCTGCTTAGGCGTCTATATTTTTTATGAATTCAATTATGAGAAATATTTCACAACACTCAATAGAATTATGTGTTAAATATTTTCAGTGTCTATAAATTCTGATTTACTTGAAATCCTAACAAAGTCATTTGATTCAAATCCTTCAGAATGTATCATACATCTTGATAATACCTCTTTTCAGCTAAGTAATGTTTCTATAACTAATTCTCCGACACCTGTTAATGAGCCAACTACTCGTGGTGGGGTGTATTTTTCAGATAAATTTGCATTTAAAATGACTGGAGTGATTAAAGATCTTTCAGTTATTCCATTATTAACAAAAAAGATGTTGGGACCTAATACAGAATTCAGTGAACTCAAAATCACAACTAATATTCATGATAATGGAAATACACTAAATTTTGAAATATTTACAAATCTTACAAATAGCGTTCAGACCCCTGATTCAATCGAACTTAGTATGATTATTGTAAAACTAGAGTCGGTTTAACTGACTTTGAAATATCTGTCATAACTTGCCCTTCGCTCTTTGTCTGATAAAACCTCATATGCCTTGTTTAATTCTGCCATCTCTTTTTCAGAATTGACCTTTGTTTTATCAGGATGAATTTTTTTAGCAAGCTCTCTGAATTTATTTTTAATCTCTTCAGATGTTGCACTATTTGAGACCCCTATTACATCATAATAATTTATTAGACTATCATTTGATACAGCTTCTCTGAATTCTTGATCATCTTTGGTATTTCTTCTTTTTCCAAGTTCTTCATAATCATCTCCCCAATCTGAATGATATTTTTCATATGTATTTTCTTTTTTTGACTCAAATTCCTTTTTATCATAATATGTTTTTCTACGAAGAATGATGTCTCTTGCTAAAAACAAAAAAATCCCAATTATTACTACAGCAAAACTACCAAATATTATAATTTTTTCTTCATCGGTTACTACTAAAACCATATCCACTTTCTCATTTTGTGCATATGCCATTTGGAATGCTCCTAAAACTAACATTGTGATAATACTTATTCTTAAAATGTTCATTTTTTTGCCTATGATAATCTGAAATCTTCTTTTGTAGTATTTAGAACTACATGAGTAATGGTATTTTCCACATTTGAAATGGATGCTAGGCTCTTTACAAATGTACTCAATTCACTTCGTCCCTTGAATTTTGCAATAACTATCGTATCTGTTGAACCTGTAATATCATAAACCCCACACACATTTTCAAATTTTGCAATTTCATCTTCTATACTTACAATTTTATCATTTTTTGCAATAATTTCAATTATTGCAGTTAGTGAATACCCTATTTTTTCATGGTCTATTAATGCAGCATACCCGTAAATTATTTTTGCTTTCTCCATTTTTTTAATTCTAGTTAATATTGTAACTGTTGACATTCCAAGTTTTAGTGCAAGCTGCCTTGCAGATAATCTCCCATCCATCATCAAATTTTTGAGAATTCTTTCATCAGTTTGATCCATATTCACACTTTGTAATGTTAAAAAATTATTTAAATTTTGAGTGATTTTTTGTAAATCTGTTCAGTTTTGATATCCACCTATTTGCATTATTGTTTCAAATTTAATAGAAATGGGGTCTTTTCTAATTTGTGGATAAAATTCAAGAACTTGTAACAAAAGGAAAATCCTTTTTGGAGGAATCAAAGTTTGAAAATGCACTGGAGTTTTTTGAACAGGCACTTTTGTTGAATCAAAATGATCCCGACCTTTGGAATTTCAAAGGTGTTGTACTCAGGAGTCTGGGTAGATATGAGGAATCTATGGAATGTTTCAATAAATCATTGCAAATTGATCCTCGAGATAAATTTGCATCCTAATTTTGAATATTTGATTTTTCATAATGTCAAAATTTTAAATTAATTTTCTAGGCTGGATTTTGGTTATTGTATAATGATCGCTGATTTAATACCTAATTTTTCTTACTTTTAGAAATGAGCTCATTAATCTTATTGCCAGTAGTGAATGAATCTATGGTAAAAAATCAATTTATTATCGAGAAAAAATTATCTGATATTGTGAGTGATAAAATTGATGAAATCCTGGGAAACGCTTTTGAATGTACAGAGGATGGCGACGTTTTTGCTGCTTTGAGACTTTATGATTTGGTTCTCAAAAAAGAACCCTCAAACATTCGGGCACTAGTTGATAAAGGAGCTACTTTGCAAAACATGGGAAAAATTAAACTTGCCATAAATTCATACAACAAAGCATTATCTATCTCTCCTGAAAATCTTGATGCATTATTAAACAAAGGTGCAGCATTACATTCTGATGAACAATATCTAAATGCAATAAAATGTTATGATGAAGTTCTACGTATTGATAAAAAATCTAAAATGGCTCTAGCATACAAGGGTCTTTCATTAGGAGAACTCGGCCATCTACAAGATGCAATAAAACATTTCAAAAAAGCATTATCTATAGACAAATATTATGATTTGGCAGGTATCTCAAAAGAACTTGCTCAAGATCTGTTAAAATCTATCAAAAAACAAAAAGCTAAAACACCGTAACATCACCAGGTGCTGGTTCTCTGGTATTTTGTTTTTTATTTGATTCAAAGAATTCCTTATGTGCTGAATTATGATGTTCTTTGAGTTTTTCTATATTTTCAAACCCTTCATGACACAAGTAACATTTTGGTTTATGCTCATCAACTAAAGGAAGTACCATACAAATTATGGGTTTAATGCCTACTTATTTCTTGATATAAACAAAGATACTCCTACTTATTTATGGCAGATTTGATATTCCAGCAAACACCGTTGATAGTACATACGAAATAAAAGTTAATGATGGTTTTTTGGTCAATTCTTCTGGGATATTGACTGTCGATAATAACTAGAAAAAAGGATTGTCCATAATTCTTTTTTTATTAAAAACTAATTTGCAATAGCTGTAATTTTTTCGTTATTTTGAGTTCCACAATAATGATTTGGACATTCGCCTTTAGAATATTTTGAAACATAGACAGTTCCACAGTCAGTACAACATTTTAGTTCTGAAACATCAGTCATAATATCATATAGATTATGTTGGATATATACCCCTCATTTTTTTGATAATGAAATTGCAACTAAACAAATGAACAAAATACTACAATAACCCTGTCTCTTTAATCAAAATTTCTACCTGAATTGTATGTCAATGATAGTGCATTGTTCGTGCTGTCATAAACAAATGCCTTTTGATGAAGTACGTTTTAGACATCAAAATTGGTATCATAGAAAGTGTGTTTGGCATATTGCACACTTGATTAGATTAGATAATTTCTTTTAGTTGTCGTGCCTAACTTTACTAAACAAGTAGGACTTTCTTGACTTGTTTCTTGAGACTATAAGGAATATATCCTGAAACGCAAAAACAATACTGTGTTAGAACAATTAGTTGGTGATTCTAAAGCACTAGATCGTGCTCTTGCAGGAGAAGAACTGTCCTATAATGATGGAATTGAACTAATGAATTATGATAATCTTCATTTATTGGGTGCAGTTGCAGATATCACTAGAAAAAAATTAGTTGGAAATACTGTAACATTTGCTGCCTCGTATTACATGAATTACACTAATGTCTGTGCAGCTAGTTGCCAAATGTGTGCATTTTATAGAAAAGAGGATGCAGACGATGCTTATACCCTAACTCCACTACAAATCGAGCAACGAGTAGGAATTGCAAAACAGCTTGGTGCCACTGAAGTCCATATTGTTGGCGGATTTCATCCAAAACTTCCATTAGAATATTATGAGAACATGATGAGGACCATCAAAAAAAGTCATCCAGAATTAAACATCAAAGCATTAACTGCTGCAGAAATTTACTATCTATCAAAATTAACTAAAAATTCAACAAAGGAAATTTTATCTCGTCTCAAAGCTGCAGGTCTTGATTCAATGCCTGGTGGCGGTGCAGAATTATTTCATCCTGATATTAGAGGAAAAATTGTTAGAGGAAAATGTACTGGACAGCAATGGCTTGATGTAATTGAGGAGGCACATAATATGGATATCAAAAGTAATGTTACTATGCTTTATGGACATATAGAAAAACCTGAACACATTATTGATCATTTAATAAAAATTCGTGAGTTACAAAAGAAAACACATGGTATCATAACCTTGATTCCTTTGAAATTCAGTTTGGATAATACTGAATTAGAACAAGATCATTTGGTAAACCATGAATGCTCATCAGTATATGATTTGAAAATAATTGCATTATCTAGATTGATGCTTGCAAATGTTCTAAATAATATCTCAGTCTATTGGGTTGCTTATGGAAAGAAACTTGCACAAGTTGCATTATCTAATGGTGGTAGTGATCTGGTTGGAACTGCGTTCTCTGAGGAAATTTACAAAGCTGCAGGAAAATCAACTTCCTCATCAGTTGAGGAATTGGCAACAATGGTGCATGAGATTGGTCGTGTTCCTGCCCAAAGAAATACTCACTTTAAAATTCTTAAAAAATTTTAATTCTAAAATCTGTAAAAACATAATAAGTTTTTAGATTATGGTGCTGTAATTAGTACGTGGAAAAATACGAAAAATTGTTGAATATGTTGATGGATTTTAATGAAAATATTAGATTTGCTGCAGTTTGTAATAGGGCTGGAGAAATTTTATGGAACAGTAAACGTAACAATGTAAAAAATCTTGTTCCACTTGAAGATACCAAAAAGACACTTCAGAGAGCAGCAAATGCGTGGGATGAACGTTCAAAAATATCTGGACTAGTTGGAAAAGGACTTTATGTAATTGCAGCATATGAAAAAATTAAGAGAATTACTATTCCATTAGATAAAGACCATATTTTGTTTATCAGTGTGGATAATACTCCTTTAAAATTATCCAAAAATAAAAGCTATGGACATTTAGTGGAAATGGGAAAAATACTATCTATTGTTGATTTTGTAAATTCTTCAAATTAAATAATAACATCTTATTCTTTCAATTGTTTTTTTATAGAATCTAGTTTTTCTTCCATTTTGAGATGTTTGTCACGTCGTGAATCTATCTTAATTATTACTTCAACTCTATCTATTCCTAGATTATGAACAGTTTCCATCATTTTTTTTGCTGCATTATTTATCACATCCATATTATCTGATTCTAAAATTGTCCCCATTGAGTTAATTTCATATCTTAAATTTTCAACATTTTGAATTGACTCTATTGCTTTTGCAATGTAAAAACTTGCACTAGTTGTTCTTGTGGCCATTGGATATATGCTAATTTCTGCCTGTATCATTTTTGAAATTAGTGATTCATAGTAATTAAATCAATTAGAATTCTAGTATGTCATTATCTTTCTACTTGTGAATGTTTGTAAAATCTTACAAACAATATTTTTTATGATATTTTATCCTCTCATATTATAGACAAGTTCCAGTGTGATGGCTGTACTTTTTTTAATTGTGGCCATTGTACTAACTCCGTTTTTTTTAATTAACTATCTTATTTTACATTCAAATTGGCAATTTTTCCCTTAAAATCTTTAAGAAAATTACGAACTTGTTCATGTTGCTGGATGGTTTTATACACTTTGTAGAGTTCCTCATATGACAAATCTAATTTTTTTAGATCATCTTTTGAAATTCCATAGTGGTTTAATACGTCCCAGTATGATGTAGAATTTTTAATTTCGTTGCCTAGACAATTTCCCATGTGAATTGATGTTTTATTCATACTATGGTATTCTTTGTTATTCTTATACCTACGATGGAAAAACAGGTCATTAATCAATACCATATTGGAACAAATCAATTACTAATTGTAATTTTAAAAAATATTATCAATTTTCTTAAAATTAACAAATTACTGGATTTTATCTCTTTTTGAACTCAAGTTTGCAGTGAAAATACTATTGAATTATTCTGTAGTTTTTTTTACTTCTTTTTTAACTGCTGACCCTTTTTTCTTTCTTGCTCCAAAACTAATCAAAAATAATAAAAATCCTAATGCCATAAAAATACCTGAAATTGTATTGTAATCTTTGATATCTTGCTCAGCTGTTAACAAATCAATTATTTCCTCTTCAGTCATTCCTGAGTGTCCTGCTGGTATTGTAGAATTAACATTTATTGAAATTATAATTCCAATAACTAGTAATACAATTCCTCCACTCAGAATTTTTTTATCAACTAAAACCATCTATCCCTTATCTTTGATTTTAACCTATATTAGGTATATTCTATTTTTTATTCCTAAATTATTTTTAATGAAAAATACAATTAATTTTTCTATAAACGGAAATTTTCAAATAAATCTACTTGAACTCTTCTGGTGGTTTTTGAACAAAGACATTACACACTAGTGCATCTGTTTTTGTATCTCTATACTGAACATTACATGTGACAAATTTACCTTTGAGTGCTCTTTCTAAATCATCTTGTGTAGTTTCAGAATATTGTGGCTCTTCGGGATTATCAATTTTTGCGATGACTATTTTTTCAGTTTTCCCATATTCGTCTTTATTGTCTTTTCTAAAATGACTTACAAGTAATTCAAAAGCATTGTTTGTAAGAATTCCCATCACAGGACCTCCAATTCCATCTCCCATTAATTCTAAATTTTTTTTGTTCTATAATTACTTGGTGGCAATACTTAGTTCAAAATCTGGTACCAAATTCTTTTCTTTTGCCATTTCAAAGAGCTTTCTTATTGACTCTTCTCCAGGATCTCCCATGTTTACTGTTACTTTATTTACATACATTTTTACAAATTTTTCAATTAAATCACGTGGTTTTCCTCTAGAATACTGCATTGCATATTCTAATGCATCATCCATATGCTCAATCCCAAACTCTATTGATTTTTGAAGATATTTGTCAAATTTACAAATTGTCTCCATTCCCAAATCTGTTTTCATTACATTAATTCCAAGTGGTACTGGTAACCCATTTGTTGTCTTGTCCCACCATTCCCCAACATCTAAAATTTTGACATTTCCTTCTTGCTCATATGATAACTGAGTCTCATGAATTACTAGTCCTACATCAATTTCACCTGATTTGACAGCTTTTGGTATGTCACTAAAATTCATCTCAATATAATCAAATTTACCAATCATCAATTGTAGTAACAAAAAGGCGGATGTCATTTTACCAGGGATTGCAATTTTACATTTTTTAATTTCCTCAATTGACATTTGTTTTCTTGCAGTAACTATTGGACCATAATTGATCCCAAAACTTCCACCACTTCGTAATATTGTATATCCTGGAATGTATGCACATGCATGCACTGAAACTGCAGTAACATCCAATTCTGGATTTGTTGCTTTCCGATTTAATTTTTCAATATCCTCAATTACATGGTTTACCGTAAATCCTGGTGATTCTATTTTATTTGTAAACATTCCATAAAACATGAATGCGTCATCTGAATCAGGAGTATGTCCTACAGAAATTTTCATATTTTTTTCCTATACCGTCGTAATAAAAACCAAAACCTATTCCGAATCATTTTTCTAATATGTCTAAAAATTTATTCTTGTAATGAACACAATCCAAGCATTTGAGAAAGACATGTACCTTCAATCTGATTTTTTAAAATCATTTAAAAATCAAAAATTTTTATCCTCAAATCAACAAACTAATGCTATCTTTTCTGGAAGTGGTGATTCTTTAGTCTCAGCAATGCTTGCTGAATCTTTTTCTGGTGGAATAGTGCGAGCAATGGATCCGCTAGATCTTTTAAAAAACAAACAATTGGTCAAATCAAAACATGTCTATTTTGTTTCAATATCTGGTAATACTGTATCAAATATCAAAGTTGCAAAAACTACAAAAAAAACAACGGCAATCACATCTATGCCTTATAGTAGACTGGCAAAAATCTCTGATAAGACTATTTTATTATCTGCTCCAAATCATGGTGTATTTACTGCTGGTAGTATTTCATTTTTAGAAAGTGCATTAACTTGTATTTCTCTAATAAAAAAAATAAATATTTCAAATCATTTAAAATTATTTTCAAAGGTAAGACTGAATGCAAAAAAATTCAAAGTCACAAAAAGAATTTTTGTTCTTGGAAATTTGTATACTTATCCAATAGCAATGTATTGTGCTGCAAAATTTTATGAGATTTTAGGGTATGCTGTACAATATTCTAAAATTGAACAGTTTTCTCATATGGAATTATTTTCAGTGAAAAAAGGAGACACTGTAATTATTTTTGAGGAAAAAAATACGTACAATAAACAACTTTCATTGCATCTAAAAAAAATTGGAATTAATGTGATCCACCCTGACGTGCCATCAGAAAAATTATCTCAGATATTATATTGTATATTTTTCTCTCAATTCATTACACTTTTTGAAGCCAAAAAGAAAAAGAAAAAAGATTGTCACTTTGTATTGGCAAAAAATATTCGTAATGTAAGTAATCAAATGATCTATTGATCTTTTTACAAGGCTAAGATTTAATAGCTGAATACTTAGGTTTGCGGATATGGTAAAATACAAGTCAACATCTGAAGTTCTAAAAATTATCAAGAATAAGGATCAAATCCGTAATTTTGGTGTAATTGCTCATGTTGACCATGGAAAGACTACAATGAGTGATAGTCTTTTAGCATATTCTGGAATTATCGCTCCATCAGCTGCAGGAAAAGCACTGGCAATGGACTTTGATAAAGAAGAACAAGAAAGAGGAATTACCATTTATCAAGCAAATGTTACTTTACATTTTACAAAAGATGACAAAGAATATGTCATCAATATGATCGATACCCCTGGCCACGTAGATTTTAGTGGAAGGGTAATTCGTAGTCTTAGGGCAATTGATGGTGCAGTTGTAGTGTGTGATGCAGTTGAAGGAATCATGACTCAAACTGAAACTGTAACTAGAATGGCATTAGAGGAGCGAGTAAAACCTGTTTTATTTATCAACAAAGTGGATAGACTCATTAAAGAACTTCGATTAACTCCTGAAAAAATGCAAGAACAACTAGCAGATGTTGTTTCAAACTTTAATCAATTAATTGACACATATGGAGAACCTGAATACAAGGAAAAATGGAAAGTATCCATTCAAGATTCAAGTGTAACATTTGGTTCTGCAAAAGATCGTTGGGCAATCAATGTTGATTTGATGAAAGAAAAAGGACTTACTTTCAAAGATGTAATTGATGCTTATACTAATGAAAAAGTTGAAGACCTTGTAGAAAAAGCACCACTGGCAGAAGCTATACTTGGAATGGTTGTAAAACATCATCCTGCACCAAACGAAGCAGTAAAGTATAGAATTCCACAAATTTGGAAAGGCGATTTGGAATCTGATATTGGAAAAGCATTACTTGCATGTAGTGATGATGGCCCAATGATTATGATGGTTGTAAACATGGTTTTAGATGCTGCAGCAGGCCCTGTTGCAATTGGAAGATTATTTTCTGGCACAATTAAAGATGGACAAACTATCCATATTATAGATGAAAAAAGAGAGGGACGTGTTCAATCCGTTAATTTCTTTATGGGTAACCAGAGAGAACAAGTTGGAGAATTAGGAGCTGGAAATATTCCTGCACTATTAGGATTAACTGAATGCAGAGCAGGAAACACATTATCATCTGTAAAAGGAATTCAAATGTTTGAAGGTGTCAAATATGTTTCAGAACCCGTAGTCCAAATTGCAATTGAACCAAAACATCCTAAAGATTTACCTAAACTTGTAGATATTTTAAAACAATTAACAATTGAAGATCCAAATTTGATTGTAAAAATTGATGAGGAAAGTGGTGAGACCATTATTGCTGGAATGGGTGTACTGCACTTGGATGTTGCAGTGCATAGAATTCAGGATTCTAAACTTGAAATAATTACTTCTGAACCTTTGATTAACTATAGGGAGACTGTGAAGGGTGCATGCGAACCAGTTATGGCAAAATCACCAAATAGACATAACAAAATTTTCATGAAAGTGGAGCCATTAGAGCCTGAAATTGCACATATGCTCAGAACTGGTGAAATTAGTGATATTAAAGACAAAACCGTAGTTAAAGACCTACTAAAAAATGCAGGTTGGGACACTGATACTATCAAGAGAATAATGAAACTTGATTCACGTGGAAATATTTTGATTAATGGAACTAAAGGTGTTCAATTTGTACACGAATCTACTGATTCAATTAATTCTGGATTTGAAGAAGTAATGAAAGAAGGTCCTCTTTGTAGAGAGCAGATGAGAAATTGTAAGTTTATCTTTACTCACTTTGTTCCACACGAGGATACTGCACACAGAGGTTTGTCTCAATTAGGACCTGCTTCACGTCGTGCATGTATGGGTGCATTACTAACTGCAGGTACTTCCGTTCTTGAACCAACACTAGCAATTGAGGTTCGTGTTCCAACTGATTTAGTTGGAAATATTGCAACCATTCTTTCTGGTAAACGTGGAAAGGTACTTGACATGTCACAAAAAGGTGCAGCAAGTATTGTAATTGGTGAAATTCCAGCTGCTGAAACTTTTACATTATCAGAAGCAATGAGAGGTCAGACTGCAGGCCGTGCAACATGGAATACATCATTTAAGGAATGGACTGAAGTTCCAAAATCAATGTTGGCAACTGCAATATCTGATATTAGAAAAAGAAAAGGACTTGCACCAGATCCTCCTGGTATTAGCGATTTTATCGATAAAGATTAAAAAGACAATACTAGTGATACAAGTTAGATATTATGCCATTATTTTGTAAACAATGCAACGGACGAAGATTACCAATTTTTCAATATACTGAAAAATTATCATTGTGGCTTTGTAAAACATGTGAAAACTTTGTCGATTCTAATGATGTAATTATTAGAGAATTCACACAATCTGAAAAAGATGAAATGAATAAAAAACTTGAGGACTTTGGAAAAAGTATTGAGTCAATTACATCTGAAAAATTAACTAGAAGAAAAGGCGTAAATTAATATTTTTTTCTTGAATTAAACTCATAATTTAATCTCAACAATTTTTGAAAATAATTCAATATTTTATCCATGGAAATTCTTTAATAGATGACCTGTATAATATAGGTCGACCTAGTAATGATAAGTCAATTTGAGCCCAACTCTGACATGTATGAGCGTGAAAGAATTGTATTAGAATATATCAAAAATAATCTTGATTTACATCATAATGCTTTGTTAAAATTAATTGTACCACAATTTATGGCAAAAACTACATTTGAGAAAACACGTAACTCTCTATTGGAAAAAGAGATTATTTCAGTAACTGCTAAAGGCAACATGAAATTTTATCATCCAACTGAAAATTATGAACAAAGATCATATCAACACATTGAACGTACAACAAACAATTTTTTTCATGATTTAAAATCAAAAATTAAACGACTAGATACTGATTATCCACATAAGGATATTGATGAAAAAATTAAAATCTCAAATTCTCTTTTGAGAAATTTACTTCAAACTGATAATGGATTCACAATATTAGATTCTGCAAAAAACCCAAAAAAAACATTGTATCGGGATGAACATTTGATGATTCAACAATTAATTCACAAAGTGATGGATATTATTCGAAATGATGGTGATTTTGATATAATTTACCCCAGCATTGTAAGTTATCTTGGTATTATTATGCCCAAAAATTCATTGAACTCTTAGACTTGGCGTAGTTATTTATTCAAGTATGTTACATCGACAAATTATGGGATTAATGTACACAAAATTATACATTGATTTTGACGATCAAGAGTGGAAACAAATTTCAAATGACCCCATAGTTTTTCAAACCATAAAAGACGATGTTTCATTAGAAATTAATACCACATCTCTAAAATCATCCAAATTAAATTTTAAGAAAGGCGGAAAATTAAACATGTTTCGAGTAACTGGGAAATTCCGTCTTACTTGGGATGATGATGATGTTCTTTAATTCTATAAAATAATAATGGGTAGAATTCAACTAATTCCATGTCATTAGAAGATCAAATTAAACACACCATGGATAATCTTGAGAATTCCTCATCTGATGAAATACTTGAAATAATTACAAAAATTTTACCTCATTTTAGAAGTGAATTAACTTCAGACTATCTTCATGGAAAAATTCAAAAAATTACAAATAACCATGATGAATCAGAAAAAAAGAAACAATGCTTGACATTAATTCCATATTTTGAATGGTATTTACAAGGATTGTAAAACTATTCTGAATATTGTTTTATTTTTTCTAGTGCAATTTTTATTGTATCCAAATCTTTTTTTGATTCTTCCAAGTTTTCAATTAATTTTTTGAAATATTCATGTTCAGTTTCTTGAGCTTTATGAATATCTGACTCATAACATACTAGTGCTTTTTCTAAAAATGATACATCGCCTTCTAGATTATTTATTGTTTTAATATCTCCAATATTATTTTGAATTTTTTTAATCATTTCTATAACTTTGGGATGTGTTTTCATTGCTTGCTGAGTTAATAATGGCCCAAACATAGCAGCTGCTTCCTTTAATTCTGGACTATCTTCAATACTCCTTAATCTTTTTTTATAATGTTGAAGTGATTTTAAAACAATTTCATATCCTCCCTCATCTTTAAGATAAATTCCGCCAATCCAAATTTTTTCTGACATTTCTTGATGATGGATATTTTTATTATTATAATTTAATTATTTCTAAAAATTTTTTGAAATCTATTCAAATATCATAATTTTCTTCTATTGGTGCTTCATTTCTACTAATTAAATATAATAAAATTCCTGCTAGAGTGACACCCATTCCAGCAAGGCCAACAAATGTACCGCCTACGTATTTGATATTTCTCATTACAAGATCTATTTGACCTGATTGAATTGAATAATATATCACTAAACCCATAGTAAACATAATAATTCCAATTATGACTAATGGGAATCCTGTTTTCATGATGTTTGTATTTTTAATAATTGATAATTAAACATAGACCGAAAACTTTGAGATAATTATGTGTGAAATTATTTCAACATATCATCGACAATTTTTTAAAAATTCTCTATTTTTGTAATGTAATCAATAGATTATATTTAGTGTAAAATTTTTCTAATTTGTTAATGGCTGCAAAGAAAAAAATTGATCTATTGGAAATTGTTCAAAAAATTATCAATTTAGATTCAAAAATGAGATTCGGAGCTGTAATTGATCCAAAGGGCAACATTCGAGAGGCAATTATGAAAACTGGAAAAACCAGTATGAAATCTCAAAAAGAAGAGGAGCATTTCTGTAAACAAGTTGCTCAACGACGAGCTATGAGAAAAGAATTTGATAAATCCCTTGGTAAGGTAAGATATGTTCATGTAGAGCGAGAAAAAGTTTCTCAAATGGTAATCTATACACGAAGAAATATCATTTATTTTACAATGGAGCCTGAGATGCCAATTAACACAAAAATCAGATTGATTACTAGCATAAAGAAAATTACATCTGAACTTTAGAATTTAATTAGATATTTGTTAATTCTTAATTTATGACGTTTCATAAATATTTGGGGGATTCCAAGATGTTTGAATATGATAAACACTATCGTGAATGTCAGCAATCAAATAAACCATTTATCAAATCAAGAATTAATCCGAGCCATGGAAATTTTTACGTGTTACTTGATTTGATGACTTGTAATTACAATTTATCAAAAATTGAGCAAGCTGAGATAAAAAAATTAATCCTATCTGAAATTAAATTTGTAGAATCCTCTTCAAGAAAATTTAATGATTTTAACATTGACTCAGAAACTTCATGGTTTGATGGTATTTCTGCAGAACATGTACATGATTTTTGTGAAAGTCTTTATGACTTAACACAAAAACATCATAACTAAAATCGAATTAAATTTTTTAAAATTTTATCAATTACTTGTAACTCTTGTTTTCTTTCTTTTATTGTATCTTCATTCCATTGTTTTGCAAATTCTGATTCTTTATCCATTTTTTGCAATTCTTCGATATATTTCACAATGTGTAATTTGTACTCTTGAAGTAAATCAAGATGTTTATTGTGATTATTCTCAGTTGGTGTGACCATCCCACTCTTCCTTTGAAATATCTGGAAACATATCTCTAATTCTATTCTGGTCTTTTTCCATGGCCTCTATTCTTTTGCTTAGATGTTCTTTTATCGCATCTTCTTTTTCTAGATTCATTTCATTTTGAATTTCTAAAATTGTATTGATTAGTGATTTATAGTAAATGATATGATTTTTCTTTGATTCTTCAGACTTGTCTTCTTCTTTTACATCCATTACATGACTATTGGTTTATTGAAAATAAGTAGTTGACTCTAGTTTAGGTTTACACTAATATTTGAAATCAATTTAGATAATTATATGAAAATTTTAATTGATGAAATGGATGATGGATGGGATGAGAAACTCAAAGAATTAGGGTATGATGCATACAGTGTCAAAAAACTACGCACTTCTGGGCACAAACTTAGAACAGATTATTCTGTGATAAACTATGCTAAAGAAAATGATATGCTTCTAGTAACTCGTGATACTGAGAGCGGACAGGCATGTGAGGAAAATAATTTACCTTTCATATTACTTGATAATGATGAAATTTTTAAAATAGTTGTAGATAAATTAAAAAAATCCTAATTCACATTTTTTGCATCAAATTGTAATACTCTCAGGTTTGATAGTATTTCATTTAAGAAATTTTCTTCATCTTGATGTGCAATTATATCCATTATTATTTGCCAACAATCATTAATTCTTCTAATAATTTGTGAATACATTTTATCTTTTTTAAATGATGGATAATGTGATAACAATTTCATTATTCCATCAGTTGATTGTACAATGTGGATGAGATGAATAATCGAACGTAATCTTTCTTGAAAAATTAATTTTTCTTGTTCAATAGTAATATTGAATTTTTTAATTTCATCATAAATCACTTCAATTTCTTTATGTAAATTTTTGAGTTGTTCATTTACTGATTCATCCAAATTAATTAATTCATATTCAATATGCGCTCTACTGTGAACTTTTTTATCAATTTCTCCAGCTTGTACTAATGAACTGATTTCTCTATACACAATTTTTTCATTACCTACTTTTTTAATCACTCTTTCTGCAAGTTCATTTCCTCGAATTTTACCACCTTCATTTAGAACTCTGAGTATTTCAGTTCTAATTATTTCTGAAGTTATATCCATGTTTCTTCCTTTTGATTATTTTTCATATTTTTCTAATACTGATTTTTCTCCATGATCATTAATCTCTTTTACTAATTCTTCTAAAATTTTAATTCCATTTTTTAGCGGTTCTTTTTTAATACTTTTATTTCCTAGTTTTAATTTAAGAATTCTTTTTTCATTGTTTAGAAAATTTAGTAAATTAGTACCTTCACCCATATTCAAATTTATAAAAAAATTCACATATTCTGTGCGTGATTGTATGCCCATTATTTTATCTCTCCATCAATTTTACAACTACCATCACTGTTTCTTAATTTTTTAGCCATTACATATGGTATAATTATTAAAACTGGAATAGATATTGCGATAAATAATGTTTGTAACTGCGATAATGCAATAGATAATGCAATTCCACTAGCAGTTCCAATAAATATTGATAAAAATGTTCCAGCACAAGTTGGACATGCAATGAATAATCCAGCAGCTGCTCCAATTGTAGTTGCCCCTCTACCTTTCTTTGAAATATTATATGCACTAATGGCAATTGATGCATTTAATCCTACTAAATATGACACCATAATTTGTAAAACCAAATTAACTGGAATTATCTGTAATCCAATGTGCTCAGTTAGATAAATTATTATTTTTGGCATGTATCCTGGTTCGTCACAACATGGAGCGATAAATCCTGACGGTATTGTTGCACCATAATGAATTGCAAAATTTACTTCTGGTTGGTATACTAGAGTTCCTGAAATTAATGAAAAGAAAATTCCATATGAAATAAACACAGCAACAAAAATTTTTCGTGATTTTTGATTCCATGTTACTAGTGCAATTATAGTTGATAGATCTTTACCATTATTTTGCACCTTTCCTTTATGATACCGATACATTCCAATACCAATTACCCCAAATGCTGCAATAAGCGTGATGTAAAATCCTAAAGCAATTCTTTGTACTGATTCTAAAGCACTAGGTGTAATTACTTCTGGGTCTTGGTATCTACTATAAATCAAAAACAAAATCCCAATTATCACAAATCCTAGTATGACTATCTTTTTACCTTTCTTGATGTCATTTGATTGCTCACTCATTATTCTGACTTTTCCATTATGACATTAAATCCTATCCTAGCTTAGCCTTGGAATAAAGATGTAGATTATTGCAATAATTTCCAATCTTCCAAAAATCATCAAAAATCCTAAGACAATTTTTGTTGCAGGGTCTGTGTCTACATTAATTACTCCTGCAGATAACCCACCTGTTGTAATTACCCCTACAGACTCAAAGAACGCATCTTGAAATGGAACATCTTCAATTGCTGCTAAATGAGCTCCTGTTATAGTTGAAATTATCGGAAACAATGCCAAAATTATCAAAGTTGATGTTAATTCTTTTTTAGATTGTTTTGATAATTCCTTTCTTCTCATTTTACTGAAAAATGCTCTACAATTTCTTAAATGGAATAACCTAAATATTTTCAAACCTCCAGCAGTTGAAAACCCACATCCACCAATAACCATTAAAATTATCAATATGGTATGAGCTGGACCGCCTAACCCTGCTAGACTTTCTTGTTGTAATCCTGCAGTAGTACTAGCTGATACAGAATAAAATGCACTTTGTAGTGGATCTAGCCCGCTTACCATTATAAACAGAATTGTAGCACTACCTAAAATTGCAAAATATGTTAATACTTCTTTTCCTAGTTTTGGTGCTAGGAATTTTTTTCTAACAAATGCATAGTGGAATGTAAATGGTAATGCACCCAGTATCATTGCACCCATTAGGATAACATGTTCTTGCCACAATAAATTATCCAATATTGTAGATGTTGGTGTAAATCCACCAGTCGCAAGAGTACTCATTGCTAGTGAAAAATTATCTATTAGATGTTCTGGTGAGAATTCACTAATTGGGTTTCTTGAACCAAACAGATACAACAAGACTGCAACAATAATGATGTAAACTGCAAAGATAATTGTGATAGTTAAGAAAAGCTCTTTCATGTGCAGTGTTCTTCCTGAAATAAAACCACGCATGGATTGTAATTTTGATTCAGGATAAAATGCAGTAATTACCAGATAGATGAAACTCATTCCACCAACTAACTGTGTATAGCTACGATAAAATGTAAAACTCTGAGATAGTTTTTCTGGTTCATCAATTAGTGATATTCCGCCAGTTGTAAATCCTGCAGCACTAGAAAAAAACGCATTTGCAAAAACTTCAATATTTGTTTCATCACTTGGAAATACATACAGATACGGCACTGTTCCAAACAAGGTTAGTAAAAATAGGCTTAAAAATACCAAAATTGATGCCTGCTGTAAATTTAGACTAGATTTTTCTCCATAAGAATTCAGGAAAAATCCCGTAACTAGTAAAAGTACTGTGGTAAGATAAATTCCTGTAGCAGTTGTTGTATCCTCAAAAACTGTTGCAAGTACTGCTGGAATTAATAATAACACTCCTGCAAATTGTAATACAAAACCTAAATTCCCTAAAATTGCTTTTACTGGGGGACTGAGTAGTCTGGGTGGTGTTGATGTTGCATTTCTAATTACATTTGCAATTGTTGATTGAAAAATTATTCCTATGATTTGATTTTTCTTTGAGATTACTGGTAATTTTCTAATATTGTTATCTCGCATTTTATGTAACGCATCTTGTAAAGTTGATTTTTCATTAATTGTAATTAATGGGGCACTCATGATGTCTTTTAGTTGTGTAGTTTCTGCGTAAACTGAAGCATCAATTACTTTGTTTAGTATATCTTCATCTGTAACAATTCCAATTGGTTTTTTATCATCATCAGTAACTACAATGTCATCCATTTCATAGTGACGTAGCATTCTTGCAGCTTCTCTAGTCTGTGTATGTTTACTTAGAATTAGTACATCCTTGTCCATGTATTCTGTAACATATTTGCCTAGAACGTATGATACAGCACGTTCTGGATTTGTCGACATCAAGCTATCCATAATTGGGGATTTTAAATAATTTGGGGTCACATTACGTTGTTGATTGTCTAAGAATAATTCACCTGATTATTTTCAAATTTTGATCTAAGAGATTTGCTATCTTTATATGCACTGGGCACGAAGTTTATGCGTAATATTATGGATATTGATCAAGCACAAGAGCCTGATTATGACTCAGTCAAAATTGATTATATTGGATTTGTAGACCCATACGCTGTTGAAGGAATGGTTGTTCTAAAGGCTGATAATGGAAAAGAATTCCATATGAGGGCATTTTCTGGTGAGGTTGCAAAACATATTTCAAGTTTTAGTGAAACTGAAGGAGAACCTGCCCCATCAATTTACAAAATGATTGAAGATATTTGTGAAGAAAATGAATTGGTTCTAGTCAAAGTAAAAATCTATGAAAGCGGAGAGGTACTCAGAGCCAACTTGTACTTTACTGGTAAAAAAGATCTTGTGTTGAGAAACTATCGTGCATCTGATGCTATGGCACTTGCTGCATACTATAAAATCCCAATTCTTGTACGGAAAAATCTACTTAAAGAAAGCATTGAAGCTTAATCTATTTTTGATTAGAATAGTTTTTTTCATGGTATATCTGTAAAAAAATCATGTCAGAACAAGAAGAACTAATGGATAATTTACTTAATTTGGATCTCGAAATTATTGATACAGTTAGGGATTTACATAAAGAAAACTGGAATTCTGATTCCTTAAAAGAAAAAGTTGAAGATTTACTTAAAATTCGTGATGAAATGGTTGTGAAATTAATGTCATTTAATGGAGATGATCACTCTTGTGATTGTGGAGATGAACATACTCATGATGAATCAAATTCATCAAAATAGTTATCTGGAAACTTTTCCTTGATTTTATTTAATTCCCTTTGATAATTTTGAATTTTTAAATTAATTTCATTTTCTTCTTTAGAATTCACTTTTGTTTTTTTTAATAATTTAATTTGTCTTGATAATGTTTTGTACATGATAGAGTATTCTGGAAATTTTTCAGGTAATTCTTTCATGGCGGTGGTTTCTTTATCGTTGTATTAATACTCATATTTTCAAGTATGGTTTTTTAAAATATGCTTCATAATTCGGCAATTTCATCAACATTCAGTTTTAGCTTAGTTTTTGATTAATCATCAGCAAGAATCATCACTATTTCTATGGTATATTGGTGTTGTATTTCAAATCAAAACATTTTTGATGTATATTTTTAATATCATGACATGGCAAATTTTGAGAAAGTCTATGATAGAGTATCTGCTCAAATCATTAAACGATGCCATGGGGCAATTAAAATTACAAAACATGGGAAAATTCTAGAAGTATATGATACAAATCGTCATATCTGGAGTAACGGCTTGGCAGGTCTTATCATTAAAGAAGAATGCAAAAAATCTAATTTGAGGGATTGGGAAGCTGCTAGTTGTATTAGACCTCGAATTATTGCAATGATTTTAGATGATAAAAAAGGACTAATATCAACACGGTTGCCTCCAGCAAACAAAGAAACTCAAACTAAAAAACGATTAACAAATAAAAAATATACCAAGAAACCCTATACAAAAAAAACCTTTACCAAAAAAACTACAACTAAAAAATATTCCTAGTTTGTTTGTTTTGACTAGTATCCAAGCTGTCTAATCAAATGAGGTTCTTTTAACATAATTGAATCATCTTTGATTGCTGATAATTCTACTTCTTTTAGATTGTGATTTGTAATTACCACTAGTGCTTCACAACGAGTACACAGTATGGTTTTTCCACCTGATCTCTCTTCTCTTACCAAGTTTATTTCTAATCTATCTTCTTTTTGACATGTTGGACATAGTTTTGGTTCTTTAATTGTAGTGATAATTTCTTTGATGAATATTGTTTTTCCCATGTCTGATGATTTTTTGTTCTTCACAAAAGAGTTTGTATTGTTAAATAGTTTTTTTTGACACGTTATTTGCGACTAAACATCACTTTTAGGGCTTTTTTGTAAGATTTTGTCAAAGTCCAAAATATCCAAAATTAATCATTTTGTTTTAGAATATTTTTCACCTCTTATCTATCAAATATTGTTTAATTATTTCATGCCACAACTTGACGGTTTTTAATTTTCTCTCTGCTTATTAATTTTCAAGTGATAAAATGAATTATGGTATTTGCGTATATCTCCGTATTCATTGGATTAGCTGTAATGTTAGATATTGGAACTTTGATTTTATCAGGTAGTGTGATGGACTGTGAACAAATATCCAGATTGTTTTTCAGAATTAGAATTCCAACATAACACTTGATAACCATATGAAAATAATTTGGGTTATGTGGAATAAATTTAAAAAAATTAATTATAGATTCTAAAAGTTACGATCATGGAGTTAATCTATCAACGTACCTATGTTTTCTACATGACTTTCATGCATAGTGAGAAATTTTACTCATAGATTATCTGTTTTCTTCATCAGTGGTTTTATCTTCATCAGTGTTTGTTACAGCCCATTTTACAATATCATCTGTCTCTTTTTTTGCTTGTGCTAACTTTCTTATTTTTTTAAATTTCTGATTAAACACTTTTTTGATTTTTTTAATTTTTTCTTGATGGATAAAGGATTCTGCTACTCGTTGTTTCCAATAATACTCCATGTCTTTTTCTAAATCATCCTCACCAAGTAAATTGGCATACATCATGACAAATTCTTCATCAGAAGTATCAGGATATTTTATGAAATGTTGAACAAATTCAAAGGATGTCCATTCTCGATTAGAATTCTCTTCTTTCTTCTTTCTTCCAAACAAATCCATATCACAAACTCTGAAATCTCATTTAGATAAGCATTTTTGTGCCTAATTTTACATAATTTGTTGGTTTACCGAGTGATTAATGATGAATAGTAAAAAAAATAATTAATTTTTAGAATTTCTTTTTAATTCCAATAATCACTATATCTGGAACTCCAAGATACATTCCCATGTTTAGTGCAATTACAGATAGGCCAATTCCTAAAACTTCAGATTCTGATTCAGCATTTCCCATTAATGATAATGTGGAAATCATTGGAGTAATTGCAATCTTTACTATATCTTTGAAGTATGTATTTTCACGCTCATAATCAGCAATAATTGGTGAGAATGAATAGTACACGTCATTGAAAACTTGCATGAATTGTGTACCTGATTCTGCATTTAGTAATTGATTGTCTCTAAGTTGTTGCACTTGTATGGCCATTTCAGAGCCATATGTAGCTGTAGCTATGAGGCAACCGCCACCTTTAGATTTAGATTCATTAATTATACATTTACCATCTTTCATTGTGGTTCCACTTCCACATATTGAATCATCATCAATAAATTCCACATTAGGCTCCAGAATATCCATTTGATCAGTTGAAATTCCATCACAACATAAAATTCAAAAAAATGAATTAAAGAATAAAATCAATATTTATGATTATTTTTCTTCAATTCTTTTAAGATAATCTGCCTCGTATTCCTCAAAAGTCATTTCCTTAGAAGATTTCTCTTCAGGAGCTGATTCTTCAGGAGCTGATTCTTCAGGAGCTGATTCTTCAGGAGCTGATTCTTCAGGAGCTGATTCTTCAGGAGCTGATTCTTCAGGAGCTGATTCTTCAGGAGCTGATTCTTCAGGAGCTGATTCTTCTACTTTATCGTCAGACATGACATTGAATATTAGTTCTCATTAAAGAATTTTTAATTCTATGAATCATTTTTTACTTCGATTTTATTTTTATTAAATTTGTTGCATCCCTCTTTATTGTATCCCTTTTTGTTATACCCATTTTTGTTATACCGTCTAAGTCATACCCAAACTTGTCAAATGTTTTAGAATTTTTGTATTGTTAATTGTTAATTGGTATCAGCAATCCATTTTGAATGTCAAACCGCTTTAATCATTCAAAATTAGATCGAATGGTATTCAGTGTATTTCCAATCTAACCAATTAACATAGTAATGTAATTTTTGTTGAAAATATATTTTTCTTGATGTCTTGTGCCTAAAAATCTAATTTTGGTGAAATTCATATATTATTGAATTACAATAAATCAGACTTTTTGTTCAATTTATAACTACAAAATCTTAAATAACAATATACTTTATACTAAATGATGTCGTTAGTTATAAAATCTGGCGATTAGGATTGCGTAACCCCGCAGAACGAAAAAGGCAATCAGGCGTTTAACGACTGACCACGAGAGGGAATCTCTCAATGTTCTGCAGTTTAGGGGTTTACGCCTTTATTTTTATTTGATAATCCTGTAATTTTAGAAAAATAAAAAAAAATTATGGTGAGAAGCCTTTACCACTGACACTACTGTCCCAGGCATCTACCATTGGGTTTTGTCTTCTATCAAGTTCTTCCAAGTATCCGTTTGTTTCTCCTGCAGGAATGTTGAATGTTGCAGAAACAATGTCTCCAACACTTGCATCACAGTTTGAAACAACAACTGATCTTTCAAGACTTGACTCACCTACACAACCATAATCCGTTACAGCGATAACTGATACATCTTCAGTAACTGAAACTGGAAGTATATTCCAAGGAGCTACTGTGAAAACTAGTATCACTGAAGTTGCGATAGCCACAATTGCTAAGAATTTTAGTTGTGGTGTTTTCTTGTTTTTTGTTTGTTGCATTTTGCTTCAATGGTATTTACACTTTATTTGATATAAGCTAGTGACCATTTTTCAACTAGTGCTAATAATTTAAGATGTCCAACTTTTTTTACAGTTCTGACATTGTAAAAATTCAATACCGTTATCTGAATTATTTGCAATTTTTAATAACGCATATTTCTTTGATCCGCACGTGGGACATCCGTCATCTATTATTTCAAACATCTTTCATTCTTTTTGAATAGTCATAATTGAAGATATTTTGAGGTGTAATTTCAAGTGCCACCTCAGTTTCCAAATTACTGTTCAGATATTTTGATAATGTTGATTCTTTATTTCCTAAATATTTTTTCATTAAAATTTTAAGAATTTCTTGCCCTTGATTTTCAATAATTCTTATTCCCTGTTCCACGTGTACCTTTGTATGGTGGTTTGTCAGTTGCTATCTCAAACCCGCATTTTGGATTATTTTGAAGATATGTGACAATTCTTGCTGTTCGTTTTGTTGCACAATAAATTTTTCCTCCAATTTGTTCATACCATAATGATATAATGCTGGGAGTTCCATCTAGTTTTACAAAAGCAATTCTTATTGGAATTTTTGAATCTGAAATGAATTTATCCATTTGAACTGTTTCTATTTGTTGCACAATAAATCCTCAATTTGGTTAATGATGAATTTTGTATAACAATAGTCACAAGACCATCCATGAAATCCTTTTCCACAACTACCGCATCTTTGAATTTCAAATCTTTTCATAAGTTAAATTTATTTCCTTTCTATATGAGGGGCCTCTTTAATCCTCTCTAGTGCCAATTTAGAAAAAATAATTCATAGTTAAAATACAAATTCTCTAAAAAATACTTGTGAAAAAAATACTGTTTTTATTTTTCATAATTCTTGTTTCACTTAATCCTGCATATGGGCACAAATTAATTAGCCATGATGACACTCACAGAAATTTTGAATCTGCACTCAAAATTCCAGATCATAAAGTTTCTTGGGCAATTTATGAAAATTTGGGCGAAAGTGAAGCAAAATTTTACACTTTTGACGCCAATAAAGGAGATTCATTTTATGCCAGTATTGTGGTTCCTAAAATTGAGGGTTTAGAAGACTATTCTCCAACACTTGTTTTAGTGGGTGATGATAATTTTGAAAAGAAAAAAATTAATTATGAAAAAAATTTCCCTGGGAATGAATTCTATGAGCCGTTTGGGCAAATAACCTATTGGGACAGACAGGAATTAAAAACAGAAATCCCTGTGGATGGAACATATTTTCTTGTTGTAATGGATGAAAAAAATCAAAGTGGAAAATATAGTTTGGCCATCGGAACTATTGAGGATTTTTCACTTGTTGACTTTTTTACTATTTTACCCAAAGCCTGGATTGACACAAAATTATTTGTAAATGATTACAATTCAATTTTATTATCAATTTTGATTTTGATTGGATTGTTTACTATTCTAATATTAATAATATTCAGAAAAAAATTACTACTTTAGAGGTATGGAATCCTACGGTAGTCTTTCTATCCCATTAAATTTGGGATAGATTCTTTTTTATTTTTTAAAATCTTTGATTATACTTTATTTGGTGATTTTTTATCT
>Ga0208879_1000416_pt1 | contig 43817 bp, 57 predicted proteins | sample Knorr_S15_td_Bot_FD_185605 | JGI IMG/M metagenome (GOLD analysis project Ga0208879, IMG submission 185605) | Marine microbial communities from Southern Atlantic Ocean transect - Knorr_S15_td_Bottom_ad_5009_LV_A (SPAdes) (version 2) | ecosystem: Environmental > Aquatic > Marine > Oceanic | place... | reverse complement strand
ATCCTGTTTCCATCGGAATCATATTGTTGCTCGTCAGAACCGTCTGAGCAGTCTTCATAATCATCATTGACCCAATCGAAAGGGACCTCCTCACCGTCGCCACAGACGAAAGAAGGATCTTCACCCTCACCCATGTCTAGAATTGAAACACCATCAAAGGTAAGGTTGGGGACGTTTCTAATTGTGATTTCGCCTGCTGCACCAAGCGCAAATGTGATTTCTGTTTTTGCCAATTCGTGTGTGTCTTGGGTCCACCAAGTGTCTTGTGTAACCTTAGCAACATAGTGCATGCTTCCTCCAATTTCTGTGGTTAATTCTTCAAGATCTAGCTGTTCACCCGTTGTATTGTCGAGTAACTTACAATCTGGATCTTCTTCACTTCCTGTGCACTCTAATCTTAATTCATGTGTGCCTTCTTTAGGAAACATGCTTGTAAATTTAGTGCCTAAAACGGTATGAGAATAGAGTGATTGTTCGGTTTGCATGTGGATCATTTGATCGAAATCGTCAACCACTTCCCCTGTGTAATAGAAACCTAGAATCGCCTCGTTATCTAACTCGAAAGATTTCAATTCAAGGCCGGTTGCATTTTTCAGCATTTCGGCCTCTTCACTAGACATAAGTTCTGTGATGTTGTTTTCTAATTCCGATATTACTGAACTTGCTTCTTCCATTAGGTCTATTTCTTTACCAAAAGCCCACTTATCACCGACAGTGAATACTGCCGATTCCTCGACGGCTGTGCTCGCTGGAGCTAAAAGCAAAAACATGCTTGCTAGCATCGTAATAGCGACTCTGTTCATAAGGAAAGGTGAGCCTTGGGTTATATAAAGTGTTTTCAAAAAATTATTTTGAGAGTTATTCCTTCAATTCTGGAAATGGTGGAACCATGCCATATTCCTCATAGAACTTTCGATCGAAATTGAAGTAGATCCGTTCTCCCTTGAATCGCTGTGCCTCTGGATCCCAAGGGAAAAAAATAGCGGTTTCAAATTCGATTTCCTTACCAGATGCGGGAAGGACTAGCCAATCTTTCTTGTGAGTGGCTTTTACTCTTGCTTCCTCGACAACCCCTTGTGGACCAATGTAAATCTGGATTAATCTGAAATCAATATCTGGAAATGCTCCCAAAAGGTCATTGTAGAATTGTGTGGCTCCTGTTTTGTCATAATAGGTCTTCCCGATCTGTGGAATCTCGTATTGGCAGTCTTCCGTCAGGGTTGCCATAAGGCCCTCGATGTCGCGATTATCCTCTGCGATTGAATGTGCCTTCCACAGGGACTTGATTTGCTCGTATTCAACCGGATCGAGTTTACGATTCAACATCTCTTTGGCAGCGCCATGCCTTTCCTCAAAGTTGGGTTGCGACGGATCAACGAAATCGAATTCCCTGCCTATCCTCACATAATTTTCTTTTGCTTCTTCAACCGACATACCTGCCAATGAGGACCACCCGTCGAATTTTGCCCGCACCATGAAATCCATCTTTCCTGGTCTTTCTCCCGTTGCGTCTCCTTTTGTCGCCTGTTTGTAGTATGAATACAATTTGAGAAGGGTGCTCTGATTGATCTTTAGTGTGTTTTTCTCAACGTATTCGCACGTTTTCTGAAAAGAGTCGTCTCCAGAGACACATGCTTCCAGTGACGTCGGATAAAAGAAGGTTGTCAGACACCTTAGCTTCCACTGGAGTATGATTACTTACAGAATAGAAAAAAAAGAAAACCGAAACAAGCCGCCGTACATCTAGAATTCCACTGGAAACAGAGGTGTCTGTCTCTTATAGTACCTTACCTAAGAGACAATCTAGATAGAATGGTTCATCTTTCCCAATTAATTTTAGGAGATACAGGTTGCGTTTCTTACATTGTTTTATGCAAGAAAAATAAGGTTGCGGCAATAGTCGATCCTTTCCAAAGTTTCGAAGAGCGAGTCGAAGAAGAACTCAACGTTTTGGGCAACCCACACGTAAAATTTGTGATGGACACACACACACACGCAGACCGACGCTCCTCGTCCTCTTTCTTTGTTGACAAATATAGCACAGGAGGTGTCGTAAAGAGTGAAAAAACAAAGTATACGGGTGAAAAAAGCGCGACCAAAGACGGAGATGTTTTGTCTGTCGGCGATGCAGATATCAAAGTCCTTTTTACACCAGGCCACACTTATGATCACAATTGCTACCTGATTGATCAGGATTATCTTTTGGTGGGAGATTGTTTATTCATTGGAGACGTAGGAAGGACAGATCTGGGGGGCAACCCAAGAGAAAAGTCGGATTTGCTGTTTGATAGTTTGAGGAAATTGGAAAAAATGAGCCCCGACCTCAAAGTATGTCCGAATCATGTTGGTGCCATCCATGCAATATCATCGGAAGAAACCTTTTCTTCGATTGGTAAGGAGATTGAAACGAATGAAGCTATGCGGATAAAAGACAGAGACGAATTCTTTACTTACATGACCGAAGGCTGGCCACCAAAACCTGATGATTGGGAACAAATAATACAAGATAATTTGAATGGATGAAGAAAAAATAGATTCGCCCAAAGCGGCGATTGCCTGGATGCTACTTGCGAGCGTAGCCTTTGGTTCCGGAAGCGCTCTGGTCAAGTCGACTTCAGGAGACGTCGGGGTGTGGACCGTAGTTTTTGGACGCAGCTTGGTAATAATGGTGATGTTATTGGCCTGGTCTCAATTCTATGGGGCCTCTCTTCACATCGGCGATCGCCGCCTTATGTTGTGGAGATCTGCGATTGGCCTGTCGGCCATGTTCTGCTATTTTTACTCCGTTCAAAAGATTCCTCTTTCCAATGCAGTCACACTCCAATATACTTCCCCCCTGTTCGTCGCTCTTTTTTCCGGAGCTATTCTACGGGAGAGGGTTCCACCTTTGATTTATGGTTGTATTCTAGTTTCTTTTATCGGTACAATCTTGATTGTTTCACCGTCGTTGCAATACATAGATATTGATGCTACAATCGCATTGATCTCAGGAATATTCTCAGCATTTGCTTACCTTGCGGTACGGGGCCTGCGCACTAGTTCCTCCCCAGACGGTATCGTTTTCTGGTTTGCAGCTTTTTGCACAGTGGTTAGTTTGCCATTTGCAGCAGGTGAGTTACTTACCTTGAAACTGTACGACGGTTTGACCGTGATCGGGGTGGGAATTTGTGCAGGGATAGGCCAGACAGGAATGACACGCGCCTATCACGCGGCAAGAGCCGCATACATCGGGGCTTTTTCTTACGCCACCGTAATCATTGGTGGGATTTATGGGTGGTTGATATTTCATCAAGAATTAGTCTGGGGGGACGCCCTAGGTGCAGCTCTTATCATTGTCAGCGGAGCGCTGCTAGTAGTCAGTATTCCAGAAGAGAAACCGGCAAAAATCGCAGATCATCTATCCTAACCCATTCAAACTAAAACCCCGTTTCATTGGGGCTGTATGGCGACGGCCGTACATGAATTAGAACAGATAGCTGAGCGAATCTACAATCAGCTGAATTCCGGTAAAATACCGGAGATGTCAATCCCGACCCGAAGCAAGAATAACATCATCTTCGATGAGAAATCAAAAGTATGGAAATATGGCAAAGCGAATACCACACGAACAGCCAAGAAGCTGGATGGGGCATACATGCTTCTCAGGACCCTTTATCTTCTGGATTTTATTAGGGAAATGTCAAAGCAGCAGAAATCTTCCACCCTCAGGGAATTGTACTATATCTCCGAGGCATGGGAAATGGGAAAATTCCATGCCCAGGACGAATCCAACAAACTGATTGAGGACCTGGAGATAGTCACCCACTTTCAAAGAGAGGATTTCAAGATCCGGCCGGAAGATGACGGAGCCAAAGTACTGGGCGATGTAACACTTACAGAAATCAATCGTAAAGGCAAACCAATGCGGATCAATTGCCGGAATGATGTAGGTGATACGGGCTATAACATCCCCTACAACGTCGAAGACAACAAGATAACGTTCAATGAGTTCGGAGATTCGAAATGTATTATTGCAATAGAGACGGGCGGAATGTTCGATCGACTCGTGGAGAATGGCTTTGACGAGACCCACAATGCAATCTTGGTCCACATCAAAGGCCAGCCTGCAAGGTCAACCAGACGTTTTCTTCAGAGGATGCACAAAGCATCAGGTCTCCCATTACTATTGTTTACGGATGCAGATCCCTGGTCGTACCGAATCTATGGTTCCGTGGCTTATGGAGCCATCAAGACAGCCCACATCTCGCACATTCTGGCAACGCCTAGCGCCAGATACCTAGGCGTCACACCCTCAGATATAGTGAATTACGACCTACCGTCCGACGAACTGACCGATAAGGACATCAGCGCTCTGAAATCAATCCAGAGCGATCCCCGTTTCAAAGGCAAATACTGGAGAGGAGAAATAGAGTTACAGCTGGAAATCAATAAAAAATCAGAACAGCAGGCCCTAGCCAAATATGGTCTTGATTTCGTTACCAATACCTACCTACCAGAAAAGTTGAAGGAAATGAATATTCTGCCCTAGTCTGCGTATTTGTCCGCACCCTGAAAGTGTAAAGAGACATATTCCTCGTCCCCAACCACCCAACTGTCGTGGGGTCTTGGCCCAACATAGAACAGATCACCGGACTTCATAGTGTGAACATCCCCGTCCTTGAATGCACACGTAGCTTGACCTGAGATAACCATTCCAAGATGTTCAACTTCGCAAAAATCCGTACCGGATAGAGGAGAGACATCAACAGACCATTTCCAACCTGGTTGGTAAGTTGCCCTTCCAATCGTCATACCCCCTAAATTTATGACCTCGAATTTCCCCTTCTCAAAAGTTCTGACCTCGTCTGGGTTCTCAAACCTCTTTAGTATAATATCATCCATAATCCCTAACCCAAAGCCTCGGACATAACACTTTTGACCTGATTAACGTGCTCCTCAATACCGTCTTTATTCCAATCTTTAGTATCAATCGGATCCAGGACTTCAACTTTCACTTCACCAGGATAGAACTGCATTGTCTTGGCCGGCCATCTTTTGTGGGCACCATGAAGTACTACTGGAACAATGGGCAAACCAGTGGCCAAGGCCAGATGCACGAATCCTTTCTTGAATGGAATCAATTTTCCATCCATGCTTCTTGTGCCTTCTGGCCAGATCCAGATGCTCAATTTCTTGTCGTTGACGAACTTTGACAACTGGTTCATTGAGGCCACAGCTTTCCCACGGTTCCCACGGTCAATCACCAAGTGTCCTGACAACCAGTAGGCCCACCCAAAGAAAGGAATTTTCACAACCTCTTTTTTTCCGACCCCGCAACCACCATAAGGGCAGATTGCCATAGAGATGAAAATATCCAGGGCAGAAGTATGATTGGTAACATATATTGCAGGCCCCGAGTTCTTCAATTTCTGACTGTCAGGATTGATAAGCTTGGTTCCCACGATCCGAGTGATAAAGGGGCCGATCATCTTGCCACAAAAATTACCGATCCTGATTCTCAGCGTACGGAAGGGGAGCGCTAAGACCATCAGCGTCATACATAGTGTTGACCAGAAAGTTAACCAAGTGAAACCCAAAACAAATCGGAGTAGGAATGAAATGGGCCCTATTTTCTTGGATTCACCCATATAGTATGCGACTAACCGTATTCCTCTAGAAGTTCTTCAAAACCCTGCGCCAATCGAATATCATTATCAGTCACTCCACCAGCATCATGGGTGGTTGTCGTCACTATTACGCGGGAGTACTCACAAACAGTCATGTCTGGATGATGATTCAATTTCTCGGCCAATTCAGCTAGTTTGTTAAGGAAGCCCACCGCCTCCATGAAATCTTTGAAAGAAGTTTCCCGGACCAACATCTTGTCTTCAGGATCGTATTCCCATGGGCCAATCATTTTTAGCTTACCAGCAATTTCATCGTCCTTCAATAATTCCATGTCTGTCTGACATATTGTCTCTATTTAGAACTAACTCAGCAAATATGCTTTAACGCCCCCTCTAAAATACTAAAACATGACGGAAGAAGAATCCAACCCAATGTCCCCGATTTTAGAAAATATGCCTCTGGTAGCAATCCTTGAGGGAGCAATACTGATTGCAATGGGAGTTTATTTTTATTTATTTCCAGAAGATGAACAGTCCGTAACAGCTTTAATTCCTGCATTTATTGGACTGGGTTTATTGATTCCAGGATATTTAGCTTATAATCCAGCAATGAAAATGCACGCAATGCACGCTACAGCAGTTTTTGCTCTGATAGGTACTTTAGGCGGTGCAATGGGAATACCAGATGCAATAGCAGGAGATTGGGGGCGCGCCACAATAGCAAGAATAGTGCTGTTATTAATTTGTGGAGAATATATGTTCCTCAGTATAATGTCTTTTAGGGCAGCTCGGATCAAAAGGGAACAAGAAGCAGAAGATTAATGGAAAAAATTAGCGAAAACAAGTACATTCCTTGGGTTACCTTAGCGCTGATGATAGCGATAATGGTAGTACCTGCGGTGAACGATTTCTGGAATACGTATTTTGTAGACCCTATAATGGCAGATTCAAAAGGAGAGGCTGGAGCCAAATACAATATCTACAATACGGTCATCTATGGGCTCATCTTCTTCCTTTTGTTTCTACTGGTACATGAATTATTGGAAAACTGGAAAATAGAGCTGGATGAAAAATTTGTCCTCGCCTCGGTACCTTTACTTATTCTTGGTGGCGCGTCCCGGGTTCTCGAGGATGCAGATGCGTTCGAGCCGCCTATACAATATCTGTTCATCTCACCCTTGATCTATGGGATAATCACATTGTACGCCATACTTACGATCGGTCTGGCCGTATGGCTCTCCAAGAGTGATTTGCCATCCTTGACCAAAGGCCAGGGATTGGTGGCCTTTGCCATTGGAGGGTATGGATTGTGGTGGTATTTTGTTCCTGGTGAATGGCTTCATCCCTCTTCCTGGAGTCTTATCGTACTGGCAGTCAGCGCTCTCACAGCAGAATTCTATCGAGGGCAACCACTTAGAGACCCAAAAATGTTCTTTGGGATCGCAACAGCTCTGTTAGTGGTACTGACCCTTCTTACTCTTGCCCAGGCCCCGATTAAGAATCCAGAGATATTGTGGAACACACTATTGATCTCAGGGTTCCTGACCTTCACGATTGGTTACCTGGCCTGGTTCGTTGCGAATCGAGGCATACCCAATCCACTGTTTCTATTGCTAGCCATTCTAATGGGGTACAATTCACATCTTGCTTTGTCGGGGACGGTTGTCCTGATGACCTATTTCGGGTTAGGCCTTTCTTTGGGATGTAGCTTAGCCTTTCCCTTGAGGACATGGGCGCCAGCGGCACTTCTATTGAATCCACTTTATTTGATGCTCTATTTCGGTCATTTCTTTGATGGGTCTGCAACATTCCTAGGTGTCGAGGAGTATGGATATGTGGAGAAACACGTCCTTCCGACCAGATTCATAAATTATTTTGGTACTGCAGCCATAATGCTACCTCTCAAGTTTTTGGTTGTTACTGGGGTGATTGCGGCCCTTGAGAGTGAGGAGAGCAAGGAACAGCAGCAACAAATGGTCAATCTTCTCCTACTTTTCTTATTGACCTTGGGATTGGCCCCGGGGACTAGAGATGTATTGAGAATAATGTTTGGAACCTGAACTTTTCAGTCGGAACCTTTAAAGAATGCTTACAAGTCGCAAAAGTAGATGCAGATGTTCTTGAGGAGCGTACTGGCACTGGCGTTTTTAGGAGTATTTTTACTCGCTCAGCCCAGTAATGCCGAAACCTCTGACGATTTCAATACGGTGGACCTATTTCTTGGAGGCAGTGGTAACATTACAACCACAATGCCAACCTCCGATGCTGATACGCAAACAGATTGCCCACAGGACTCCAATCAAAAGTCTTGGTTTGGAGATAACCGACAATGGGGAGATGTAGCCACCTGGGATGTTGACTTAGATACACCAGGCAGCATCACACCGGGAACATACATCTTCAAAATCTGGGCAAATGCAACACAAGGAGACGTTGATGATGTTCAATTTCGAATTAGCATATATGTGAATGGCGACGAAGTCGTTGACGAAGCCCCTAGTAACGTGGACGGCGTCGATTCTGAGGACGATCAGGCTACAGAATTTGAGATTGAATTTGAAATATCGAATAATTCTTTTAGAGCCGATTTCACTGAGCCTTATGAACTCCAGATTGATTTGGAATATTCAGGCGGTGAAGAAGGCACTGAACCAATAATTGGCGGGGACTCCACAGACCAAATAGTAGTCCTTTATTCCAGTAAGGTGCACCCGTCTGGCATCGAGGATTTCACTATCAACCATTACCAAACCGATTTCAGCCAGATAACGGTGGAGGAGTACGACGAGCGTGTGTTCGTTAAGACCCAGACCTGGAGTGCTTTTGGCGAATCAGACATTGATTCTTCAGTTTGGACATTGGGTGTGTTTGGGGAGTCATCTGGTAATCAGGGAATGATGGCAGATTTCAACACGAAATCAAGCAAGAACGGTTCCTATGAGGTCACTTTCTATTGGTATTACAATCAAGACAATGCCATCAGTGACACCTACCATTTCTACCTGGAGGCCACTGACATTCAGGGAAATACATGGCAGATCACGTCCGATGAAGCCCTGTATTTGGTGATACATGAATTTGAGGTTGACGACTCAATCACAGCTGGAGATATCCAGATTAACAATCAGACTGGAATGGCAACTGTCAAGGCAGGCAATTCCTTCACAATAGATATTACGGTGTCAGCCCACGGGGATCCGTTAATTACCTACAATCCAATCCCGGTGACGATAATCTGGGTTTCCGGTTCTACTGAGATAGTACTCCATGATACGGTTGTCTTTGCCAGTCCTGGGGCTACAGCTACAACCTCCTTCCGGCATACATTCGATGAAAAGGGAGAATATTTGATCAAGGTGGTTCTGGACCGAGGAAATCTGATTCAGGAATCCGACGAGACCAATAACGTTGCAGAGTTCCTTTTAGTGGTATCCGAACCTGTGAAAGAGGATTTTATCCAATCCCTTATTGACAGTGTGATGGATGGGGGATCCGTAACCATGTTTGTTCTATTGGCTGTAGTATCAATTATACTCGGGGCCATATTTTTGAAGAGAAGTGGCAGTAACACAGATCTGGAATGGGAGGAAGATGACGAATTCTGAAACGGATGTACGGGGTTACAAGCCCGCAGACGAAACCTACTATTCCTATAAGGATGAAGAGGAGACTCCTCGCGCAATCCATAATGAAAAGGTGGATGACGAGGACCTAGACCCCTCAACAGTTGGTAGATATGCATCTGGCGAGGATTTTGAGCACTGGCCGTTCAAGGTAGGAAATGCAATGACCCAGGCCGCCCCGGACGATGTCCAGCATGCAGTTGATACAGGAGGTAGCGGCGGCTATGCTACCATGGATGAGTTCATGAAAGAGGACAGTGCCAAAGAGCAGGCATGGGTTGAAAGGGAGAACACGAGCGTCTATTCTCTGGCGATCAATAATTGGTTCGGTTTGAAGAATTATATTATGTCTTTCTTTTCGAAGAAGGAAACTTAATTCATTTACTTTCCATAACCATTTTCAATCCAGGAAATCGATTAAGTTCAAAGGGATTAGTTCGCTCTTCTTCATCATTTACGACACCTTCGGAACGGAGCCAGTCGAATTCGTGGGCGTCCTCCATTACAGGACCAAATTCCTTGACGAAATCTAGGAACTCACCCATCTCTGATACCATCCTCTGTGATTGAGATCAAAGCCTCATTCTCGGGCAGATGAGGGGAATCTACAAGCCTGCAGACGCGCCTCCCCGCCTTTCCTCTTCTGAGATAGATTCGGAATTTCGAGGTGTGTCCTACGATATGGCCACCAATCGGTTTGGTAGGATCACCAAAGAAAGCGGCCGGGTTCGACAACACCTGGTTTGTCACAACAACAGCAGCATTGTACAGATCGCCGAAACGGGCCAGTTCTTTCATGTGGGCACTGATTTTACCTTGCCTTTCTGCAAGATTGCCTCTGCCAATATATTCAGCACGGAAGGCACCGGTTAGTGAATCAACACCTAGCATTTTGATTGGCCTTTCTTTTGCCATTTCGCTCACCTTTTCCACCATCAGCATTTGCTGATGTGAATTGTAGGCTCGCCCAACATGGATTCTACCTAGAACCTCATCAGGATCAAGATCTAATGCTTTGGCCATAGAGATTATTCTTTCAGGCCTGAAGGTATTTTCAGTGTCAATAATCGCGACTTCTCCACCTAATCCACCTTCTTCAACTGGTAGTTGAGCATTAACTGCTAATTGCAAAATAAGTTGCGTCTTTCCGGAACCATATGGTCCATAAAACTCAGTGATTGATTGAGTCTCAACACCTCCACCCAATAATTCATCGAAAGTACTGGACGAGGTTGTCAGTTTTCCAACAGTAGCTCGCTTTTCCATCAACTGCGTTCCAGTAAGGAAAGCGCCAATATCCGCAGCTTTTCGAGCTTCTATGATAAATTTAGTACAGGTATCTTTCCCGATGCCCGTAGCACTAGAAAGCTCTCCTGGCGATTGTGTTCCTATTGCTTCCAATGTGTCATATCCAGCATCATTGAGCTTATCAGCAATAGAGGGACCTACGCCAGTAAGATCGGTTACATTTTTTATTTTTACTTCACTCATTCTAGGCCTCCTTGTAGTGATTGAATCTAGGTTGGAAGATCAGCCCCTGGTCCGACAACGAATCAAGAATCACATCAAGCATTGGACCATCTACATCTTCCTTTAATGCAGCACTTCCTAGATCATCATAGTATATCCCGTCACCTTCATCCATTTCCTTGATCAATTCCATGACCTTCGTTTCATGATCCCCCTGATTTCCCTTTTCCGGAGCCTCTTCAACAGTTTCCTTGACTTCAGGAGTCTCAGTTTCGGGTGCAGCACCGGCAGGTTCGAATTCTCCAGTGAAATTCTTTGTTTCGGGTAGGTCACCACCAGCTAGTCTGGTCAGACAGTCATACAACAAGGCAGCGTAGTTTTCGACCGCAACCGTTGGATAGAATCCTTTTGATAATTCCAGCCCATTTATTTCTCGAGGCGTCAGATTGGCTCGCTTGAGAGCATCTGCATCTTTTTCAAAGGCCTTGTTTGCATTTATGCGGCGCATCAGATGATCACAAGCTTTGATTGCCCAGTGATTCACTTCATCCATAGAGACAGCACGAATATTCTCGGGTTGAACGCTAACATAGGTTCTTTCACTGTCTTCGGGAGTCCTAGCCCGGGCCTTTCCGACACAGAGTACAGGAACTCCAATTTCCAATTTCGAGAGCGCCACTGCGCCTTCGGGATTGTACTGTCCTGCCTGCAGATAGTAGAAGTCTCCATTGGGATCTATTACCCGGGCAGTGTAGAAGGGATCATCTTCGCTTCCTCGGTTTTCAATCTGGTCCAATACTCCGCCGATCAGGACGCGGGAGAGTTTGGCCCCGATTTCGGATATCAGGTAAGTAGGTGAATACTCGCGGTCTTCTACATGTTTTTCTATGGCTGCTGATAGTTCCTTGGCTAATACCAGAACACCAGGTTCTCTTCTTTGAGCCATTTAGCCCTCCAAGGCAGCGAGGAATTGGCGGGCCACATTAGGCACATCAATTTCAGCTGCCGGGTCACAACTTCTTGCGAAGAAAGATAATCCATATTCATCAGACCTTGCAAATCCTCTCAATCTTAGAGGTTTGAGAACCAACGCATCCTCAATTTCTTCCATCAGGGCCTCGGACCCGAAGTTTTCTTTAACAAATTCCAGGCATGAATCAAGATCCCTTCCTAGGACCTTCTCAGTAATTTCCCGGTTGAGATATGCTGTACAGGAACCTGAACCATCATCAAATATCAGTCGGATCCTAAGGTCCGGAACGGCATTCTTGCGGTCATCACCGTTCCGGAGGGGCCGATTGGTGTCCTTGTCCCGGAATATCAATCCACTGCCCTCACGCACGGTTAGTACATGCCCTTCAACTACAGCGTCTGACGCTCCACTACGTTCATCCAGCTGCGCCAGGGTGTATTGGACGCCATTTTCATAGTCTTTCAATGAAGGTAGTTCTTTACTATCTATTTCCTTGAATTTGGTATACTCTCCAAACTGGAGATCGGGTCCGTTGAATTCTTTCACATACGCGTTTTCCACTTTGTATGTCTTCCCTGCGACAATATTGTGATCTTCCCATGAGGTGAATCTGCAAGTTCCACTTTTGTCCCCTACATTTCCTCCAAAGATCGTCTTGGGATCACCTTTTACAGTTATCTTGCGGGTTTCCACGTCAAGAATTCTTAGTTTCACGGAAACATTTGACATTCCAGGCTTAAGGTTTACCAATTCCAGTTCTTCACCAGGCAGATTCATCGTGCGCTTTACCACACCAATATCCAAATTGGCCAATTCCTCATCCTGGATTGGTTTTATGACACAGCGATCGCCCATGTTCACAGTAATGACATCGTTCCAGCTTTTGGTGTAGGCATTGCTAACCTCTATGACATCACCAGGCTGCAGATCAAAGCCTTCATTCCAGTAGGTGTACCTCAGGCGACTGGTTGCGTCACCAATCTCGCCTTCGAAGATTACTTTCTGTGTGCCTTCCTTGGTAGTTATTTCCTTGCGGTACACAGAGACGAGTTTGGCTTTGAAATTGACACTGTTCTCTCCAGTCCCGATCTGGGCGAGCAGTTTTTCAGTTCCCAGTTGTAATGCGCCAGGATTGCCATAGTGTTTTCTAACTATGGATTCCTTGGCCGTGGCCAGGTCTATTCCATATTCATCCACGTATCGTTTCAGTTCAGAAACGATGACGTTTCGTTCTAGCTTATCGCCGACAGCTTTTATGATATCGTCGATATGTGTCTCAAAATCAGTTTCGTTCGTTTGCATGTAGAGCATCTCCTTGTTTTTTTCGATTCGGACTCTATCTCGAATCTACCCCTTACTACCAGTCAGGGTATATATGCTTATGGGTTTTTCTCCTTTTTCCCCTAATTGGGTATAAGTCTGTAAGGGGTTTTGGATACCTTCGCAAGCGTTATAATGCACCCCCTCGTCAGAAAGAAAGGTAGATAATTTGAAAGTAGATGAGTTGACCCCTAGAACTGGACGAGTTAATATGCCGGTCAAGATTTTAAGCTTGGAAGAACCCCGTTCCATGGATAATGGGACAATGATCTGTGAAGGATTGGTGGGCGACGAAACCGGAACCGTGATAATGAGTTTCTGGAACGATGAATGTGAGACAGTTGAGAATGGTCTGACGATTGATCTGAAGAATGCCCGAGCCAATCTGGTGCGCGGCTCTATGAGAATTAGTTTGGGAAAAGAGGGGAGTATGAAAAAATCCAAATCCGGGCTTGAGACGATCAAGGAGAGCATCAATCTTTCAGATATTGAATATGAGATGCCTAGAATGGGTCGTGATGGAAGAGGTGGAAGAGGCGGCGGAGGTCGGGACCGAGGCCCACCTAGTCCTTGGAGCACCCTGATGAAATTGAAGCGCGACACAGGTAATAGAAAATATTTCAACCGTGATGAAATGTCTAAGGAAGATATCGAAGCAGCCATTAAGGAAATGGGAGGCGATTAACTCTGGCAAGGCGGGGGAGACACAGGCGTCGTGGTCCCAAAAAAGCTCAACCTCCCCAAAGAAAAGTTAAAGCACCTCAAAAAAGAAATATACAGAAGAGAATGCTGAACGAGGGCCGCCGCACGGAACTCCTTTTCTTTTTACGTGAGATAGTTCTTGAATCTGGTGTCTCTGAGAAGGAAGCCGAACCTTTCTTGGCATCTTTGACTGCCAAGGGCTCTCGTGAATCGCTTGAGAGTGCAACAGCCTTTCTAGATTCAAGGATCGAAGAAGGATTCATCAGTGAGGATTTACGTGCCCCAATCAAAAGAGTCATGCGAAGATTCACTAAAATGCGCTGACATGGTTCCCAGGCCATCGCGCGGCGTCTTATCAAAACATTGGACACTTGATCCAGATATAGTCTTTCTGAATCACGGTTCCTTTGGAGCGTGTCCCGAAGTAGTTCTGAATGAACAGGAAAGGCTGCGACGGCAGCTGGAAACCGACCCCGTCCAGTTCATGGAGGTAGATGCCAGAGAGTTATGGACCCAGGCATTGAGCGCTCTTGCTGATTTTATGAATGCCGACTCAGAAGGCATGACCTTCGTAACGAATGCCACCTCAGGAGTCAATACGATTTTAAGATCACTGGATTTGCAGGCGGACGATGAGATAATAATCTCCGATCATTCTTATCAGGCATGTTGGAACGCGGTTGATTTTGTCACCAATAGAACTGGAGCCAAGACCGTAGCGGTTCCAATCCCGTTCCCGACTGAAAGTGATGAACAAGTAATAGAGGCAATTCTGGATCATGTTACTGAAAGGACAAGATTGGCCCTGATTGATACAGTAACGAGCCCTACCGGCCTCCGAATGCCCTTTGAGAAACTCGTAGCCGAATTACAATCTAGGGATATTGACGTATTACTTGACGCCGCACATGGTCCGGGCATTGTCCCCCTTGACATTAAGAAGTTGAACCCAGCATACATAACCGGCACCGCACACAAATGGCTATGCACACCAAAAGGTTCGGCATTTCTCCATATCCGTGAAGATCGAAGGGCGAGAATCCGCCCCCTTTCCATCAGTCATGGCGCATCAGTACCTGGCACGGCCGAAGAAAGCTTTCGTTTCGAATTCGACTGGACCGGCACTCAGGATCCAACCGCATGGTTGTGTATTCCACAGGCCATAGAATTTCTTGGAGGTTTGCTGGAAGGTGGATGGCCAGCCATAATGGAGCACAACAGACAATTGGTGCTTTCTGGCCGGGAACTGCTTCTAAAGGCGTTAGGCATCCCATCACCGTCTCCAGATTCCATGATAGTAGGTCTGGCAGCAGTCCCGCTTCCTGGAAAAGGGACCCTTACGGCCTCGGCACTGGAACCAGATCCCTTGCACACTTTGCTTCTCGAAAAATACAGGATTCAGGTCTCGGTCTTTGGGTGGCCACATCACGACAGTCGCTATCTGAGGATTGCGGCACACCTCTACAATTCTATTGAGGAATATGAATATTTGGCTCAGGCATTGAAGCAGGAACTCTGACCGGACATTTTTAAAACAGGCGATTTTGCGCAACAATCCCATGGTTGCCGAAGATGAGGAGTTTGAGGATTCGCCAGAAGAGGTCGATGAGGAGGAAGAAATTGACCCAGCTGCACCTCTACGTCAGCCGATAGTTGCAGTTCTAGGACATGTGGATCACGGCAAGACCTCCTTTCTGGACTATGTGAGGGGCACGACAGTGGTAAAGCGGGAAGCAGGAGCCATAACTCAGCACATAGGTGCCACCGAAGTCCCCTTTGATACCATTTCCAAGATATGCGGTCCTCTATTGAAGGAGGGGACAACAACTCTACCAGGCTTACTTTTCATAGACACTCCAGGCCACCATTCATTCACTACCTTGAGGTCACGAAGCGGGGCTTTAGCCGATCTGGCCGTCCTTGTTGTGGACATAACCGAGGGTTTCAAACCACAGACATTGGAATCAATCAATATTTTGAAGCAGTATCAGACCCCATTCATTCTTGCCCTCAACAAGGTCGATAAGATGCCCAATTGGCGCAGCCGCCCAGGTTCATTCATGCTCAATCATTCCCAGCAGAGTTCGATTGCCAAACAAAATCTTCAGACCCGACTCTATGAGATCATAGGGGAACTCGGCTCGCACGACTTTGACTCGGCCCTGTTCTCCGAAATCGAGGACTTCCAGAAGACCATCGCCCTGATTCCGACCTCAGTCAAGGAGACCGGAGAGGGCGTACCTGAATTATTCATGATTCTCATGGGTTTGGCCCAGAAATATCTTAGAGATCGACTGTTATTGGGCACGGGCTCATCTGAGGGAACAGTCCTTGAAATCAAGGAGGAGAAAGGGTTAGGCAAGACTATGGGCGTCATAATCTACAATGGAATACTCAATTCGTCAGATACTTTGGTGATTGGCGCGGAACCAGAGCCAGTAGTCACTAGGGTCAGGACGCTCTTGAGACCCAAACCATTGGATGAGATACGAGCCCCTCGGTACCAATTCGATAGTGTGAAATTGGTTGGTGCTGCAGCAGGTTTGAAGGTAGTGGCCCCCGATATCGAGGGCGTCGTGGCAGGCGCACCGTTCTTCAGCGCCTCAAATGATGATGAAATAGATGCTGCGTTGGACAAACTGGTCGATTCGATGCAATCCAACGTCCACTGTACAGATGAAGGTGTGGTGATTCGGGCAGATGCGATCGGGTCCCTAGAGGCTTTGGCATATGAGTTGTCCGCAGCCAATATCCCTATTGTCAAGGCATCTGTGGGTGATGTTTCCAAGAGAGATGTTGTGACTGCCGCCCCCTCGGAAGAAGAATACAGAGCTATTTTGGCCTTCAATGTCAAGACACATCCAGATGCCAAGAGTGAACTATATGAGACCGGCGTCGAATTGTTTGAATCGGATATAGTTTATCGACTTCTGGAAGATTATCTGGAATGGAAAGAAAAAATCAGGGATAAGCAGGCCAAACATTTGAGGGAGGATTTTTCTCATCCTGGCAAATTTGAGATATTGGAGGGCCATACATTCCGAACTAGAGATCCGGCCGTAGTCGGAGTGAGGGTCTTGGGTGGGCGCATCGCAATCAACCAGGGTGTTCTGAGGAATGATAATTTAGTAGTAGGTACTATACGTTCACTAAGGTCAGAAGATCAAGTCTTGAAAGAAGCATTACAAGGTGATGAAGTGGCCGTTGCAATTAATAACGTCACGGTGGGCCGCCAAATTTCGGAAGGAGATGTACTCTATATCGAGATGGATGAGCGCGCCATCCTGAAGATTCGGGATGCTGGAGTAAAACTCAGTCCGATTGAGGAAGATATAATTACCGAAATGCAGGGCTTCAAGAAGAAAGACCAACCCTTTTGGGGAAGGTGATCCTCTATCCACCATGTTCTGGCGTAGATGGAGGTTAACAGTTGGATGGTTTAAACGATGGTTAATCTGGGAATTCTGGCCCCCGTGGTTTTTCTACCTGCCAATCATTCTCTGGATCAGTTTGTTGTCACTTAGATATCTGGGCCCACTCAAGGCAACTTCGGTAAATCCCGGCATATCAGCGTATGGCAAGTTTCTATTGAATACCAAATCCGACAAGCTCTCTGGATTCTCTCCAGAATATGTTGCCCCGTTCGAGTTATTGAAATACAAGGGAAAATTGGGGAAGCGGACGGAAAAAGCTCTGGAATTTGCCATGAAACATAATTTCCCCGTCGTTCTGAAGCCTGATTTGGGAGGCCGAGGCGTTGGCGTCTGGATAGTCAAGGATAGTGAACAACTCAAGGCCGATATCGAATTGGTCGATTATGATATCATAATCCAGGCCTATGTTCCAGGGGTGGAATACGGCATCTTTTGGATTCGACATCCTAGGGAGAAAAAGGGCCATGTGGTTTCTATCACTGAGAAACGCCTACCTATGGTAACTGGTGACGGGAAGAGAACATTAGAAGAGCTGGTGCTTATCCATCCCCGTTCAGTCTGTATGGCCCAGAAGCATCTGACCTACCTCTCGGGTCGTCTTGATTATATCCCGAAGGATGGAGAGAAGGCCCTTATCGGAGAGATTGGAACCCATTCCCTTGGCACCCTTTTCCTTGATGGCAATCAGGCCCATACTCCCGAACTGGAATCTCGGTTTTCTAGTATCGCAAGGTCACACGAAGGTTTCTATTTTGGGAGGTTCGACGTCCGGGCACCTTCTATTGAGCACCTGAAAACCGGAAAGGAAATCCAGATTCTTGAACTCAATGCCCTTTTTGGAGAAATGACCCATATTTGGGACAGCCGTCTGGGCTTGATCAACGCCTGGTCAACCTTGTGCAGACAATGGTCACAGGTGTACAGCATAGGGGCCTACAACCGGTCTCAGGGAGCGTCCAAGGCCAGGTACCGGGATGTGCTGAAAGAGACATGGAACGTCTGGCGTCTTAATCGACGCCACAAACAGGCTACCAGTTTGCGAAATAATAGAATTCAGGCTTCTTTTTTATGAGGAAATATAACCGTAAATGTCGTTCCTTTTCCCAGTTCGGATTTCAGTTCTAGTTTGGCACCATGTTTTTCCACGATCTTTCCTACGACATGTAATCCCAGGCCAGTCCCTTTCCCCGGGTCTTTGGTCGTGAAGAACGGGTCGAATATCTTTTTTTGTGTGGCTTTGTCCATCCCACTTCCATTGTCGGTCACAGAAATGGTATGGTTCTCTTTTGTGGAGGTGGTAGACAGTCGCAGCTCACCTTTGGCGTCCATTGCATCGACACCGTTGTTTACGAAATTGGTTATGATCTGCATAAGTTCCGAAGTACTTCCTATCACGATTGGACTTTTGGCATAGTCCTTGACAACCTTCACTGATTTCAGGTTCCGGGTGTGTTTGGAAATCTCCATTGCCTTATCTGCGACGTCATTCAGATTTATTGATGATCGACCCAGAGTCCGCGCATCCCGGGCATGTGTGGACAGGTCACTGACAATTTCCGAGATACGATGGGAAGCATCGATTATTTCCTGAGCATCACCCTGTATACGGGGCAGATCATCATCATCAACGATTGATTCAGACATAGCCATGATCACTTGTAAAGGATTTCTTATCTCATGTGCGATACCAGAGATTACGATACCCAAGGTTGACATTTTTTCAGCTTGAATAAGATCCTGATTGACCTGTTCGGTTTCTTCCTGAGCATTGATTTTGTCAGTTATGTCAACACCATATATGTTGACATACGAATGTTCGACCACAGGAACGAACGTACAGGCATATATCCTGTCTCCCAGATTATGATCGACGTCCAGATAATCTCCACTTCCAAGTGTTTCTTTGACCGTTGAATAAATATTGTCAGGTATTTTCTGACCAACTCTCACTCCTAGCTCTTTCAGAATTTGTCCCTTGGCCGGAGCGTTGGCAAAGATAATCTCCCCCTCTCCCGATATTCTAATTACTGAATGTGGGTTTTCTTCGGGGAACCGAGCTAGCCCCTCAATCTCTTTTTGACTGTCAGTAATATCAGTGCCATAGATGTTCACATATTCATGTTCATTGATAGGGACAAACGCACATGCATAAATTCTTCCACCTATAATGTGAGTTTCTGAACGATAAGTCTCATCGCCATCCATGGCCTTTCTTACAGATTCGAAAATTCCTCCAAATTGGTCGGCGTTCTTATCATCAACAAAACTGCCATTATGATCAAAATTCTTGATGAGGGTATTCCTTGCTGAGCTGTTCGCGAACAATAGCTCACCTCCAAAGGACACCCTTATCACAGAGTGTGGGTTTTCATCAGGGAAACGAGAAATATTCTCAATCTCCTCTTCAAGTTTTCTGATGATTGCTTCGTTCTCAGGCATCCTTACTCCTGTCTATTTTAGCAAATAAATCTTCCAGACCCCGGTCTGCATTCTTTAGTAGACTCTTATCACCATTCCAATCTTCTAATACTTTCATGTTCTCCAGTTCAAATGCGATCAGGGTATCAGTCACATCGTCTTCAGCCTCCTGTCCAAGAGAGCCAACATAGACCACTGCCAGATCGGTGTAGGCCGCCTCAGAGAAGGTTATGTGAAAATCACCAAATTGAATGTCATTCAATGAAGAATCACTGTCCGAACTCACGGCATCTTCCATAAAATCCTTTACCGCAGAGAACATTCCTCCCATTATATCCACATCGCTGCTTTCAACATTTTTTGTGGTCAAATTCGAAATCACAATGCCTGATTTTGTCAATAAAAACAGGTTGTGAATCTTCCCAAGTTTGCTGGGGTGAATCAGTTTCTCTTGCAGCATATTAACAAGCTTTGAGAATTCGGCCGATTTCACTCCAGGTTCGGTAAGCCCCATTTTCTCCGGAGAAAAATTCTCGACCATTTTTTTGAACCCTTCCACATCACTTATGCCCGTTCTCTCTTTTTCCTCTTTCTCAACGATTTCGAATGCCTTATCAATGGTCTCTCTAACAATCGCGGTTCGCATTGGTTTTTGCAAGTAGTCCATAGCCCCACTTTGAAAAGCCTTGATAGGGGTCGTAATATCCTGATTACCTGTCAACATAACGACTGGCATAGCAGGATACTTTTCGCGAACAATTTCCAGTAGTTCTAGCCCACTCATACCTGGCATATCGACGTCACAGAACATCATAAAGTATTCCTCCTTGGATAGCATTTCCATGGCACTTTGAGCTTCTTCGGCTACTTCCAATACCACGTCACCCCACTTCCTGAACATCACATTCAAAGAAACTCTTACAGCGTGGTCATCGTCGACAGCCAATATTTTCATACTTCAACTCGACATACACCACTACTAAAAGAATTAATGTTTGTTCGACTAACCTGAGGATATTTCATTCATAAGCCGTATGTATTCGGAATCGTTTCCCATGGCCTTTGCACGTTTTGAAGCCTCGATTAAATCACGTGCCCGAGTCGCGTAATCAGCTTCTGGTAGTTTTTTCCGGTGCACAATTTCATTTTCTGGCAGCAGATAGAAAATCCCACCATTAACAAACAATAGCTCGTTCCGACTGTAATCAAAGATTCGTGCTTCACTAGTTATTCCACCATCAAGATCCACGTTTCCATATACATGCAAAGTGAAGAAGTTGCTTTCCCCAGGGTTGCCCATTTGATGAATTAATGACGGAGTCACTTTCAAAGTAGTACCCGATTTGACTCTTTCACGGGAAATGGTAGTGAACTTTTGATCTTCTAGTTTGAAGATCGCATGTTCAACATCGCCAAATATTTTCACTGCACCAAACTCAGCTTTCCCATGGTCGTGTATGGCACTATAATCGCCAGGCCTCCAGCACATCACCATCACTTCGAAAAACCCACCATCGTAGACCATTTTCCGGCCATATGAATCAGAGACAGGATAATTATAGTCTATCCAGTCCTCGAGATCCTCAATCCCAATGTCACATTCTGATACGACTCCATGGACACTTTCCGGAGTGCACTGTCCCAAACTTTCCAACGCTTTTACTAGATTTTCCACAGACATTTTTAATAATCCACTTGCCCATAATATCTGAACATTTTCTTTCCGATAGGGACATTCTTCTGATATCCCTCAATTTCAGCCTCGGTCATCTCCTCCATCGCCAGTTTCAGTGCAAGGTAGGGTGGGCAGTAATTCTCGTCATAGATGAAAGTGGACACCCTTGGATTTATTTCCATCAGCACTCCGCCTCGCAGTTGGATGTCGACACAGTAATCCATCGGGATATGCTTCATCACCTCTTTTCCATATTCTACCGATTCATCATGTGATACTACCTCGAAACCCATTGCCAGTCCCGATGCGTAATTGAGCCGGTCCTTGACCGAGCAGATCAACATCTTTCCCTTCACCAAAACGGGGTTTACCTTGTACTCTCGGCCGTCCAGATATTCCATGACCATCAGTTCGGGCAATTCTTTCCCTTCAACCGTCTTGCGCAATTCGTCTAGGGATATGTATTTGGCGAAAGGTCGACCGTTGAATAGAAGGTCAAAGCGATCCGCTTTCTCGGTCATGACTCTGACCCCTCGGTTTCCCTTTCCAACCGGTGGCTTGAATACGACGTTGTTCTCTGGATATCCCAGTTTTGCAGCAGCTTCTTCAAGTTCTTCAATCGAGTGGACCAAGTAATACTTAGGAAGGTCCATTTTCCTTTTCAGATGTTCATACATCAGATATTTGTTCTCACAGACATTTACCAGTTCATGATCCGAAGCCAGTAGGCGACAGTGTTTTCTTACCTCGTCACCAGCCTTGGAAAGTTCGAACATCTCCCAAGAAGTCTGGGGAAATACGATATCAATTCCATATTTTTTCACAAGTTCGATGATCGTGTCGACATAATTCTTTTCGTAGGCCCATGGCGTCTCTTCAAAGGCATCACACATTCGGCTTCCGACCGCCTGTTCATGGGCGTTTGTTCCCAAAATGAACATCTCTGGTTCCTGCAATTTGAGGTTGGTTATCAAGGCGTGACCGCCCGGGCATCCAATTCCGGTCAGTAGAATTCTCACATTTCACCATCAGCCTTGTCTTCTAACAAGTTTTCGTATATGCCCAGCAGCTTCTTTTCCTGCAATTCCCAGCTGTAATTCATCTTGAAGGCCTTGAATCCATTCTCACCCATTTTCAGCCTCAATTCCTTGTCATTTGATAGTTCAGTCAGAGTATTGATCCAATCATCAGAGACCATTCCGCATTGGTAGCGTTCAACAATCTTCCTTCGAGCTTCGTACGGGCCAACTATGACAGGAACCCTGTAGGCCATCGCATCCAGCAATTTCTTGGGTATGGCGTAGTCCCGGAGGCGTTCATCAACATAATGTCCCACTATCAGGATATCACAGGTCTTGTAGCACTCACTCATCATGCTGTATGGCAAGGGCCCCGTAAACTTGGCATTGGCTCCCTTCTCTGTGGCTATTTCCTCCAGTTCTTCTATCATCCCACTGTACCCGGGCCGCCCCTTTGGCGGGCCACCGACTATGAGCAGACTGAGAGCACTCACCTTGGAGGTTGCTTCCAGGATCTCCTCCAGAATAGGTTTGCGCAAACCACCAATATATCCGGCAACGACCCCATCCAGTCCAAATCGGTCCGTTTGCACGGGTCTCGTAACCCATTCCAGAGGTTCTGAATTGTAGAGTACGGTTGCCCCACCCAGTCGAACGGCCAGTTCATCAGAGACAGTCAGGATTGCGTCCACTTTTTTTATCAGAGTTTTCTGTTTTCTCTCATAGTATTTTCCAATAAACCAGTTCTGGACAATTTCCATCATGGGCCAATCCTCATGCGAATCAAATATCACCTTAGCATGGTTCGTTGTAGCGGCTTTGATGGCTGGGTCCAGAGTTTCCAGATCATGGGCATGAATTATGTCAGGTTCATATTCAATTACCTTTTCCTGTAGTTGTTTCATAGCCTTGCGGAATCCACGAACTTTGGAGAAGAACCCTCCGCTGAGTTCTTGAAAAACACGGACCACTTGAATACCATCCCTTTCCTCATCCCACTTGGTTTCATATTTATCTGCCCTACGCGACCAGCAGAAGACCGTCACCTCATATTCTGCCTTGACAAGGGACAGCGCCTCGCGATAGACCCGCGTATCTTCATTTGGTATCAGCAGATCGTGTCCTAGGATCATGGCGACTTTGGTCATAGCAGCTGGTCTAACCTCATTTTTATGGTCTCGAAACCCTCGGCGTAAGAGCATGAAAGCTGGATTCCCCGCATTTTTACCACAGAGCGGAAGAACTTCTCGTTAAAATAGGGATTGTGTTTTTGACTGTTGTAACAGTCCAAGGCTAGGATTTTCTTTTTGACATGCCTTTCTTCCAATGGAATGAAGCAATTCAGGGACACCGATAGATTGTTCCATGGCAGTTCGTATCCGAGCAAAGTACAGTCACGGAAGGCCCGTTTGGCTTCAGCCGTCACAACGGAATGGTCCTGGTGAATGTCTGTCGTGGTCGGCGTGAGAACAACATCATATTGTTTGGCCTTTGAGTGATCATACAAAGCCTGCAGGATATCCTGCCTGTCACGGGGGAAATGCCGTGTATGAAATTCCAGGACCTCATGGGTCACACCTAAGATACCCCCGGATTTGGCAGCTTCATCAACCAGATCCGGGTACCGGTCACTGACTGCACTGAAGTAGATGATATGTACTCCCCAACCTTCCTCGACTAGTTTGGCGATCGTCCCTCCGCAGCCCAGTTCGGCGTCATCGGTATGGGGACTTAGTACAAGGACACTTTTTGTCCGCAGCAGTTTAATTTTGGAAGTAACAGCATCCCTGAGAACATCACTTATGTTCCGGTTATCCTGTTTAGCCCTAAGTTTGAGAGCTTTCCAATCATCGGCAAAATCATCGGTTATTGTGAACAGGTACTGTTCTGGCCGTTTACCGTCTTTCCAACCCATAAGTTATATATCTTTAATGATTAGGTTATATAACCTTTCCTTTGGTGGATTGTGTGGACAAAATAACCATAACCAACTTCGAAGGGGTGTACGAGCCCGCCGAAGATTCATGGCTGATGGTAACCCGTCTTCCAGAGATCAAAGGGAGCATTCTGGAGATAGGTTGTGGCACCGGCATAATTTCCGTTCATCTCGCCTCCAAAGGAGCTCAGGTCACTGCTGTTGATCTGAATCCCAAGGCCGTCGAGGCGACCAGATTCAATTCCACGAACAACGGTGTCAGGGTAGAGGTTTTGGAAGGAGATATGTTTGCTCCAGTGGGAGGTCGCAGGTTTGGGACAATAGTCTGTAACCCACCATATCTGCCCCCATCCGATGAGAAATACGAGGACTCTGATTTGGCCCTTGCAGTCGAAGGTGGACCGACCGGTACCGAGTTCATTTCACACTTTCTTTCCGATGCGTCAGAACATCTTGAAGAAAACGGTTCGATTTATTTGATTACCTCAAGCCGGATGAAGAATCTGGAGACTGGATGGAAACGCCGAATTATCCATCAGGAAAAATTCTTTTTTGAAAGACTGGCTCTCGAGCGATTCTTCTGATTTATCAGACCTTGTGGGAGCAAAATCCTTCAAAAATTTTAGACAGGAGGCATATAGCCCATACCCCCAGAATGGGACATCAGTTTGAGTCCCCTCATCAGGATTTGTCCAAAGGGTAGGGAAAGAGCAGAATAGACGAGGATCCAATGTGGCAAAAACCATAGATTATCGTTCAGATCGTAGTTACCTTCCCATGGTAGGGAAAGGACTGCGTGGTCCATCCCTTCTACAAATATTCTCAGCCACATAATGATAGGGATCGCAATCACCATCGTGAACATCATCGGACGCATTTGGTTGGACATCATCTCGCTTTGCAGAACCATTATCTGGGGCTGCATCGCCATTAATTTTTTCATTCTGGCTTCGTTACCGCTTTTGCGAGCTTCGCTCATTTCCTTATTGTAGGCATTCATCTTGTTTTGGGTCTCAGCCATGGTCTCCCAGTCAATCAATACGTGTCGAATGATGGTGGTGAGAGAAATCATCGTCACTCCGGCTAACAGAAAAGTCACGGCAGGATATCGATGATCAAAAGCAATCCGTGGTTCTAGTATAGACCCGGCAAAGGCCCCCATTCCGTCTCTCAAATCCTCATTCATGATAATGTACATCATGAAAAGCATAGTCAACAACATCCCACCCATGGCAGGCGGCTTGCCCGGCTTCTCAGAATCTTGTTCTTCACTCATTTTTTCAATATTTTCCTAAATTGTTCGACCGCGACATCAATCTGATTATCATGGTTCTCAATTATAGATACAGTTGCTCCCGTCATGACTGCAGCCGTTGCCGCGTATTTACGATTCACATTCTGGTGAAGATCAATATCATCACTGTCCCTTGCACGACTAGCATCTTTGGACCGCCTTCCAGCAATCTCATCAGGCGTCGCTTCCACCAGGACTATGACATCAGGGTTCATGGCCCTGACAGTCCATTCGGGTAGCCCTGGCATGTATCCCGATGGTGTGAGGATTGAAGCATGTGTATCGACCACCACATCCCCCATCTGTGAGATCTTCTCACCGGCCTGTTTCTGTAGGCGTTGTTGGTCCTCGACCGCTAGTTTCCGCATATCATCCCGATTCGCAACACCTTCCTTCTGGGCCTCTTCGAACATGGTTGTCCCAAAATTAACTATCTTGTATCCATATTCCTCAGCAGCTGCCATTACGGTGCTTTTACCCACTCCCGGGACACCAGTGATGATTACAACACTCATATTTAGAATCAGCCTAGTCTGTTGGGTTTTTTGAGGCTTTCCGGCAATTCTTCAAAGACTGCAGGGCAACCCTTGGCTATGTGCCATGCAGGCACGTCTTTTGTGACGACGGCACCACCAGCAATGAATGCGCCCTCACCAACAGTTATTCCGGGCATAAGCGTCGCGTTGGAACCAACAGTTGCATCGTCCTCTACAGTAATCTTTTCCAATTTGTATTCGGTTCTGAGAGGGGTCTTGTCATTGGTCAATGAGGCATTGGGGCCTATAAACACGCGATTCCCAATCCTGGAACCAGTAGGGATGTACGCTCCCGTTTGAAAGCTACAATTATCTCCGACAATACAATCGTTGTCGATAACTACGTTTGTTCCAATCAAGCATCCATTACCTACGACCGTATTCTCGCGAACCAGGAAATTATGCCCAGTTCTTGTATTCTTGCCGACCTTGGCCGTTGAGTAGATTGCTCCAGGTCGAATAGCCGAATTCGCACCTATGGTACAACCCTCGATATCATCCCTGTTTTTGTCCAATTCACCTTTGTGTGGGTATCCGATTAACGCGGCCGGATCAATAAAGCAGGAGTTACCAATCTTGGATTTACCGAATACTGGCATTACCCCTCTCCAAAGAAACTTCTGAGAACAGGATGCATCTCCATCATCTGTTCTTTTCCTATCTGTTCGTACATCCGGATCATAATTCCGACAGTAAGTAGCACCCCGGTACCCGAGGATTGGCCGACCGTTCCGACCATGTCTGCCCCGGCAGCCAGGAATCCTACCATGGCACCGCTGAACACGGTTACGGTAGGGATATATCTTTCCAGAACCTTTTCAACGATTTTGGGGTCCCTACGGAAACCAGGGATCTGCATTCCTGAACCCTGTATTTGCTTGGCCACTGAACTGGCCCCCATGTTGGTGGTCTCGATCCAGAACTTTGCGAATATTATTGAACCCACGATCATTATCCCCATGTAGATTATCATGTGGGCAACCACTTGCCATGGTTCATGGCCACCTAGATACTGGCCATATTTTTCCGGACTTATAAGCGGTAGGAGCCAGTCTTGCAGACCGGCTAGACGATTGACATAGTAGGCTAATCCCATTGTGGGCACGGGATTGCTCCCATCAGTGACATCAAACGCACCTAATCTCCAATTATGGCCCACGACAGGCCAGGTCGACATCCCCGGATGTGACCAGAACAGAAGAGCGAACATGTTGACATTTGCCAACAATGCGGCCATCAGGATCACAGGAATGTTACTTGCATAAATTAATCGGATTGGATAACGTCCCCTAGCCCCTCTTACCTTCCCATGAGCTAAAGGCAACTCGAGCCTTGACGATTCCACGTAGACCACGATAAAGAAGACAATGAGCGTCCCTAGGACCGCGACGATTGGATTTGGAGGCGCTAGCAGCATGGCCTCGTAGCCACCATTGCTCAGATCTGCGGTGGACGAGTTCTTGAGATACCACAAAACCATCGGAATGGTTCCTGAAGGAACCTCAGACCCGCCCCCAGGGGCAGGCTCCCAGTTCAGGGTACCTGTGAATATAGCTTGTGAAACACCGGCTGCAATGAAAAGCGAAATACCGGAGCCAATACCCCATTTGGAAACACTTTCATCCATCAGGAATACGAGATAGGACCCAATGGCCAGTTGTGTGATAATAGTCATTCGAGCCCACGTGAGGCCAACCTCGCCCACAATGGACGAGCTAGGTTCCAGGAAACCAAATACCTGAGGCACGGATTCGACAATAATCATTACCAGTACCAGAACTTTCTGCGTACCTTGGTAAATCTCCTTGTCGCCTGCATCTTGTAAATCCAAGTTGATAATCTTTGCACCGGTGAACAACTGCATGATGATGCTTCCTGTAACAATAGGACCAATACCGAGGTGCATCAGACTTCCACTCGCACCAGCTAGAATGGCCCGATATTGACTGAACAGGTCGATGGTATCACTACCCAACCCGTAGATCGCAACGTTGGTCATCGCGAAATAGACAATCAGAATCGACAAGGTCCATGTCATTTTGGTCCGGAAGTGAACGTGTCCATCGGGTTTCTTGACGGTCGGCATTCTACCGATAATTGGTTTGAGACCATGCAGTTTGGAACCCTTACCAGAGTAGGAAGCTCCCATGTAGACTAGCCAGGTTATGACCATTACACTGACCCCCATCAGGGCCGCAGCTTCTTTTCCAGGACTTTTCCAGTTGTACCAGAGGAGAAACAACAATACCATGAATCCACATGGCCCGATTGCCTGAATTGGATTCCTGGGTATGCTATCTTCTTCAGCCATTGATGATCTCTCCACCAGCCGCCTCGGTCTTCTTCACGGCCTTTGCAGAGGCAGCACTTATCGTCAGTTTGTAGGCCTGGCTGGCAGATCCCATGCCAAGCAGTTTGTCATATCCCATTTCCTTCAAGTTGATTGAGATAACTTTCCCTTTCTTGGTCGCCATTCCCTTACTGACCCAAGCGTCTGTGTTTTCCTCAATGGTCTTCAAATTAATCGCATTATTCGCATGTACTACAGATTGGGGTCGTTTGAAACCATGTGACCCCCAGACTCGGCCAACCCGCTCATACATGATCCGCTTGGTCTTGTGGCTGCCTGCATTCCCGCGCCCGCCTCTCAGTCCCGCACCGCGCCCCTTCTTGTGTCCACGACCACGTGTGCGACTGGGCTTTACTGCCTTACGCCTCGGCATATTGCATCCTCCTGATCAATTGATTGATATTGTCCCCTCGGTATCCAAGAGCTCCTCCTTCCTTGAAACTGCGTTTGATTCCTTCATATCCCTTACGGGGGGGATGGAGCCTGAAAACCGGTTTTAGGCAAGGAACGTCGCTTAGGGTGGCCTTTCCTTCGGAAAGACCTTTGGACAGGGCCTTGATAGTCTTGAAAGGTGAATCCTTCAGGTCGGCCTTGGTAAAATTCACACGGCCGCTTTTCTTGCCAGAGCTCTCAAGCACGATCTGAGTGGTCTCGGGGTCGACCTCGCCCCAAGTCACATAGTCCTTGATAATATTCAACATTCCCTGATAGGTGTCATTCTCAGGTATAATCACACAGTGGTTGACCCGGTTCAAGCGCATAAGCCTCATCGTCTCCTTGATCTTGGGTTTGACATTGATTTGCCCTCTGACTCGCACCACGGCCCAGCTCATTCCTGCTTGACCCCCTTCACCATATTGTGGAAGTCTCCTTGACCTGGTAACAACTTTGTTGTGGATGTCTTTTCCAAGGCCTTGAACATCGCACTTGCGAAATTGTAGATAGTCTGGGTCTGTCCCTTGGTGAAAGACCATGCATCCTTGACCCCGGCCAATCTCAGCATAATTTGCCCGACCTGATTTGTTACCAATCCAACTCCCGGTGGAGCCGGTTTTATGGTAACTCGGGTCGAACCCGTTCTTCCTGAAACTTTGAAAGGTAGGGAATTAGGAACTTCAGTTGATGATTCCCAGGAACCACTTCCTCTGCGAATTTCTATAATATTTATTTTAGCACGATCGAGAGCCTTGGTGATGGTGGGACGGACAAGTTTACCGGAAACGCGTCCTACACCAACAATTCCATTACCGTTACCAACTATGGTTGTGACGGCGAAGCGCACCCTTCTGCCTGAATCTGACATTCTTTGTACCATATGAATGTCAATAACTTCTTCCATCAAATCAGGTAGTAGAAGATCCACGATCGGAGGTTCACGAAGTGGTAAACCGGACGCTAGAGCCTGATCTATAGTGGTAACCTCTCCTGAAACAACCATTTTTCCAAGTTCTGTTTTCGGCGACCATTTGGATATTCTCTCTTCCGACGCCCGGCGTCGTTGCTGAGCCGGAGATAATGGTGGACCACGCTGTGGCCTACCACCTTGTTGCTGCGTTTTTCCACCTTTATACGGAGGTTTCCCTCCTGGTTTATACGGAGGTTTCCCTCCTGGTTTATACGGAGGTTTCCCTCCTGGTTTATCTTTATTGCCTGAAGTACCTTCACTCATTTCCTAGCCCCCTCTATTTTCTTGGTCACCTTTTCAATGTCCTTCGACATCTTATCAGAGATATGACTACCTGCAATACGGGAATCATCAGGATACAAGTCTTCGGAATGAGGTACTTCCAGCCCCCCATCAACTAAGCCTTTGAGAGTTGCAAACGCCCGCCCACCAGTGGTGGGGGTGACCCTTCCAATATCAAGAACAGCAGATGAAACACCTGCCTTTAGCGCGCGTTTGGCAGCCAACATTCCAGATAGATAAGCTGCGGGTACATTCTTCTTTGAATTTTTCCATCCCATGCTCGCCAGATCATTGGATGTGGCAGAGGCCAGAACCTTATCCCCTTGGTTGGCAAATTCAGTTATTTGGATCATGATTTTGGAGTTGGTGAAACGTACCACAGCCCTCGGGATGCCAGATTTGAGGAGAGCCAACCTCTTGCGGTAATCAGTGATTCCTTTCCTTCTCCTTGAAAAGTGCATCTTTCTAGGCATTACTTCACACCTCCCAATTTAATTCCATCAATTTCCAGGTTATATCTTAAGTGATTACGTGAATTGTAAACGCCGCCTTTAACACGACGATAATAGCGACAATATTGGGTTGCATTGATTGTACCCTCGGCTTTCAAAGAAGACAGTTCATTGCGCAAAGCCCGGACTCTTGTCATCCAAGCTTCTTTCTTCGGGGTTCTGGCACCACCGTGTCCCTTTCTGGATCCATGCCCCCGCCTTCGTCCCTTGCTACGCTGTTCTGCCATTGCTTTTGCACGTCCTCTGGAAATACCTTTCTTCTGGTGTTTACGAATAAATCTCTGGACCACCAATAATCGGACATCGTCCCGGGTAACCGCTTCCGCGATTTTTTCCTGGACCTCAGGTCGGTCATCAACCCAGACACGATGAACCCCACATTTTAGAATCCCCGAAGCGACACGCTTCTGGTATGACAGATTCATAGCGCCCTCCTGTTAAAAACCCGGATTCCCAATTCATCGGCTTTGGTAACTATTATCTCACGTTTCTTGTCACCGACAGTGCTTGCAATTCGAACGGCCTGCGTCTTGGGGTCAACATTATCGACCTCTTTGAGGTTGTTGACCATCACCTCTTCGAATCCTGAAGGATGAAGTCCTCTGACGCTGGCAGGCCCTCTGAATCCAGATTGCACAACAGGTATACGATATTTGTAGTGCCGCCGCATCTTGGAGTGAATACCACGGGGCCGTCTCCACTTGTCCCCAAGCCGTTTGTACCGGAACCAGTTCTGACGCTTGAATGCGGGTCTTTTGTGAGACATGCGACTTCGTTTCGCCAGTTCGGCCTTGACCTCGTCATCGATAACTGGCTTCTGTCTGGGTTTGTACTCCTCGTCACTCATTGAGCCACTCCCTTTGATATGGGGTACACACCATCTTGGAAAACCCGAATATCTCGTCCCTTGACCGCCGTAGCCTTTTCTAGATTAGCAGCCGTTTGCCCGACATGCTCAACATTATTGCCTTCAATTGTGACGATATCTCCCTTGACCTTTACTTCCACTCCGTCTGCTATCGCAGCGGTGCGGGTGGCCTTCTCACCAAGAAAGTTATCGATTGTAACGGTATTTCCTTTGGCCACGACCTTCATTGGAAAGTGGGCAAACACAATCTTCATCTCGTACCTGAATCCTGAATTCACGCCCTTGATCATATTGGCCAGATGGGCCCTCCAGGTCCCGATCATGGCCTTGTCCTTTCTCCTCAATTTCTTACCGATTATCCTGAGCTCCCCATCCTTTTGCTCAAAGTTAATCGCAGCATTCTCGAAATGCCGAGTCAATTCTCCACGAGGCCCCGTGACCTTGACTTCGGGACCGCCGCTGTCGACATTCACTCCTTCAGGTAATTTCAGAGTGTGAACTAATTTATCTATTAACATCAGTAAACGTAAGCTAGTAGCTTTCCTCCTGTCGATGCCTCTTTGGCCTGGTTGTTGTTCATTACACCATAGGGTGTCGTAAGAATCAGAATACCGAAATCCTTTGCCGGCAGATAACGGGCTTCATGACGTTCCATATCCCTCACTTTAATAGAGAATCTGGGCTTTATGGCGCCACAACCGTTGATTCTGCCATTTAGTGAGATTGTGAATTCCCCACCTTGCCCATTCTCTTTGAACTCATAGTTGTTGAGATATCCCTTCTCAGTCAATAATTTCAGAACTTCACCGATCAATCTCGAAGCTGGAACATTCGCTGAATCCTTACCGACGTGGTCGGCGTTCTTGATGGTCACAAGCGCATCTGATAATGGATCATGTCTCATATTATCTACCTCAATCGTATTTTTTGAATCCGAGCTCAGTGGCCCTGTCCCTGAAACACTGTCTGCACATGTTCAGTCCGTAACGGCGTACAAGTCCGCGCTTTCTATCACACAGAACGCAGCCATTGATCCGGCCACGGTACACTTCTCTTTGCTTAATCTTCACTTTTTCAATGTTCATACTTTGACCACCTCCAATGCGAATTTGCCCTGCATGAATTCCCGGCATTCGTTCGCAGATATCCTGTGGTTCTTGCCGACTTTAGTACTCTTAATTTTTCTTCGAGAGACCCTGAATCCAGGTCTTTCGAATGCAACTGCAATATCCAGACCAAAGATTCCGATGTCTGGATCATAATTTTCATTCTTGTAACCGGTATAATCTGGTATTCCAAAGCTCAGGCAGCCTGTATTTGAGAAACAGTAAGCTGGTAATCGATTTTCGCGTACCCATAACGAATCTTTCAGTAGTTTCTCAGCTGCGGGCCCCCTTAGTGTAACCTTACAGCCAATAGGCATCCCCAGCCTGATACCCAGATCCCGGTTGGTGGTTCGGGATAATGTTCGCACAGGCTTGCAACCACTGAGTTTTTCGAGTACGGTTTCGGCCTTGGCCAGTCTTTCACCAGCCTCACCAACACCGATGTTCAAGACTATCTTGGCTATTCTCAATTTGCGCATTGAGTTCATACCTTAACCTCCGGTAGCGCAATCATTGCTTTCTTGTCTCCAACAACGAAGGAGTAGGGTTTGATGGTCTGGAAATCCTTGTACATCACTAGGTTCGGTTTGGTACTGCGCGTTACCTCCAGCCCTGTGACCTTTGATATGGATCCTACGTGTGCTCCGCCAGTAATGAGCGTCTGTGCGCCTTTCTTGAATTCCAGTATTTTCTTTATCTTGAAGCCCGGTAAGGAGACCTGTATGACGTCTCCGGTCTTGACCTTTTCCTCGGACAGGATGTTTGTCCCATCATGTAAGTTCAGTTGGGTCTTGCCTCCCTTGACAGTGGTCTTACCTTCTACACGCAGCAATTTCCATTTGGCATCTGTAGCCTTAATTGGAACGAATCGAATCCTTCCATGATCGTCCAACATAGTCCTCATATGCATTTTCATTAAAGGAATTGAAATAATATCCATCAATCCTACTGCCGTCTTTGGTTTACGGACGATTCTCTGGTCAATCATAACTGCACCGTCATTGATGATAATCTTAGCCTCACGGTTATTGTCACAAACGTTCAGATAATCCCTCAATATGGTTGAAATCGGAATCGCACCTTCTAGGGAATGCTTACCAGGCATTGGTTTTGTGGTCCAGGTTTTCTCCTTCCTCGCAATACTCCATGAGCGGGGTGCGACCAGGCGTTTCAGGTGGCCACTGCTCATTTGCCTCCTCCTTTCAACCGTTCTATCAATTCCGCTTTCTTGCCACCGATAGGCAATCCTTGTTCCTTCAAAGCCTCTTTTAACAGTGGAACCGTCATGCTATCATAGTCAACCTCGTCTGATCCTTCATCGGGAGTCTCTTCGCCCTCCTCCTCAGATGTATCCTCTTCAGTTTCCTCAATTGGACTTAGGGTCTCTCCTTTCAACCGTTCTATCAATTCCGCTTTCTTGCCACTGACAGGCAATCCTTGTTCCTTCAAAGCCTCTTTTAACAGTGGAACCGTCATGCTATCATAGTCAACCTCGTCTGATCCTTCATCGGGAGTCTCTTCGCCCTCCTCCTCAGTTTCCTCAAATGGACCTAGGGTCTCTATCTCATATTCGTCTTCGGCAGCTTCTAACTCCGACACGACCTCATCAGTCCATTCAATCGATTCGTTAACCCGATTGAGTAATTTCCTTCTTCGGACGTCGGACCAGTCCGGATTGATAATGACCAGATTAGAAGCGTCGATAGGTCTCTGAAGTTCGGTACCATCGGATTTGAAATAGGTAAATCCTTCGACGTATACCTTACGAGCCTTACGATCGATCTTAGCGATCTTGGAAGCTGAACCGGTCTTGCCTTCGCCCCTGACAATCATTACCCGGTCACCCTTCCTTACCGGAATGGCTCTGGGATACATGAACCCTCTTGACAGTTGACGTTTACGTAGCCCACGGTCTATAGGTGCGGACATCTCACGATGCCGGCGGTGATTGGGGGCCGTGTAATGGGCCAGTCTCTGTTTTCGGGGTTGTTTTGAACTCATAATAATCCTCATACAATAGTTGTCGCCGCGGCGGCGATCCGGGGCCATCTCTCAGCGGCCTCTCTTGAAACAGGGCCTTTGATCCCAGTTCCCTTGGTCTCGCCGAGTTCATTGGTCAAAACGGCTGCATTGTCCTCAAATTGGATCATCATCCCATCAGCTCTACGATAAGGTCTGCGACATCTCACGATCACGGCACGAACCAATTGGCGGCGCATCTCAGGTGTTCCTTTCTTCACGGAAGCAACAACCATGTCTCCGACACCAGCGGCTGGAGATCTACGGTGCACACCCTTGTAATTCAGGACCGTGACGATCTCAACGATCTTGGCTCCAGTATTGTCCACGCAATTAATCCTGGCACCTTGCGGCAGACCTCTCATTTGGCGGCCTGCGATTCCTTTCATGGGTCTCTCCTTTCAATAACAACGAAAGACTTGGTCTTTGACAGGGGCCGACATTCCATCATCGTGACGTTGTCGCCTTCGGCAGCCCCTACACTGGCTGGGCTATGGGCATTAATCTTCGATGAACTACGCGAGTATCGTTCGTATTTGGTATCATATTTCATTTTGTTGACCTGAACCACGACGGTTTTCTGGGCCTTAGCTCTTAGCACAGTCCCTCTTAGGACCTGTCCACGCACAGGAAGCGTACCGTAGAACGGATCGTTTGGATCCCCATCCCATGGATTTGCTGGTGCATCAATATCTATACCGATATCCCGGGGTTTGTTTTTGCTCATGCTTTCACCTTCTTGATTCGGTCCTGAGGTCGATATGCAATCTTTTTGCCTATCAATTCCCCATCCTTGAATACGAACCTAGCTGGGCGTTTACTGACGTTCTTTTTGGATCCGTTTGATCTTATAACAAGCATCTCACGCGTCTCATCAATCACTATTCCAGAAATTCCACACAAACTTGGATCGGTATGATAAGATACCTCGACGTGCTCCCCAATCAATTCTACTCTACCGTCCATTTATTCCACCTCTATAGGGAAACCCATGTCAGAAAGGACTTCCTTGATCTTCTTGGTGTGAACTCCCTGGAGTTCTATGACTCCCCCTTTTGCCGTTCCACCCGTTGCACATTTGGTCTTCAGCTGCCTTGCAAGGTCGTTGATGTCAACTCCCTTTCCAATACCTTCTATGATCGTGACCTTTTTTCCGTAGCGACGTTTTTCGATACTAATCTTAATCGATTGCTGCTCCCTTACAATCTCTTCCATTGCAAGTAGTTCTTTTGGAAGGCCAGTCAAGGGGTCAATCTCAACCATTGTTCTCACCATCCAATTCAATTTCGTGTTCAATAGTCATAATCCTCGCAATTTGTCTCTTGATGGCCCTCATCCTACCAGGAGAGGTTGGTTGCCCTCCCATAGATGAGATTCCTCTCTCATTCATCAGTTCCGATCGGAGTTCCTTAAGTAGGGAATCTCTTTCCTCAGGTTGCATTTCTCTAATCTCGGAAGGTTTCTTGAGACTCATTTCTTCTTACCCTCCTTTTTATCATCAGTTTTGGCCTCTTTCTCTTCAACAGTTTCCTCTTTCGTATTGGAAGTTTTCTCTTCAGAAGTCTCAATTTCTACCTCTTCATCATTTTCTTCATCGGTCTCGGCCGGTATCTCCCGTTTCACAATCTCAATCTCATCTGGCAATTTGGCACCGGGGCGCATGATCGCCACTTTGACGCCTATGGTCCCAGGTTTCAGTCTGGCCTGTGCAATACCCACATCCATCAATTGAAGAGCCGGTTCACCACAGAATTTGATATGCCCAGAAACGAATTTCTCGGTCCGGTGTCTCAATCCAGTCAATTTACCAGCAATCGTGATCTGGCACCCCCGTGCTCCAGAGTCCATTATACGTTGTAACATTGAATTACCAGCTCTGCGATAGTTCCATCCTCTTTCCAAAGCATTGGCCACTTTAGAGGCCATGATCAAGGGGTTCAAGGCAAAGTTACTCACTTCGACAGCCTCGACCTGCAGGTTTTCATATCCAAATTTTCTTTCCAACTCGTCGGTCAGCCTCTGGATATCTCCCCCTTTCCTACCGATAACCAAACCAGGTCTTTCGGCAGATATCCGGATGTGTGTTCCGAGTGGAGTTCTCTGTATGGATAGCCCACCAAAACCAGCTCTGGCAGTCTTTTCTTGGACATGCTGGTTAACCTGGACACGGCGTACACGTTCTTTTATCAAATCCTTGGCAACGGTCATTTGATTTCCTCCAGAACTACTTCGACATTGGCACTTTCGCGCATTTTGGGAGTGGCCCTGCCTCTGGCTCTTGGGAATCTGCTCTCGAAACTGGTTCCTCGAGAAGTTGCAATGTGCAGTATTCTCCAGTTCTCGATATCGATGTGAATAGCTTCCCCGTTGTTACCAGCAGATTCGATTACCTTGAGTATGGCGGCTGCCGTCTTAACCGGATATCTTCCGGTTGACATGCCTTTACCTCTGCGGTGACCGACCTTCCCATCGTGGCGTTTGAACGGTACTGCCTGGTCCATCTCGATAACTCTTCCCAGATAGTTTTTGGCCTTTTCCAAGTCCATGCCTTTCAAGGCCTTGCAGACCTCTCTGGCCGCTTTGGGAGATATGTTAAGTCCAGTGCCGCGAGCCGCAGCATGGATTTCAGGATCATACGGGAACGAGAAACCTTTCATGATATCATTTCAACGGCATGAATTTCGACGACTTGGTAGCGCCGACCCCTGGACCGCTGTGGGTTGGGGATGTTCTCGTGGGGGCCAATTCCCCAAAGTACAGTCCAATCATTTCGGGTAAGATCTCGATGTCAACGAACTCCCTCCCGTTATGGACAGCAAACTTCCTTCCTACGAACTGAGGAATGATGATCATCTCACGACGGTGTGTTCGGATGACTTTCTCAGGTGTTTGATTAGAATCGTTAATTAGTTTGGCTTGCTCTTGGCTCAAGCCACGTTTGAAGGATCTTCTTTGTCGAGCAGGGAGCACTGACATGAATTGTTCGAAGTCCAATTCCTGAAGTTTGTCTATGGTCAATCCACGGTACGTGAATTCCTTCTTGCGACGTACCTGAATACCTGCCTTTCTCTTTCTCTCTCTTCTTCTTGCAGCCTTTGGCGTTGCAAGTCCCTTGGCTCTACGGGCCATTAGCGCTTACCTCCGGTTCGTTTGGCAGCTATGTTTCCGACCTTACGACCAGGCGGTGCGTTTCTGGAAACGGTAGATTGAACACCAACAGTTTGTTTTCGTCCACTACCGTGAGGGTGATCGACAGCATTCATAGCAACTCCCCTTACCTTTGGCCAAACCTTAGGTCGGGATCGAGTACGATAGAAATTCTTTCCAGCTTTTGCAATAGGTTTTTCACCGCGTCCAGAACCAGCTACAGAGCCAATGGTTGCTCGACACATGTTGTCTAATTTTTTCTGAGCTTTAGAAGGCAATCGGATAGTAGTAGTCTGTTTACCGTGCGAAATAATGGTTGCAGCTTCACCAGCAGCTCTGGCCATTTTCCCCCCATCTCCAGGTTGCATTTCTATATTATAAACTTTAGTTCCCTCAGGTATTGAACCAACATATGAGGTATTTCCAATATCAATTTCAGCACCATGGCCTGCAGCAATATCTTGCCCTACATGCATACCCTCAAACGCAATCATAGTATAAGTTCCATCTTGGTCAGAAATTTTGGCAAGAGGTGCAGTCCTACCAGGGTCGTGCAGAAGTTCAATAACTTTACCATTTGAAGATTTAGATCTCGGATGTCTGGCATCTCCTTTGAAACGGTTATCTGGAGCTTTCCAACGATGCCCCCGTCCGCGTCTCCTGGGTATGATTCGCTTTCCCATTTTATCACAATATTCCTAACCGATTGCTCAGGTCCTCTGCAGAATGACCTTCCGCGAGCTTGACGATTGCCAGTTTACCTTCTTTGGTAATTCGGGTGTTGACCTTGCTCACTTCCACTTGGAAGAGAGAACGGATTGCTCCCCTGATATCGGGCTTAGACGCAGTTCGGGAAACATAGAATTCTAATTTGTTCTGTTCAAGCATATACAATGCTCTTTCCTTGGAACGGGGGCTGAGGATTATTTTATGGTCACTCATAGCCGTTCTCCCAAGGCTGATACAGCAGCCTTACTGAACACCACTAACCTTCCAGGGTCGCCACCGGGCGCCAGAAGTTCGGTGTTAAGTTCCTTGGCTGTGGTGACATCCACACCAGATAGGTTACGGAAGGCCCTCTCGGAGCCGTTATTCTCAGACAGTACGACCAGGACCGATCGTGGTTTGCGATATTTTCGTCCACGTCGCTTCCCCTTCCCAGCTCGAATTCCTCTTCCGGAAGCGGCCCGTTCAACATCATCTCCAATTCCCAGCCCATCCAATAGTGACATTGCACGTTTGGTTAGGGATTCACTCTCGTGATCACCAGCAATATTCTCAATCTTGTTGTCGATCACGTAAGGCAATGTGGCCTTATCAGGGATGGTATGCCCCCTGGCATTCACATAGGATTCTTGTGAAGTTGCGGCCAAAGCGGAACGGAAGGCCTTCTTCCTTTCCTTGGCATTTATCTTCTGGTCCCACTCTTTTTCGACCTTGGGCGGATGAGCTCGTCTACCTCCAACGGTATTCGGAGCCTCTGCACCACGTCCACTACCCCCGTTCTTACGGGGAGTACGGGCCATACCCCGCCCTTTACCAGGCCATGATACGGAATGCCGGAAACCTGCCTGTGGTGAAGCCCCATAGGCCTGCCTGCGATTGGCCCGAGCAGCTTTGACAGCCCTTCGAATAAGGTCCAGTCTCACAGGTTCTTCAAACGCCGGAGGAAGTGTGGCCGAGCTTTTCGAAGCTTTACCTTTCATTGAATAAATAGGAACTTTCATTCTACACTCCCTGATGGCTCTCTTGCGAGACCATTGTTATCTCTGGTGCAACAATTGCATCTGTGGCTTTACCGTGGAATCTCACAGCCTTCCTGAAACGTATGAGGCGCTTGCTAGGTCCAGGCAATGAACCATGAAGAAGCGCATAGGTCCCACCAACCAATCCATAATTCAGAAAACCTCCTTTTGGATTGATCTCATCCGGGTTGTCCCCGATTTTCAGTAATCTCTTGTTGTATTCGGTACGCTGATGATATCCGGTCTGCCCGGCCTGGGGCACGGTAGATACGACGTAACCAGGACTGAAAGGGCCCAGATTACCGATCATTCTGCGATGTTTCGAGTTCTTGTGGGTAAGTAGCTTGACTCCCCAGCGTTTGACGTGACCCTGGAAACCATATCCTGTGGTCACAGCCACGGCATCTAGCATCTCTCCATCACTCGCAAAATCATTGATCGTCACTTCCTTGCCCAGCATTTTCTTGGCAAAGGCCATTTGATCATCCATTGAACCGCCCCCGATAGCCATCTCCATGATTTCCGGTTTCTTCTTCGGTATCCCGGCCACCATCTTGGGCTGGGTCTGGATCAATAATCTGATACCTTCCAGATCACCATCCTTCATCTTCTTCCAGGCAGCTTTGGCGTCATGCTTCTTGGGTAGGGGGATTCGACGTTCCAGCTCTGGATCCAATTTCTCGTCCCAGGCCTCAGTCAGGGTTCTCAGACCATAAGTATCCTTGACATAGCCACGTGCAGCAATAACCTTCATGGGTGGAACTTCCACCACAGTCACGGGCATCCTCACTTCCTGCCCGGCAGTGGTCGATCTCTTTCGATAATCTATGGCCATGATATGACTCATACCAACCTTGTATCCAGCGAATCCCTGAATCCTTGGTTTCTCACTATCACTAGCAGCCCAGCTAGAGATATGGGGCGTCTCGGAGCGTGCTCGCTTTCGAGGGCTGTAAGCCATGGATCCGCGGTTCGGTTTGTTATGCCTTGGCATTTTGTCTTCTCTCCAGAAATCTATAACCGTTGCTAACGGAATCGAAATCAGGCGTAGTTTCCCACATGTTACACATCGTACCGTGACGCCGTTTCTCATCGAGAACAAGTGCCTCGCAAGGTATAGGGATAATTGCCCTAAACGTCTGGTTGCGCGAATGTAGGGTCGCTCGCAGAAACGGACTCTATATAAGGACTGGCGTTAGTTTTCGTCGATAAACCTATATAGTTTCAGGAGGCTTTTCCAGCTTATTTGGTGTCACAGTCTTTCTTTCCTTTATGCCAAACAGGAAGCGAGTAACTCTAGTGCGTCGCACGCCTTCGAAAAAGATCCAGCAGGCCAGGACCACGAAAACCGTGCCGAGAATCACTGCAGGGTAGTCCCTAAGCCCGAGGTTGGTAGCCAGTATGAGGCCCGCGAAGGTCAGCGGCATGTGGGCGATGTAGAAGGGGTATACTCCTTGGTTGAGGTAGGCCAAGTTCCCGCTGGGCTTGTTTAGCAGGTGCGCACCCCAGGAGAACACGGCGAGACACCAGAACCATGCGTGGAAGCTGTGGATTACGCAGGCCAGGAGTGTCATCCTGTTGTGGATTATTTCGTTCTTCAGCCACCCACCATCGACGTAAGGGATGCCTGTACTAGCTTGTTCGAATCGCAGCCATACAAAGGTAACTGTCCATAACAGAGTGAGGGCAGTAATCACCATTCTGCGCCCTTCGATGAACTCGTAGTACTCGTCCTTGGTGGTAATGCAAATATAGCCGAAGGCGAAGAAGGTGAAGAACCAGAACCACTCGTACCCGACCCCGATAAAACCTGGGAACCAGGGTTTGAATAGCACCTCGATCAGAACTAGAACTAGCGGAAGCAGCACGAACACTCCGATTCCACCAGGTAGGGTGAAGAATGAACGCAGGAATCGTGCCAGTCTGCCGTCTGGATAGTTCCTAACCACATAGAAGACCGGAGTGAGCAAGACAGAGTACTGGAACAGGTTCCACAGGAACCATAGATGGCCAAGGGCTATGAGTTTGCCAATGACAGGGACCCAGAAGACGAGAGACCTCCATATGATGCCGACTAGGAATCCGAATACAAGGCCCAATGGACTCGTGTCCTCATGTTCTCCTAGAATGACTGCCCCGGCAAAACCCATTGTCCATGCTCCGAAGAACATCGGGACGAGCAGTCGTTTGACCCTTTCCTTGAGGAATATCTTCCAAGTCCGACGTTTGAAGGCGAAGGCAGTTCCCATTCCCGAGATCATGAACAGCGCTGCTAATCTCCACTGGTGCATCCAGTGCAATACCATGCTTGTGAAATCCACTGAGTCGGTAGTGTAGTCGTTACCTTCCTCAGCGATTTCCCACCTCTCTTCGTTATCTAGGCTGGCCACGTTTGGGTTCACTTCGTCTCCGTAGAGATTCCAATAGACGCCGATAGCAACGTGGAAGGGAATCAATAGTCCAAACAAAATAACTCGAAGCCAGTCGATATCATGGCGTCTGACCTTCTTGACAGTTTCTTCCACAATAATTAAAATTAAATCATTCCTATTTATGCTTATTTCGAATTAAGTGCAGGCCAAATCATAGTCACTGCGATGATAACAACCATTTGAACAACTACAAAAATCACGAGATTGAAGTTAATGTTGTAGACGAAAGCTATAATCCAAGCTAAAACTAATGAAAAAACAATACTTCCAATTAAAAGATTCTTGAAACCTATTTTGTCCCAGTTATCAGACGTCCTTCCATCCCTCCTGCGATTTCTATTATTTGACCTGTAACGTGTCCTGAAAGGGAATCAGACGCCAGCATAACTATGGAGTTGGCAACATCTTCGGGCGTTGCTAGCTTCTTCAAAGCCATTGTTGAGATCACTTTATCGACATGTTTTTGGTCCAATCCTTCCTCTATCTTTTTTTGTGTTACAGTCCAACCCGGAGCAACAGCATTTACTCTAACGCCATCTCCAATTTGTGCAGCTTCGTTCTTTAAAGTTCTCAAGAATCCAGAAGTAATAGCCCCCTTGGCAGCTGCATAATCTGAATGTCCAGCTTCACCATAAATGCCTGCAGTCGATCCAACAAGAACCAGAGAACCTTTCTTTGTTTTCGACGCATGCTTTAGAAATTCTCGAGCGGTGTTAAAAGTCAAAGATAAATTAGTTGCAATAGTATTGCTCCACCGACCATCATCAATATCCCATAGAGGTATACTTTCCCGAGGATAATTTCCCGCATTTGCGACACAAACATCGATTTTACCTTCTTTTTCTAGGATTTCGTTGAAGAGAGAAGTAGCCTGTTTTGAATTAGTTAGATCAGCACCTATTGCCGTTCCTCCAATATCATTTGCGATTTTAACAGCATTATTTTTTGAGTTATGGTAGTGAACCACAACCTTTGCATTTTGTTCAGCAAATGATTTGGAAATGACACTTCCTATTCCACCAGCCCCTCCTGTAACTAAAACAACTTTACCATTTAGGTCAGCATTCATATTTCAACTTCGATTGCAGTGGCCATTCCACCACCCAGACAGGCAGTCGCAAATCCGCGTTTGCCACCCTTTCTCCTGAGGGCATGGATCAACGCCAGAACGATTCTGCAACCGGTGGCCCCAAGGGGATGTCCCATGGCCACGGCCCCACCATGAACATTCAGTTTCTCGTGTTTCAGTCCTAGCCCCTGCATCACACCCAGGCAGGCGGATGCGAAAGCCTCGTTATGCTCATAAAGATCATAGTCCTTCTCCCCGTCACGCCCGAGCATCTTCCACAGTTTCTGGACCGTTGGTATGGGTGCCGACATCACATCCGCAGATTCAATTCCGACCGCGCAGTAACCTGTGATCGTGGCCAATGCCTCCAGACCAAGTTCATCCGCCTTTTCACGTGACATCACCAGGCAGGCAGACCCTCCATCAGATATTTGGCTGGCATTGCCGGCCGTCACGATTCCATTCTCATCGAATACCGGCTTGAGTTTGGCCAGTGCTTCCAGACTCGAATTTGGTCTTATTCCCTCATCAGTTTGCAAAACCCCATTCTCGTGTTCGACTGGAATGTGGTATTCGGCAAAGTCTCCTCTCTTGTGGGCACCGTGGGCCCGGATATGTGATTCAATAGCGAATAGGTCTGCCTCCTCCCTGGTGATTCCGAACTGTTCAGCGATTCGGTTCCCGGTCTGGGCCATGACCATGCCATTGAAAGGATCCACCAGACCATCATTCATCATACTGTCAACCGGTTTTTCCATGCTGACCTTTCCGTCCTTTGCCCGGGCCACTATGAAGGGCGAGCGTGACATCGATTCCATTCCTCCGACCACCACAATCTTTGATTCCTTGGCCCGGATCGAGTTGGCGGCCAGCATG